>WPCK01219969.1_pt1 | contig 20825 bp, 15 predicted proteins | sample 5399851 | NCBI WGS metagenome assembly WPCK01 (sample SAMN12869471, study PRJNA574797) | sludge metagenome | isolation source: wastewater treatment of pH11 | place: China:Beijing | collected 2019-05-20 | reverse complement strand
CGGCGCGTGTGGCGGACCAAACATCGAGTGGCTGGCCGGCTTCCGGTATTTTCAATTCGACGAAGGCATTCGCCTTTCGGCAAACAACACCACGGCCCCCTATCCGGTGCTGACGAACCTCGATTTCGAGACGGAAAACCGGCTTTACGGATTTCAGCTGGGCGGACGGGCGGAAAGATGCCTTTTCGGCGGCCTGAGCCTCGTTCTGGGTTGCAAATTCGGTGTGTACAACAATGAATCCAGCCTTGGCAGCTCGGTCAACGACGGCGCCGGTACGTTCGGTGTCGTTAACACCGGGACGTACGCCGGGCAGGCATTTGCCCACGATGTTACCGAGAACAATGTTGCCACACTTGGCGAACTGGATCTCGGCCTGAATTGGCAATTTAACGATTGCTGGCGTGCAAACATCGGCTACCGGATCATCGGGGTTGGCGGAGTCGCCCTTGCTCCGCAGCAAATTCCCTATGACTGGACAAACTTCGCTGGCCATCGTGACATCGACACGAACAGCAATCTGTTTTTGCACGGTGCCTATGTCGGAGTTGAGCACGCGTTCTGATTCGCGGCACAGGTCCTGACCGTATAAAGCGCGGTCTGAAGAACAGGGGAGCATGGACGTTCCCGAAATACGCAAAAAAGCCGCGGCGCACGAAGCGCCGCGGCTTTTGCTTTTTCAGGGGAACAGAATGCCTGGCCGCCGTCAGCGGGGAGCGATCGTACAAAGCATCCGCTTGGCCTGCGAGCTTGGAGGGCTCTCGATTTTGCCGAATTCGGACAATTTCTCGATAATGGACTCCATCACTTTTCGCCCTTCCTCGATATGGGCGAGTTCCCTGCCGCGGAACATGACGGTGACCTGGACCTTGTCCTTGTGCTGGAGAAAGCCGACAGCCTGCTTGACCTTGAATTCAATGTCGTGCTCGCCAGTCTTTGGTCGAACACGGATTTCCTTGAGTCGAGTCTGATGGGCCTTGTTCTTGTGGGATTTCTTGTTCCGTTCATAGCGGAACTTGCCGTAGTCCATAATACGGCAGACAGGCGGTTTGGCTTCCGGGGCGACTTCCACAAGATCAAGTCCGGCTTCACGCGCCTTGTCGAGTGCCTCGCGTGTTGCAATTACTCCCAGTTGTTGTCCTTGTGCATCAATTACCCGAACAGGTGATATACGAATCTGTTCGTTAGTTCGATAAGAATCTATCGTGTGTTCCTTTCGTGTTGCAGAAATTGTCAAGCTCGAACCGTATTCGTGCGGTTATTGAAGATCGGGAAGCCAGGCCAGATAGTCGCGAACCTTGCCCCGGGAACATCATACCTCACCTCGGGCCGGGCCGATAAAGGACCTGTTTTTTACCGGAAACACGAGTCTTGTTCAATCGCGGTCCAGTTGTCCCCCCAAAAAATAAAAAACCCTTCCACCGGGGGAAGGGTTTTTCGCACAAGAGTTGGCATTTGGGCCTTCATTCGGACATCGACGCAAGGCGCCGCCAGCCCGAAACCCACATAGTTTTACAGAACCGGCATTGATCCGGAAGTTCGGGGGTCAGGAGTCGTCAGATCCAGGGCCCCGACCGGAATTGCCCTTGACGGGGAAGGAGTATTGGGGGTCTGGTTCGCCTGGTTAACCACATCCACGCTTGTGACATTCGTCTCAAGTTGCCGGACCCGTTCCTCCAGGGCGAGGACTTTCTGGCGGGTGGCGTTGAAAGTATCCCCAACATGCTGGAAGTAATCGTTGTCGCGGAGGTGGATTTCATTGGTTGGTTCGCCCGCATTCAAGCGAACCAGTTCCCGGTTGATCCGGAATACAGGGCCGGAGATGCGATTGCTGAACTTGATTGCGTACATGATGCACACCGGAATCATCAACAGCCCCATTACTGCCGGGTAAACGGCCGCGTCGAGGACCTGTCGCAAGACTTCGGCGGTCGGGTTCATGGCGATCAACATTCCGTAGATCACCATCGCCACGAGCGGGAAGCTCGCAATAAGCGTGGTGCCAAGGATCCAGACAATAGTGATTCCTTTCGCAATTCCAAACTGGGAATCGCGGTCGACCAGGTACTTTTTGCGGTAGTTGTTAACGCCCATCGAACGGGACTCCCAATCGGGGTGATTTTGAAATGGCTGATCTCATCATCGCTACCGGATTTATCAAGCCGTCACCGGATGCTCTTTCGACAAGCCATGCAAACCTGGCTTATGGCGGTGCCTGAATAATCGACGACCGTCGAAAACCGGTGAATTTCCGGAACGGCGGTCCATCTGTGCCAGTTTTACCGGCAATGGCATGCCAGACGGTTCGGAGCGACGGGTTTCCAAAGTCTGACGGGCTTGCCTGGGTCCGGCTGAAGCCCGGATGGAGTTCCCGCAAAAACATGCCTCGAAAACGCACGAATGTTTCCCGAAGACCTCAATCGGTACAGTGAAACGTCGCTCGCCGACTAGTGCCCGGCACAACTCCTGCAATCTGTCGAAATTGTCCTTGCATATTGAACGAAATTGGCATAGGCCTTGGATAAGGCGTGCAGCATTCCCTGATTTCGCACGTTGAAAGACAGGCTTGTTCCGGATTGAAAATCAACCGGATGGAGGTCACCAGACATGTCAATTCCCATACCGGGTTACAGAATTCCGGCGGCCAACAGGAAACGGACAGCGCGTTCGGGAACGACCGCAGTGGAGATGGCGATGATCATGCCGGTCTTCTTCGCTGTACTTTTCGCCCTTGTCGAGTTCGGGCATGCGATGATGGTCAGGTCGCTGGTGATGTCAACGACCAAGGATGCTGCACGATATGGGGCCGTGGGAGAGATCTCAACCAAGGCAGTGCGCGAGTACATCGAAATGCGTCTTTCCAAGGTTATGGATCCTGATGACGTCGAGATTCTCATCAAGGACGCAAATTTTATGGATGCGCCCAACCCCGTATTTCCCGGAGATTTGTCGACGTTGCCAGACATCGAGCTCTCGGACGCCGAAAGCCGGCGCCCGTTTGTGATCCGGATAACGGTCCCGTACGAGGCAACCGCCCTGTTGCCACCTACATGGACCACAGGGATGACGATTTCGGCAGATTCCGTAGTTCGACACGAATAGCCCGGTGGAAACACACGGCCGAGGTTCAACCACCGGCAGGAGACAGCAACAAATGAATATTATCGCGACAAACAAAGGCAAAAGAGGCGTCAAGAGACCCGGCAAACGGGTTCGTTCGGGCGCGGCGGTCGTCGAGTTTGCGATTATTTTTCCCTTCATTGTGATGACAATGATCGGCATTGCGGAAATCGGACGTGCCAACAATGCAGGTGCCCAGCTGACAAGCGCTGTTCGCGAGGCGGGGCGGCTTGCCAGTATGGATATCAGGGACATGGTTCCCGACGGGATGACAGCGAACCAGAAAATTGCCAGCGACGTCCAACAGTTCCTGAACCTTGCAGGATTTCCTGGCGACCTCGTAACAGTCACCGTGACTCATGCCGACGGCAATTTGGAAGGCCAGTCATTCGACCTGGAGGATCCCGACAACTACCTGAAACTGCTGACGATCGAGGCGTCGATACCCTATGAGGAAGTCAGTGCATTTCCGATTCAGTTTATGCGAGGACGTAATCTTTCCGCATCGATTACATTTCGCAGGGGGCGAGTCAGTATGAGCGAGTAACCAATTCAACCGCCGACCAGTGCCGCTTGCCCGATAAACATCTTTACAAATCAACAATACAAACATTTCAGATCATCCGGAGACCCACAACATGTTTTCCTCAACACCAGATATCGCCCAAAGGCGGCTGGCGACGAAACGCCGGAATGGCAGGCAGGCAAGGGAAGGCGCTTTTGTCATATTGGCGCTGATCTGCCTGACCGTGGTCGCATCCTTTGCCGCGCTAAGCGTCGACTTCAGCCGCCTCTCGACAACCCGCCAAAAGATGCAGAACGCCTGCGATGCCGCGGCACTTGCCGCCGCCATGGAAGTTACCCATGCCGTCGAGACCGCCGGGCCGGACGTGGAAAACGTCTTTGCCTATGCCAAAACAAAGGCGAAGGAAAAAGCGCAACAGGTAGCGGCCCTCAACGGAATCTATATAAACCCTGATGTCGATGTTGAATTCGGAAACCGGCAGTACAATCAGGCGACCGGGTTGTTCGAAGTCAAGTGGAACGAGCAGACAACCAATCTGGTGAGAGTGTCGGCACGCAAGGTCAACCCGGACCGAACCCAGCCGGATGCTGTTGTGTCGACTCCTTTTGCCGCGGTTATCGGCCGTGGCAACAATCCCATCACCACCTCGGCTGCGGCCTATGTCGAAGCCCGGGACATCGTCTCCGTACTCGACTTCTCCCGTTCGATGAACTTTGACAGCCATTTTACTTCGGAAACCACCAACTCATTGACGCAAAGCCAGGTCGAGGACAATCTTCAGATGATCTGGGACGACCTCGGCAACCCGACGTTTGGCAGTATGCCGTGGTATCCGGACTGGGTTACGATCCCAAGCGCGACCTGGGGCAATTCCGTATTGCGGGTTCAATGGCGCGATACCTCGATCAACATGTATTGCCAAAGCAATCTTCAGCGGGTTGAGCTGACCTTTTCCGACAATTCTACCCAGACGTTCAATACGACAACCAGTGGTTGGCAGGTCCGGCAAGGAACTGGAGGGAACAGCGGCAAGGCCATTAAACGCTGCCGTATCCGTCGCGGATCGTCGACCTGGGAGACTTTCGACTTTTACAATGACGACCATATTCGCCGGGGCCTTGGACTTGAATCAGTGGCCTATCCCTGGCCATCGGGTAGCTGGTCTGAGTACTTCCAGATGTGCCGGAATACGTCCTCTGGTTCCTCATATTATCAGCAAAAAATCGTTGAATACGGATTTGGGCGGAAATTCGGCATCATGACGTTCATGCATTACGTCCTGCGCTATCGCCCTGCGTACAGCATGACTCCCGATCTGTGGAAAACGCGGCATTATCCGTTCCATAGCGTCAAGGAAGGACAGAAACTGTTGTGCGATTTCCTCGAGGATCTCAGCTACAACGACTACGTGGGAATGGTTAGCTATGACACCAATCACCGTGTCGAACACACGATGAGCGGAGCCGGCATGCCCAGCGTCAATATCAGCAGCGAGCCCGTTACCAACAATTACCAGGCGATTCGCGATCTGATCCACTACAAGCAGTGCGGCCATTACGCCTATGCAACCAACATCGGCGGTGGCCTGAAATCGGCCAAGGCGCTGCTGGACGCACACGGTCGTGTGGACGCGCGACCTACCATCCTGCTAATGACGGACGGACAATCCAACACCGTTGATTCAGGCGAGGACACAAGCCTGCCTGCGTCGTGGAGCTGGGACAACCTGTTCGACTATAATGGTGATGGAACAGCCGACTATTCGACTTCCGACTCCCAGAAGCGGTACGTGCTCAAAAAAGCCAAGGAGTGTGTGGACGCGGGCTATACGATTCACACGTTGGTTGTTGGCAACGACGGCGACCGCGACCTGATGCGAGCGATCTCCTTCCTGGGCCGCGGTATCTATATCGACATTCCCGGTGGTACATCCGTCGGCGCAATGGAGGCAGACGTACGCGAGGCGTTCAACCGGATCGCTTCCTTTGTTCCCCCCGCCACGCTGCTTTCGGACGAGGAACTCCATTAGCTTTTCTTCGCCGACTATATTCAAAACCGGAAGGCCAAGTCGCGCGGCGAAATTTTCGCCGCGCGTTTTTTTTTCGAATTCGGCACATCGGGTTCCCGATGGGTGGTCACAGAAACGCCCGCCCGAAGTGCGGGATTATTCGACAGGGCAAACAACGGCCTGACTCCTCTCCGCTTTTCGCCTTCCGATTGTTCATTGGAAATGAGAAAGCAGATCAAGAAGCGGAATGAATTCCCATCTGCCGACAACCGGCCTGCATTGCCAGGTTCGGCGTGAACGCGTTGACTTGTCATCACTATAGACGACAGTCTTCCCGTTTGACGAATCAATAGTCGGAGGTCGCGGCTGTCGATGACGCGAGAATGGCATTGGCGAATTTCTGGCGGATTCGTCGGGTCGAAACCTCTTCAGTCAACTTGGCAATCGTGTCATTCAGTGACAACGCGCCGAGATCGCCCTCGACACGGTCGCGGATCGACACGGTTCCACTTTCAGAATCGCGCGGGCCGACGACGAGCATGTAGGGAACCATTTCCAGCTGCGCGTCGCGAATCTTGGCCCCCAGTTTTTCACTGCGATAGTCTCCTGTGATTCGCAAGCCGGCGGCCTCGCATCGCCGCTGGACCTCTCGACCATATTCCTCGCTCTTGTCGCTGACGGTCAGCACCCTTCCCTGTTCCTGGCAAAGCCAGAGGGGAAACGCACCGGCAAAATGCTCGATCAATACACCGATGAATCGTTCCATGGAGCCGAATGGAGCCCGGTGAATCATGACGGGCCGGTGCGGGTGGTTATCGGCGCCGATGTATTCGAGGCCGAAACGGCTCGGCAAGTTGTAATCCACCTGGACGGTACCGAGTTGCCATTCGCGACCGATGCAGTCCCGCACGACGAAATCGATCTTCGGACCGTAGAATGCTGCCTCGCCCACCTCTTCAGTGTAGGGCCGGCCCAAGCTGGCGGCGGCGCTGCGACAGGCGTCTTCAGCGATCTTCCAGTTTTCGTCGTCGCCGATGTACTTGTCGGAATCCGGATCGCGCAGGCCCACTCGCACTCGATAGTCATCAAGTCCGACCGTACCCAGCACAATTCGCACCAGTTCCAGGCAACCGGCAAGTTCCACGGCGACCTGATCCGGTGTGACAAACAAGTGCGCATCATCCTGCGTAAATCCGCGAACCCGGGTCAACCCGCCAATTTCACCGGATTGTTCCCATCGGTAGACGGTCCCGAACTCGCTGAGTCTCAGGGGAAGGTCGCGGTAACTTCGCTGCCTTGACGCATAGATCTTCACATGGTGGGGGCAGTTCATCGGCCGGAGCAGGTACCCATCGATCTCTCCGTCAGTCATCCGATTGGAAAGTTCACTGCACGAGCATCCCTCCTCGGCCAACAGGGCCATCTGGTCGCGAAGGACAATTGGCGGATACTGTGCATCCTGGTAGTACGGGAAATGACCGGAGGTGCGGTACAGATCCAGCTTGCCAATATGCGGTGTAAAAACCTGCTGATAGCCCTGCCGGGCCAGATGCCCCGCGATAAAGTCCTGCAATTGCTGGCGGATAAACGATCCCCTGGGTGTCCAAAGGATCAGCCCTTGCCCGACGTCATCATCGATGTGAAAGAAGGCCATCCGCTTGTTGATTACCCGATGGTCACGCTTTTTCGCTTCCTCCATCAGGTTCAGATAATCATCGAGCGACTGTTGATCGAAAAACGCCGTTGCATAAAGGCGCTGGAGCTGCTGGCGCGATTCGTCTCCCTTCCAGTAAGCGCCGGCAATCGACAGCAGTTTAAAAGCACCGATCACCCGCGGACTTGGTACATGAGGGCCGCGGCACAGATCAAGGAACTCGCCCTGCTGATAAAACGAAAGAGTATCGAATTCGGCAAGGCCCTCCTGAATATGCTCGACCTTGAGCGGCTGCTTCAGATCCCGGCTTATCCTGACAGCCTCTTCGCGACTGGTCTCTATGCGTTCAAACGGTTCATCCATTTCGATAAGCCGTTTCATTTCGGCCTCAATCGCCGAAAAATCCTCCTCGCGAATCGGCTCAGGCGACTCGATGTCATAATAAAATCCGGTCGCCGTGGCCGGACCAAACGCGAGCTGTACTCCAGGCTTCAATCGCATAACGGCCCGGGCCATTATGTGTGCACAAGAATGGCGAAGAGTGGAAAGGGCTGCAGGATCCCGGGCAGTGACGATTTTCAGATCGACGTCCCGACCGGTGATCAGATGATCAAGCCGAACCGGCTTCCCGCCGACTTCGCCCCACAAGGCATCTTTGGCCAGCCGCGAACCTATCGACCTGGCGACTTGCAGCACCGTTACCGGATTCTCAAATTCACGAAGACTGCCGTCGGGTAGTTTGATCGAAACCATGGGATTTTCTTGTCGAGCGACCTGACCCTTGAAGGCCGGTAGCAAGTAATCGGGGGGGAACCTGTCCTGTTTGTCGCCTCGGCTCCCCGAAAAGGCAGCCTGGAAAGCCTGCAGCTCTCGAGTCGGGAATCGAAGGGATGCCCGGCGCGTCCGCACAGTATACGAGGGTGTAGCCCCTGGCCAAAAGCCCCGCGAGAACTTGAGCGAAAAACGATCGGCAGGTTCGCCTGGCAAGCAGCGTCAAATCGGCGGGTGAGGCTTCACTGTGCCGGAGCCCGGCATGAATCTAGCGACGAAGCGCCTCGCGAATCTCGGGTGTCCTCGCCTGGCTGCCGCGAGTGTAGATTTCGCTATTAAAAGGGGGAATTTTCAGGTTCAGTCGCTCGGCTTCCAGGCGAAGCACCCTTTCGAAATAGACGAAAGGATAGGGTGTACCCGGCCGTTTCTGGCGGACCCAGAGCCACGCGGAATCGACAACATTTTTTGGGAGTTTCCCCTGATAGATTTCCAGCACGACCGCATCGACAAAGGCTTTTTCCTCCGGGAAACGGGTCTTCAGTACGGCCTGAAGCTGGCGATCGTATTCTCTCAGCTCTACCGTAAGCTGGTTGAGTATGTCGGGATTCGACAAGGCCGGCTCTCCCGCCGCTTGCAAGTCATCGATCCCCTGACCCTGCAGGTGTCGTGTTGGGCCCATTGTCATCGAACTTGCCACGATCAGGGCAAACATGACTGAAATGCAGGCGATACGCGACTTCATTGGAGCCTCCTGTCCTCGAAACATTTCTTGCCTGGTGAATGATGCGATGTCTCGAGCAACTCTCCATGCCCTCGAACGTCAAACACCGTTATCTTGAAAGGGCTCACCGGGCAGGTGCCCCTTTCGCGAGTTCCCGGATTTAGCGACCTTGCCATACACGTGGCAATGGAGAATTCTGCAAATCAGGATCGATAACGGACGGCAGATCGACGAGACTCCCCTTCAAGATTGCGATTGCTGTTATCCAACGCGCTTATTTCCCCTGAAATGCCGGACTTATGAAGTCCGAATATGACATCTTGCCCGCCAACAGCCGGGACTGAATTTCATGGGATTCAGTCGATATCTGGCCATCCATCGAAAGCCCCCGGGAAACATGCAGCGGTTTGGTCAGTGCTCCGCTGGTGGCAACATAGAGTGCCAGCAAAGTAGCGACACCCAAAGCCTCCAGAAACAGCCCCTGAACGAACCGAATGGGGCTGATTCGCTTCCTTCCAGATTTGCGTGTGTTTCGGCGATTGCGGCTCATAATTTTCCGTTTGGTTTTTGGGGTTTCGTGTGGGTCATTCGAAGCAGGGCAACTTCGATGCCAGAGGAGAACTTGCACCGGTTGAACCAAATCCATCGCCGAAAAACAGGTCTTTCTCACGCAAATCGGTGAGATTATCAGACTGTGCCAGCATTTTTTCCCTTCTTGGGACCTTTTTGCCGGGCGCCGCAAACCAGCGACACCTGTCGCGATTCCGAAACGGTTGCCTGACCGGGGTGTTGTGGTACTTTGGACGGCGCATGATTGGAAGGGAGCAATCCATCGGGCGTTGTTCCCGCCGGTATTCCTTTTGCCTGCCCCCCAGCCGGATATTGAAACAAGCCTGATCCATGAAAATCGAACAATCCCGCCGAGACTCAATCGCGGAAAAATATTTTGAACAATTGCCTTTCGAGCCCTATCCCGTTCAACAGGAGGCGCTTCTTGCCTGGTTTACCAGCGAACAAGGGGCTCTGGTTTGTGCGCCGACAGGTACCGGCAAAACCCTGATTGCGGAAGCGGCCATGTTTGAGGCCTTGCACCTGGGCCAGGTCGCCTACTACACGACGCCACTGATCGCCCTGACTGACCAGAAGTTTCGCGAGTTGCAGGAGGCAGCGGAACGATGGGGGTTTTCAAGGGATGACGTGGGACTAGTGACGGGTAACCGCAAGGTCAATCCCCAGGCGAGGATTCTGGTCGTTGTTGCCGAAATCCTGCTCAACCGCCTTCTTCATCGAGAGGCCTTCGACTTTCAAGAGGTATGGGCAGTCGTCATGGACGAGTTCCACAGCTTCAATGATGCTGAGAGAGGGATCGTCTGGGAGTTCGGACTTGCCTTGCTCCCCCGGCAGGTAAGGACCTTGCTGTTGTCGGCTACCGTGGGCAATGCCTTCGAATTCACTCAATGGTTGCAGCATCGGCATGGCAGGAACATTGTCCTGATTGAAAGCAAGGAGCGAAAGATCCCGCTCTCCTTTGAATGGATTGGCGATGAGTTGCTGGTCGACCAGATTGAGAAGATGGTGGTGGAAGACGAAACTCTGCGGAGAACTCCAGCGCTGATTTTTTGTTTCAATCGGGAGCAATGCTGGACAGTGGCCGATCAGCTTCGCGGCAAGCGTGTGGTCGGAGAACGACAACAAAAGCAGATTTCGGCACGCCTCGAAGACTACGATTGGACGCAGGGCGCCGGGCCGAAGCTTAAGCAATCGCTGATTCGGGGCATTGGCGTCCACCATGCCGGCGTATTGCCAAGGTACAGGAGAGTTGTGGAGGAGCTGTTCCAGGAAAAACTGCTCTCGATCTGCGTTTGCACGGAAACACTGGCAGCAGGGATCAACTTGCCGGCCCGAAGCGTCGTTCTCCCGTCACTCGTCAAGGGGCCGCCCGGCAAGATGAAGCTGATCGATCCGGCATCGGCGCATCAGATGTTCGGCAGGGCCGGCCGCCCGCAGTTCGATGATCGCGGGTTTGTCTACGCGCTTGCCCACGAAGACGACGTGAAGATCCTCAGGGCAGAAGAGAAAGTCAATGCAATTCCGGCGGATACGAAGGACCCGGGACTGATAAAGGCCCGAAAGGCACTGAAGAAAAAAGTCCCGACCCGCCGCGAGGGCGTCCAATACTGGAGCCGTCAACAGTTCGATCAGCTGATAGCCTCATCGCCCGCTGATCTTGCCAGTCGCGGCAAATTGCCGTGGCGGTTACTGGCATACATGTTGTCAATTTCGCCCGAAGTCGAGCCCATTCGCAATCTTGTAGAAAACCGGTTGATCAAGGGGAAGGCAACGGAGACGGCCCAACATCAACTCAATGACCAGTTAATCACGCTTTGGCGAGCAGGATATATCCAACTCGAGCCGAAACCGGCAACTTCGGGAGAGAAAGGGGCAAGCGAGGGAACCAGCAATGGTGTGCCTGGCAATACGCAAAAGGATCAAACGCCGGTGTTGGCACTCGATCTGGGGCAGCGAAAGGCGCCGGAAAACAGGTCGGACAGGTCAACTTCGCCTTCACGTCCGGCTGCTTCCGCGAAATCCGCGAAGGACTCGACCGAACGGGATGCGGCAGAGAATCCGCGGCCGGTTTATCGACCCGAATTCGCCTATCCGTCCGATGCGCTTCCCAAACTTGCAATGCTTCGAGGGGTTCACCCGTTGTATGGATTGTTTCTGTTGAACCACCTGGGCATTGCCGATCAGAATGAACGAATCCAGGCGATCGAAAGTTTGCTTGAAATGCCTCGCTCGATGGGCCCGGCAGTTCGCGTTCCGGGTTATGACCGATTGCCTCCCGGGCCGCTCGCCACGACTCGACTGGACAGCCAGTTGCTGCGTCTTGGTCTCGCGACTTCGGCTGAATTGGGTAATATCGCGGAGGACGACGAAGAGAGTTTGTCCGGAAACGATGAAGAGGAGCGAGTATTCGTCCTGAAGTTGGCTCACAAGCTGCATCGCCTGTTCCAGTTCGATTTTCCGACCGTCGATGACGTGAACGTTTCGCCGGTCTGGGTGGCTGGCGAGGTTCTGGAATTTGGCGGCGACTTCAACAAGTACATAACGGCAAAGGGTCTGCAAAAGCAGGAAGGAATGATCTTCCGACATTTGTTGCGAATGATCCTGTTGATCGACGAGATGGCGCAAATTGCCCCGCCCGATCTGACACTGGAGGATTGGCAAAACGACCTCGGAGAGATTGCCGACAAGTTGGAGAAGACTTGCCTGGATGTCGACGAATTCGGCACCGAACTCTGGCTGGAAAACGAGCGCGGCGTGAAGGAAGAACTGTAATTTCACCAGTCGTCAGACAATTAAGTGACATCCCGTGCAAGACCAGGGGAAACGTTTCAAGAATCATCCGTTCGGGGTTTGCTGAATTCCATGGAAGAATTACTGATTAACCGGGCTGGTTGTGATTTATTTAGCCGGTTCTTTGCCGTCGAACATGCGAGGGCAAATGTCCTGATCACGCACGGACTCGGCGACCATGGAGCCAGATTCAGCAAAGTGATCGACCGCTTCGTGCGGTCTGGCATGACGATGATGGCACCCGACCTGAGGGGAAACGGAAGAAGCGGCGGGCAGAGAGGCTACGTTCGCCGGTTTGATGATTTTCTCGACGACATGGACTACTGGCTCGATCAATTGCAACTGCGAAGCCCGGGCCGACCTTTGATCAGTTACGGCCACAGTTTTGGAGGGATGCTTGTCCTGTATCATGCATTGCGTCGTGGAGACGGCCTTGCCGGCGTGATCGCCACCAGTCCGTCGCTACGAATCGCCATGCAAGTGCCGGCATGGAAGGTTGCCCTTGCCAGGACAGCGGGAAGTGTTTTTCCGCGGCTCAGTCTTCGAACAAAGCTCGATCTGGGCGAATTGTCCGATGATCCTGAACACGAGAAAAAGGCCCGCGCCGACGAATTGATGCACGGGCGAATCACTCCGCGATTGTGGTTTGGCATGGCAGCTGCCGGAGCGTATTGCCTCGAAAATGCAAATCGCCTTCCCTGCCCTTGTCTGATCATGCACGGTGAAAAGGACCGGATTACCGATGCTTCGGCAACCCGGGAATTTGCAGCGCGGGCTCCGCGTTGTTCGTGGAAAGAGTGGCCTGATGGCAAACACGAACTTCACAACATGGTCATGGCTGATAGCGTCATCGACCATGCTGTGGGCTTTATCGAAAATCTGATCTCCGACCGGTAATCGAAATATCCGGCCAATACCGGCGACTCATCTCAATCAGTTGTTCGAGCCTTTCAGGTATTTGTTGCAGAATTCAAGGATTGCCCGGTAGCCTGTCGCCTGGTTTTCTTTTTTCTGAAAACCGTGCCCCTCGTCGTCAAAGACGATGTATTCGACGGGGACCCCGTTCTTTCGAACGGCTTCGACCATTTCGTCCGATTCGACCTTGAGGACTCGCGGGTCGTTGGCTCCCTGCAGGACCATCAGCGGTTCGCGGATATTTGAAGCGTGAAACAGGGGGGAGATACCCTTGAAGTACTCCTCGTCGTTGAAGTCGCCGAGTTCCTGCTCGAGGGCGGCGCGCTGGGCCTCCCACCACGGTGGTATGCTCTGCACAGTCCGGTGCCAGTTGGCAACGCCGAAAATATCCACGCCAACGCGGAATTCGCCAGGCTTGAACGCCAGGGCGGCCAGCGTCATATAACCACCATAACTCCCGCCAATAATGCCAATTCGCCCGGCATCAACATAACCGGTATCGGCCAGCATTGCCTTGCAGGAAATACAATCCATCAGGTCTCCCTTTCCGTGATTGCGGTTATCGAGTTGTTCAAAGCTCTTGCCGTAGCCGCTGCTTCCACGATTGTTGATTGCATAAACCGCGTATCCATTGTTGACCAGATACTGGATCAGCCCGCTGTAGCCAATCCGCGACTGGCCACCCGGCCCGCCGTGAACCCATACCAGCGCCGGAACCTTGTTATCCTCACTGGCCAAATGCGGCTTATAGAGAATTCCCGGAACTTGCAGGCCGTCGAATGATTTGAACCGAACGACCTGGCCGGAGACCAGATCTTCTTCGCGGATTTCCGAATTCAATGAGCGCGTCAATCGAACCGGTTTGGGCGACTCACCTTCATTGAGTCGAAACCAGTAGAGATCAGAGGGAATCCGGTCGCTGGAAGCATATATCGCCGCGCAGGTCTCGTCGGCTGAAATCGGGAAGGCCGAGATGTTGATGCCCGGTTCGACCGGCAGATCAACCGGCGTCATGTCTTCCGCAAGGAAAACCCGGAGCACATTGCGGCCATCTTCGTTGACAGCGATAGAGAGATATTTCCCCCGTTTCGAGTATTCTGCACCGGCAATGTCCCAGGAGTATCGGGCAAATTCCTTGCGTTCGCCGGTCGAGATATCGTGCCGGACCAGCCAGACAAAATCGCTTTCCTCGTCTGTGAGCAGCAGTAGTCCCTTCCCGTCCGGAGTGAAAGCTGCCGGTGTGTAATTGATATTCCCCTCGTGTTCCGTGATGAGCTTCTTCTCGCCACTGTCGACATCCAGCAGCCAGGTGTCGCTGTTATCGCGGCTTGTCGACTTGTGAAGGGCAATCCGTTTGCCATCGGGTGAAATACTCCCTGGCATGAAGCCATCGTTATTCTCAAAAACCAGATCACGCTCCAGTGTAAGGAAGTCGTAACGGTAGATGTCGAAGTACTTCTGGTCCCGTTCGTTGGTCGCCACAAAAAAGTGGCTGTCATCCTGTGTCGATCCGAAATACATCGCCTTGAGCTTTTCACCGGGGGTCAGGTCAATCGCAGCGTCATCTGCCTGGACAAAGACATGATTCAGCTCGTTGCCTCCCTGATCCGAAGTAAAAAGGAATCTGTCGTCGTCCGGGAAATAGCGAATGACGTTGATCGAGTCAGTTTCCGATCGTGTAAGCTGCGTCATCTCTCCGTCGTCAAGCCCGATGGACCAGGCGTTATAGACTCCTGTTGAATCGTTGCTGACGAGAATCTTTGCCTTGTCGTGGGAGAACGATGCCCCGCGGTAATTGGTCGTCTTGAGGAACTGTTCGATGGTGTATCGCCTGGGTCCCTCGGGTGAGTCCTGAGGGGCGCTGGCGACCGGGGGAACGAGAACGACAAAAACGGCGAAGACAAAATGGAACAGCGTGAGACAATTCATGGCAGGGTCCTGAAGAAACGGCCAATCGAAACATAGCGCGCGGATGAAACGGTCGCAGGCATTTCTAGCACTTGCGAGGCGTTCGGAACAGGCGGCGAAAAAAAACAGGGAACAGCCGATGGGCCGTTCCCTGTTGTGCCTGACAGGGGATACTCGCCGGAGCCAGCCGGCTCAGGAGCCGCTGGATGGCTGTTTCTCGCCGGAGTTTTCTGTGGCAACTTCGCCTTCAGTCTCTGCCGGGTCAACCCAGACCGAGTTGAAAAGAAGATGCTTGATCTTGCCGTCATCGTCCCGGGCGACTTCGACAATGATCTTGTTCTTGCCCTGGAAGTTGCCGGTGAGCAATTCTTCGGAAAGCGGATCCTCGACGAAATTCTCGAGGGCGCGGCGCAGCGGACGAGCGCCAAAATCAAGGTTTGTCCCCTTCTTGATCAGGAATTCCTTGGCGTCGTTTGTGATCTCAAGTGAGAATCCGCGTTCAGCCAGTCGGGAGCGAATCTTGGAAACCTCCAGCTCGATGACTTCTTTGAGATCTTTCTTTTCCAGGTGGCGGAAGATGATCGGCTCTTCGGAGAGCCGGTTGAGGAATTCCGGCCGGAATGCACGGTTGATCTCGTCGTAGACGCGAGTTTTCATGTTTTCAAAGGTGGCGTCTTCACCGGCCCCGGGCAAGCCGAAGGACTGCTCGTTCTTGATCGCATGAGCCCCGACGTTGGTGGTCATGATCAGGATCACGTTGCGGAAGTCGATATTCCGGCCGAAGCTGTCAGTGAGCCGGCCTTCTTCCATGACCTGCAACAACATGTTGTAGATATCCGGATGGGCCTTCTCGATCTCGTCGAGCAGAACGACGGCATACGGGCGGCGGCGGATTTTTTCGGTCAGTTGCCCCCCTTCCTCGTAGCCCACGTAGCCCGGAGGCGCGCCGATCAGCCGGCTCAGGTTGTGTTTTTCCATGTACTCCGACATGTCGATCGTGACCAGGGCTTCCTCGTCGCCGAACATGAACTCCGCGAGTGCCTTGGCCAACAACGTTTTGCCGACGCCGGTCGGTCCGGCAAACATGAAGCTGCCGATCGGACGCTTGGGATCCTTGAGTCCGCTGCGACTTCGCCGCACGGCCTTGGAAATCGCCTTGATGGCAGCATCCTGGCTGATGACGGACTTGTGAAGGGCATCTTCCATCTTCAGAAGCCGCGCGCTGTCCTCTGTCGACAGCCGCGTCAACGGAATGCCGGTCATTTTCGAGATCACTTCGGCAATGACTTCCTCGTCGACAACACCATCCGTCACTTCCGATTTCTCGCGCCAATCGCGCTTGATCTGCTCTTTCTTCTTGCGAAGCTTGTCGGCCTGATCGCGGAGTGCGGCAGCCTTTTCAAAGTCCTGATTGGCAACGGCGTCGTCCTTTTCCTTGTTCAGCCGTTCGATGTCCTCGTCGATTTCCTTCAGATCGGGTGGACGGGTCATCGTCCTCAAACGCACCCGCGCGCCGGCTTCATCGATCACGTCGATGGCCTTGTCGGGCAGGCACCGGCCGGTGATATACCGCGCGGAGAGATCGACCGCTGCCAGGATCGCGTCGTCGGTAATCTGCACGCGATGATGATTCTCGTAGCGCTCGCGAAGACCTTTCAGGATCAGCACGGTCTCATCGGCGGACGTCGGATCGACGATGATCTCCTGAAACCGGCGAGCCAGCGCATTGTCCTTTTCGATGTACTTGCGGTATTCATCGAGGGTCGTTGCCCCGATGCACTGGATTTCTCCCCGCGACAATGCCGGCTTGAGCACGTTGGCAGCATCGATGGCCCCTTCCGCCCCGCCGGCACCAACGAGGGTGTGCAATTCGTCGATGAACAGGATCGTATTCTTGGCCCGGCGGACTTCGTTCATCACAGCCTTGATGCGCTCTTCGAACTGGCCGCGATATTTGGTTCCGGCCACCATCATCGCCAGGTCCAGAACGACGATTCGCTTGTCGAGAAGGATTTCCGGGACTTCACCAGAGACGACGCGCTGCGCAAATCCCTCGACGATTGCCGTCTTTCCAACGCCGGCCTCACCCAGCAAAACCGGGTTATTCTTGGTGCGGCGGCAAAGGACCTGGATGGCCCTCTCGATCTCGTTTTCACGTCCGATGACGGGGTCCAGTTTTCCCATCTGGGCGAGTTCTGTCAGGTCGCGACCAAAGCTGTCGAGCGCCGGAGTCTTGGACTTGCCCGCCTTGGCCGATGTCCCCTCGCTGGCGGCACCTCCGCCGCCGGTTTCGCGACCGCCGCGCTCGCTCCCCTCGCTCCCTTCGAGCCCGCTGCCCAGAAGATTGAGAACTTCTTCGCGAACTTCCTCAAGCTTCAGGCCGAGGTTCATCAGCACCTGTGCGGCAACGCCGTCCTGCTCACGCAGCAGGCCGAGCAGAATATGCTCCGTGCCGACGAAGCTGTGCGCCAGATTTCGCGCTTCTTCCATCGAGTACTCGATGACCTTTTTGGCGCGGGGTGTCTGTGGCAACTTGCCGATCGTCACCATTTCGGGGCCGGTTTGCACCAGCTTCTCGACCTCAAGACGAATCTTGCGCAAGTCGACGCCGAGGTTTTTCAGCACATTGGCGGCGACCCCATTTCCTTCCTTGACCAGGCCAAGCAACATGTGCTCGGTGCCGATGTACTCGTGGTTGAACCGCTGGGCTTCCTGATTGGCCAGCTGCATGACCTTGCGGGCACGTTCGGTGAATCTTTCGTACATGGTTCTGCTCCAGTGGATAATCGGCGGGACCGTGGTCGAAAAGGCCGGTACTCGCCGCTTGTCAGTGCGATGTATCAGTCATCAAGCCGCTCGCGTCGAGTGCCCTGTTCAGGCTGCCCGCCGGATCGGCATTATATTCCGGGACAAATCGGCATCGGGTTGCGGAGACGCTTCTTCCGGCGAGTTCGGTTCCTCGTCCAGAAGTCGCAGTTCTCGCTGCACCTCATACGACCATTGTTGCGATCCGTCAAACTTGCGAAAGGTCGCAAGCTGTTCCGCCGCATCAGTTCTCCGGCCACTCCGCCGGAACACAGTGGCGAGCAACAATCGGCTTTCAAGGTCGCGAGGATCCGTTCGCAAGAGGTCTTCCAGGACCCGGCAGCACGCCTCCCAATTCCCTTTCAAGTATTCGGTCTGCGCCAGAATAAACAAGGTGTCATCGGAATCACGCGAATCGACGGGGGATTTCGGCCCCCTTTCGGGAAGAGACCGGGCACTCCACCAGGAAAGACACCAGGTCAAAAAAAGACATGGCCAGGCGATCCAGCCAAACGTACTCCCCAACAATCCGGGCCATAGAAAAGTATGGGCCAGCGCTGCGTTGAGAAGAAGGGAAAACGCAATGGCAACAAACAACGATCCCCAGTGGCCGCCCGACCAAAGCCCGGCCAACCCGGGCCACATGCACAGTGCGCGGCTGGGACGCTGGTTCATGATTCCATCCAGGGATTACGGTTGCCAGGTCCTGCGGCAACCAACTTTACCACGCAATTCCCGGCGCATGCCAGAAATTCTCAATGTCCGCTGCGATTCTAGCGGGGCAAAAAACCCGCTTCAAGGCAAGTATTCGCGACCGCTCCCGCGCCCGAAATTCGTGGCAATGCCTCCCCGACCCCACAGTGGCTATAATCGTCAGACTTTCGCGTTTGCAGCGGTTGACGAACCGGGACCGCGTAAACTGTGCTCTTTTCCCTCCCCGCTTACCGTGCTGGCAGAATGCCAGCATACCGTTCCTTCTTGCATCGATGAACACAAATCACGGCAACGCCGAGTTCCCGGCAAGCGACAGGAACCTGGTCCTGAGGATTGTCGATGCCAACCTCAACAGATGCCGGGAGGCCTTGCGAGTCGTCGAGGACGGGTTGCGATTCGGGGGACAAAACGACGCGGCCGCCAGGCAAATCAAGTTTCTTCGCCAGGAAGTCGGGCAACTCACCCGGGTCCTCGCGGATCAATTTCCGCTCATCCATGCCCGCGATGTTGCAGGAGACCGGGGCACCGCCTTTGAAGGGCCCTCGGAATATACCCGGGAAGATCCTGGCCATGTGCTGCAAGCCAATCTGGCACGGGCCGGGGAGTCCCTGCGCTGCATTGAAGAATACGCCAAGTGCCTGGATAGCCGTTTCGCGCGGATTGCCGAATCGATACGGTATCGACTCTATATTCTGGAACAGGAAGTGTACGTCAAGGCAGACGTTGTCGGTCGCCTTGAGAGGATCGAGTTGTGCGTGTTGATCGATGCCGGCAGGGACGAAGCCTCGTTTTCTGCTCTGGCGAACGAGATTCTTTCTGCTGGCGTCGGGATGGTGCAGCTTCGGGACAAACATGCCGATGACCGAACGTTGTTAAGTCGCGCAATGCTGCTGGCGGGAATCGCCAGCCGTTACGAAGGACTGGCGATCGTGAATGATCGGGTGGACATCGCCGTTGCTTCCGGGGCGCACGGGGTCCATCTGGGACAGGATGACTTGCCGGTCGCTGCGGCGCGCAGCGCGGGAGCCAGTGGCCTGATCATTGGCGTCTCGACCCACAGTGTCGCTCAGGCTGAACAAGCCGTCCTCGACGGCGCCCATTACATCGGAGTTGGCCCGGTTTTCCCGTCGACAACCAAGTCGTTCAGGGATTTCGGTGGCGTCGGGCTGGTCCGCGAAGTGGCCGGTGCCGTATCGATTCCGGCGTTTGCGATCGGCGGTATCACGATCGATAATGTGGATCAGGTTGCGGACGCAGGGATCCGGCGGCTGGCTGTTTCAGGCGCGGTGTTGCGCAGTGAGTACTCTGCCGGCGAAGCTTGCCGGAGATTCAGACAAGCTCTTGCGCGTTATGGCGAACGGGATGTGGGTGCAAACAATGATTGAAATCGAGCAAAAGTTCCGCGTGGACGATCTCGCCGGTATCCGCGTCAGGGTTCACGAACTTTTCGACATCGAGGCGACCTGCGTGTTACAGCAGTCCGACATTTACTTTTCGCATCCCCAACGGGACTTTGGCAAGTCAGACGAAGCCCTGCGCATGAGGGTTTACCGGGATGAAGCGAGCGGGGGCGAGCCGCGGGTTTGCCTGACTTACAAGGGACCGCGGCTGGAGACTTCCGGTACTGGAGCCGGTTTCAAAATGCGAAAAGAGATCGAACTCATACTTGAAAGCGGTTATGACCATGCTGCGCGGGCCAGCGAGATGCTGACGTCGCTGGGATTTGTCCCCGAATCGCCCATTCGGAAGAAGCGCGAGACCATCCGGGTTTCATTGGCCACCGGCCATGCGGAAGTCAGTCTGGACGAAGTCGAGGGGCTCGGACAATTTGTGGAAGTTGAAATGATTGCCGATGAGAAGTTGCCGTCTGCCGAGGCGAAAACCCTGATCGCGGAAATCGTGGAAGAGCTTGGACTGCGGTCACCGATTACCTGCAGTTACCGAAACCTTTTGAAAGGAGACTGAACCCAATGGGAGCGCTTTTGCCGGAACTCGGCGACTCGCATATCGAATTGATACGCGCGCAAAAGATGTTCTTTGTGGCGACGGCCCCGCTTTCCGGATCGGGGCGAATCAATCTGTCCCCCAAGGGACTGGATTGCTTTCGTGTGCTGGGGCCGCGTTCGGTAGCCTGGCTCGATGTGATCGGCAGCGGCAACGAAACTTCGGCTCATGTGCTGGAAAATGGCCGGATCACGGTGATGTTTTGTTCGTTCGACTCGACGCCATGGATTTTGCGGCTGTACGGCGTGGGGCGCACAGTGCTTCCGGGAGCAAACGGGTGGCAGGAACTGATCGGGCATTTCGACCCGCCAGTCAATACCCG
>WPCK01371709.1_pt1 | contig 20835 bp, 18 predicted proteins | sample 5399851 | NCBI WGS metagenome assembly WPCK01 (sample SAMN12869471, study PRJNA574797) | sludge metagenome | isolation source: wastewater treatment of pH11 | place: China:Beijing | collected 2019-05-20 | reverse complement strand
GGCGCCTCGACGCCGCTGCGTCCCTGCAGGAACTGACGACGACTCGGGATCTGGTCGAACAGATCAGCGGGACGAAGGTGACCCTCATGCGGCCGCCCTACGGCGCGTACGACGACACGACCAGGAGTCTCGGCTGGCCGGTCGTGCTGTGGGATGTCGACTCGGAGGATTGGCGCAATCGCTCGGCGCCGATCACCACTCAACGGGTGCTGTCCACGGTGCGGCCGGGGTCGATCGTCCTCATGCATGACATCCACGGGTCATCGGTCGATGCGACGCCGGGGATCATCGCGGCCCTCAAGGCCCGCGGTTTCGTCTTCGTCACCGTGCCTGAACTGCTCGGCCAGACCACCCCGGGCGCGCTCTACTTCAACCGCACCGAAATTCGCTGATCGCATCGCACGGTGGCGATTCGGGCCGCCCGGTCGGGGGGACACAGCAAGAACTCCCCGATCCGCTGAGCTGTTCAGCGTAGGGGAGTGTGCGTGTCCGGAGGGGGACTTGAACCCCCATGCCCGTTAGGGCACTAGCACCTCAAGCTAGCGCGTCTGCCATTCCGCCACCCGGACGAGGTGTCACGCGGGCACCGTTCTGGCTGCCCTCGCGAGCCGGAACGATAGCACGCGTGAGCCCTCGGGCACGAACCGGCAGGATGGCCCCATGACCGTCACTGCCTCAGTCAACGACATCCTGCGCACCCTCGCGGAGCAGCCGGGCGACGTCGTCTTTGCTCCCGCTCCGGGGGCCGGTCCGGGCCACTGGCTCGGGGCGCCCAGCGCCGTCTTCGACGGGAACTGGTGGTGGCTTGCCTATCGAGTCCGCAGGCCCCTGGACGAGGGTCGGGGGATCGCCAACATCGTGGCTCGCTCCAGGGATGCGAGCTCGTGGGAGACCGTCGCCACCGTCACCAGCGATGGCTTCGGCGCGGCGTCTCTGGAACGACCAGCGCTGGTGCGCCGACCGGATGGCGCGTGGCGGCTCTACGTCAGTTGTGCCACGGTCGGCAGCAAGCACTGGTGGGTCGAGGCCCTCGACGCGGCCGACCCCTCGGGCCTGGCCGATGGAGAACGCGCCATGGTGCTCCCCGGCGATGCGGCGGAAGCCTGGAAGGACCCGGTCGTCTGGCACGACGGGCAACAGTGGCAGATGTGGGCCTGTCGTCATCCGCTCGACGGGGGCGATGACGCGGCCGACCGCATGTCCAGCCACCGTGCGGTGAGCTCCGACGGTTTGGTGTGGCACTGGTCAGGCCAGGTCCTCACGCCCACCGCGGGCACGTGGGACCAGCGCGGAACCCGCGTCAGCACGGCATACCGGGGCGGTGTCTTCTATGACGGTCGCGCAAGCGCTGCGGAAAACTGGTACGAGAGAACGGGATTTGCGACGGCGTCGCCGCTGGTTCCCACTGACGGGCCGGTCGGCCGCGCGGGTGCCGCGTTGCGCTACCTCAGCGTGGTCGAGGGGCCGGAGGGCGTGCGACTGTTCTGGGAGGCCACCCGCTCCGACGGCGCCCATGACCTGCGCACCGCCCTGGTGACCGCTCACTGACCGCTCTCGGATCCCTGTGCCGGTTAGGTTGGCCTCATGCAGGACGAGACCAACGTGAGCGCACCCGCGATCCGGCCCGAGGACGAGGTCGCGCGGTTGTGCGCCGACCTCATCCGGATCCCTTCGGTCAACGCCGGTGACAACGCTGGCCCGGGGGAGCGGGCTGCCGCGGAGTACGTCGCGGCCGCCCTCTCCGAGGTCGGGCTCACCCCCACCCTGGTCGAGAGCGCCCCCGGTCGCACCTCGCTCATGGTCCGGGTCGAGGGCCGCGAGCCTGGACGACCAGGCCTGGTCGTCCACGGCCACCTCGATGTCGTGCCGGCCCGCGCTGAGGACTGGCGGGTCGATCCGTTCTCCGGGGAGGAGGTGGACGGCTGCATCTGGGGTCGCGGAGCGGTCGACATGAAGGGGATGGACGCGATGATCCTCGCGTGCATCCGCGACCTGGCTCGCACCGGCGAGCGTCCCGCCCGGACCACGACGTTCGCCTTCTTCGCCGACGAAGAGGCCGGGGGCGACTATGGCTCGCACTGGGTTGTGACCAACCACCCCGACTGGTTCGAGGGCGCGACCGAGGCGATCAGCGAGGTCGGCGGATTCAGCGTGACGGTGCCGGAACGGCATACCGGGGCTCCTCGCCGTGCCTATCTCGTGCAGACGGCGGAAAAGGGCATTCTTTGGCTGCGTCTCATCGCGCACGGCCGCGCCGGGCACGGATCGGTACCCACGGATGCAAATGCCATCGTGCGGCTCGCCCAGGCGATCGCGCGCATCGACGCACACCCCTGGCCTCGGGAGTACATCGCCTCGGTCCGCGGGCTGCTGGACGGCCTCTCGGAGGTCACCGGCATCCCGTATGCCGTGGACGACCCGGCGACTCATCCGGCAGCGCTGTTCGACAAGCTCGGCAGCACACAGGGATTCGTCCTTGGGACGCTGCGTGACACCGCGAATGTCACCATGCTGGAGGCGGGCTACAAGCAGAACGTCATCCCGCAGTCGGCCACGGCCGCCGTCGACGCCCGCTTCCTGCCCGGCCATGAGGCCGACGTCCTGGCCACCCTGGAACGGCTGGCCGGTGAGCACGTCCAGGTCGAGGTCTTGCACCGCGATATCGCGCTCGATGCTCCCTTCGACGGCGACCTCGTCACCGCCATGCGGACCTCGCTGCTGGCCGAGGACCCCGAAGCAAGCATCCTGCCCTACTGCCTCTCCGGCGGCACCGACAACAAGGCCCTGAGCCGGCTCGGAATCCGGGGTTATGGTTTCGCTCCGCTCCAGTTGCCCGCCGACCTCGACTTCGTCCCGATGTTCCACGGGGTCGACGAACGGGTGCCAGTTGCGTCGCTGGAGTTCGGGGCCAGGGTGCTGCGGCGGTTCCTCGACCTGGCTTGAGGCACACGACGGTCGCGACCAGGGGTCCGCACCCCTGACTCGGAACCTCGGGTCGTGACCTGGGGCACGGGATGCCGAATCGTGACCCCGAGCCGGTACGGTCGAGTCATGACCGTCGACCCGCGCGCCGCCCTCGCCCAGCTCGTCACAGCCTTGGAGCGGCACCTAGAGGTGGCCTCCAGCCGCCGCGACCCCGACGACCCGGCCGTCGTGTCGGCCGCCGAGGCACTCGCGGGAGCCTTCGACGACTACGACGAGGCGCTTTTCGTCGCCACAGACGTCGCGACCCCGCTCGCGGTCTATGGCGACATGGACGACGACCTCGACGGCGACGGCGAGGATTCCGGGGTCTACTCCGGTCTGGACGACGAAGAGATCGACTTCGACGACAGCGACGACTCGGACGACTCGGACGACTCGGAAGACTCAGACGAGGACGACCTCGATGACGATCTGGACGAGGACGACGACGAGGACGACTGAGCCACCCTCGCGAGCTGGTTCAGCCCCGGGAGACGTCATCGAGGGCTGCGCGCACCTCACCGGGAAGGCTGAGCGAGTCTGCCTCGATCGCCCCCTGCAGATGCCCGAGGGTGCGGGGACCGGAGAGGACAGCGCTCATGCCCTCGCGATCCCGAGCCCAGGCCAGCGCGACCGCGGCCGCGGGCACGTCCAGACCCCGGGCAGCGGTGTGCACGGCCTCCACGAGGCCGCGTCGGCGATCGGTGAGGAAGCGCGACTGGAACCCGGGAAAGTTCGTCGATGCGGCTCGAGAGTCGGCCGGTATGCCGTGCCGGTACTTCCCGGTGAGGACGCCTCGGCCTAGCGGCGCCCAGCCGAACACCCCGAAGCCCAGGTCGAGACCGGCGTCCAGCACATCGTCCATCCCGCGCTCGACCAGAGAATGTTCGATTTCGTTGACCATCAGCGGGATTCGGGCCTGCTCCAAGAGCGAATAGGCGCGCGCCGTTTGCCAGGCCCGGTAGTTCGAGACGCCGACGTATCGGGCTCGACCCGACTGCACGGCATACTCCAGTGCTCCGAGAGTCTCGGCAAGCGGCACCTGCGGATCCCACACGTGCGCGAGCCACACGTCGACGTAATCGGTGCGTAGCCGTTGCAGGGACGCATCGAGCGACCCCAGCATCCCCCGCCGGGAGGTGTCGACGCGCCGCTCCCCGGTGTGCCAGTGCAGCCCCGCCTTGCTGACGATGACGAGATCGGCGCGTGGCACCGTGCCTGTGACCAACTCACCGAGCCATAGCTCGGCCAGGCCGTCGCCATAGGTGGGTGCGGTGTCGACCAGCGTGCCGCCGGCGGCATGGAAGGCCGTCAGCAGATCCCCGGCCGTGTCGTGGTCGACCGCCGTACCCCAGGTGAGCGTGCCGAGTCCCAATGCCGAGACCGAGAGTCCGGACCGGCCGACCCGACGCTGCTGCATGACACGTACGCTATCCACCCGCGCCGGGCTCGCCGGCCGCCGCCACGCGCCGCCCGCCGATAGCCTGCCGACATGCGACTGGCACTCAACCTCGGCTATTGGGGCGCGGGCAACGGCATGGACAACCTCGTCCTGGCGCAAGACGCCGATCGACTCGGTTTTGACTCCTGCTGGGTCGCGGAGGCTTATGGCTCGGATGCGCCGACCATCTTGTCCTGGGTTGGTGCCCAGACCACCCGGATCGGGCTGGGTTCAGCGGTCCTGCAGATTCCCGCGCGGAGCCCGGCGATGACCGCCATGACAGCGGCCACGCTGGACTCGCTGTCCGGTGGGCGGTTCCGATTGGGCCTTGGGGTCAGCGGCCCCCAGGTGAGCGAAGGGTGGCACGGAGTGCGTTTCGACTCCCCGCTCGGACGCACTCGCGAGTACGTCGACATCGTCCGGATGGCCCTGCGACGCGAGACCGTGCAGTATGCCGGCCGACACTTCACCCTGCCGCTGCCGGACGGCCCAGGCAAGGCGCTGCGCCTCACCGTGCGTCCCGCGCGCGGCGGTCAGGTCCCGATCTACCTGGCCGCTGTCGGGCCGAAGAATCTCGAACTGACCGGTGAGATCGCCGACGGCTGGCTGGCCATCTTCTTCAGCCCCGAGCACTCCGGCGACCTGCTCGCCTCGTTGCGCGCAGGCGCCGAGCGCGGGGGTAGAGGCACCCCGCAGGACCCCCTGGCCGGCTTCGACATCGTGCCGAACGTGCCCGTCGTGCTCACTGACGACCTCGACTACGCCTACGCGGCGGTCAGCTCGTATGCCGCGCTCTACATCGGCGGCATGGGGTCGAGGGAGAAGAACTTCTACAACCAGCTGGCCTGCCGGATGGGCTTCGAGAAGGAGGCTGCGCTGGTCCAAGACTTGTATTTGGACGGTCGGGCCCGGGACGCTGCGGCCGCCGTGCCGCGCGAGTTCCTTGACGCGACAAGTCTGCTCGGCTCGGCAGAGCGGATTCGTCACCGATTGGCGGCCTATGCCGAGGCGGGGGTGACCACTCTGGCGATCAGCCCGTATGCCACCACGCTCGACGCCCGGCGCGCCACTCTGCGGACGATGGCGAAAGCTATTCAGGACGCGGGGTTAGGCTGACCCCTCGTGTCTGACTTGAGCTACCCCGCAGCAGTGATCCTCGGCATCGTCGAGGGCCTCACCGAGTACCTCCCGGTCTCCTCGACTGGTCACCTCACGGTGACCGAGAAGCTGTTGGGGCTGTCGGTCAACGACCCGGCCGTCACGGCATACACCGCTCTCATCCAGTTGGGCGCTATCGCTGCGACCCTCATCTACTTCTGGCGTGACATCGTTCGCCTGGCCGCAGCCTGGTTCGGTGGACTCACCGACAGCGCTCGGCGCAGCCACCCCGATTACCAACTGGCGTGGGCGGTCATCGTCGGCTCGATCCCGGTCGCCTTGGTCGGCTTCGCGCTGCGCAAGGTCATCGAAGGGCCGCTGCGGTCGCTCTGGGTCGTCGCCGCTGCCCTCGTCCTGTGGAGCATTGTCATGGTGCTGGCCGAGACGCGCCACGCCAAGCTGCAGCGCGAGGAGGGCGAGCGCGGCGAGGCCACGGTGTCGATCAAGGACGGGCTGATCATCGGGCTGGTGCAGTGCTTCTCACTGATCCCAGGTGTGAGCCGGTCCGGGGCGACGATCTCCGCTGGCCTCTTCCGCGGGATCGATCGAGTGACCGCCACCCGGCTGTCGTTCTTCATGGCCATTCCGGCCCTCACGGCTGCTGGACTCTACGAGACGGTCAGCACTGACATGTCCTCGCTCGGCATGGGCCAGATGTGGGTCGGCATCCTCGTCGCGTTCGTCGTGGCCTATGCCTCGATCGCGTGGCTGCTGAAGTTCGTCGCGACCAACACCCTCAAGGCGTTTGTCGTCTACCGGGTCGTGCTGGGCGTCCTGATCGCCGTTGCCTTGGGCGCGGGAGTGCTGAGCGCCACCTGACCGAGCCGATGGCTGGGTGCGGCTCGGCCCCGGGCCGGCCCCGGGCCGGCTCAGAGCCAGTCGTGCTTACGGAAGAAGATGAACAGCCCCGCGGACACGCTCACCATGAGAGCGACGATCGCAAAGTAACCCCAGTAGAACTCGCTGTCGCCAATCATGACCGAGGCCTCTAGCTCTGGCATGTAGTGAAAGTTCATGCCGTAGACGCCCGCGATCATGGTCGGGACTGCCGCCATGGCAACCCAGGCCGAGATCCGACGCATGTCCTCGTTCTGCTGCACGGTCACCTTGGTGAGGTGCGCGTTGAGAATTTCCGAGAGCAATCGGTCGTAGGACTCGACGTGGTCATTGGTGCGGGCCAGGTGGTCCTCCACGTCACGGAAGAACGGGAGCACCTTCTTCTCGCCCTTGCCGACGTAGTTGAGGAAGGGGAAGCGCCGCATCGCCTCCGCCAGCGGCACGGCAGCGCGGCGGAACTCGAGCACCTCACGCTTGAGCCGGTAGATCGAGGTGGCGTCGACATTGCCGTGTTCCCCGAAGACCTGCTGTTCGATTTGGGTGAGGTCTTCGGCGATGTAGCGGTCGATCGACTCGTAGTTGTCGACCACGCTGTCCATGACCGCGTGCAACACCGCCAGCGGGCCAAGGCGCAGTTGGACCGGATCGTTCTCCAGCCGACGACGGACGTGGTCGAGCGGATTGGCCTCACCCCGGCGGACCGTCACGACGAACCGGTCGCCGACGAACACCATGACCTCACCGGTCTCGATATCGCTGGTGCGCTCGACGTAGCGCAAGGTCTTGATGACGGCCAGCAAGCTGCCCTCATAGGCGTCGATCTTGGCGCGTTGGTTGCCGGTGACGGCGTCTTCGACAGCCAGGGGGTGCAAGCCCAACTCCCGGTTGACGAGAGCAAACTCGTCGTCACTGGGGTCTTTGAGGCCGATCCACATGAACCCTGAAGCACTGGCTCGCAGGGTCGCCAGCTCGTCGCTGAGGTCGCCCGGTGATAGCCGGACGCCGTCGACGTACATGGCTTGGTCGACAATCACAGGCAGAATGTCATCACGGATCGGCAGGGCCGTGTGGGAGACCCGCCGGTAGGTTGAGGGGATGGCCACCGTCCTGCTCGTGCGTCATGGTCGCACCACCGCCAACGCCTCCGGGATCCTCGCAGGGTGGCTGCCGGATGTGGCTCTCGACGAGGTCGGGAGGGCCGCGGCCAGTGCCGTGGGTAGGCGCCTGGCCACCGCAGGTATGCCGGTCGCTCGCCTGGTGAGTTCGCCATTGCCGCGTTGCCTGGAGACCGCGGGGCTGCTGTGCGCCGAACTGGCCGAGCCTCCTGCCGTGGAGACCTCAGACGACCTGGGGGAGTGTCGCTATGGCGCCTGGTCGGGTCGGCTGCTCAGTGAACTGGCGACCGAGCCGCTCTGGCGGGTCGTGCAAGACCATCCGACGGCCGCTCGCTTCCCCGACGGAGAGCTGCCAGGTGAGTCGATCGTCGAGATGGCAAGCCGAGCTGTGGCGGTCGTTCGCCGGATCGACGCTGAGGTCGAAGCCAAGCACGGCGCGCACGCCGTCTGGGTGGCGGTCTCGCATGGAGACGTCATCAAGGCCGTGCTCGCGGATGCCGCTGGCACCCATCTCGACCACTTCCAGCGCCTTGTCGTCGACCCTGCGTCGGTCAGTGCCATCCGCTACACCGCGGCGCGGCCCTTTGTGCTGCGCAGCAATGACGTCGGCGGACCCTTGGATGCCCTCCGGCCGCGGCCCGCTGAACCTGATGCCGAAAGCGCAGGCTCGTCCGGCGTCGGGCCAGGGGACGCGGCAGTCGGCGGCGGGGCCGGTTAGGGTCGGGGTATGCCGGTCCACGACTTCGATCCGCCGCACCGCTTCGTCGCGGGGACGGTCGGCCCGCCCGGACAGCGCACCTTCTTCCTGCAAGCTCGCGAGGGGCGCCGCCTGGTCAGCGCCTCCTGTGAAAAGGAAGCCCTCTCGGTGCTCGCCGACCGTGTTCTGGACGTGCTCGACGACTTCGCCGGGGAAGCGGGCAACGATGCCAGCGCCACGGCATACCTGGACGACGACGCTCTGGACACCCCGATCGAGGACGAATTCCGGGTGCGGACCATCGCCTTGGGCTGGGACCCCGGTCGGCAGGTGGTCGTCATCGAGGCTCGGCCAGATGACGGAGCGGACGATGACCTCGACGTCGACGCCGACGAGGGCTCCGAGGCCGAGGTGGCCCGGCTGCTCAGCCCGGATGTCCTGGTCGGCGAGGGATTGCGGGTGACCTTGACTCCAGCCCAGGCGCGGGCCTTCGCCCGGCGGGCCCAGAACCTCATCCGGGCCGGTCGCCCCCCGTGCCCGTTCTGTGCTGGCCCGTTGGACCCGGCCGGTCACATCTGCCCCCGGGCGAACGGTTACCGCCGATGACCTCGGCGGCATGACTCCCACGCCAGCCTCGAACGCGCTGCTCGTCGAGTTGCTGCAGAACGCTCCCTTGGAGCTGGTCGGCCGGATCACTGGGGCGAGCAACCTCGCGCTGTTGGCCACCGTCACCGTGTTGCCCGGATCCGATGCCCGCGGGGGCGGCGATGACGAACCGCCGCTGCACGTCATCTACAAACCGATCCGTGGCGAGCGGCCGTTGTGGGACTTTCCCGACGGCACCCTGGCCGGACGTGAGGTGGCCAGCTATCTCATCGCGGACACGCTCGGTGTCGGGATCGTCCCACCCACGGTGCTCCGCGACGGACCGCTAGGGCCGGGGTCGGTGCAGGTGTGGATCGGTGACCCGTTCGCGGCCGAGGATCTGCCCAGTCCGGTGCGGCTGGTCTCCCGAGGCAAGGTCCCCGATGGCTACCTGCCGGTCGTCGACGGCCAGCTCGCCGACGGTCGGTGGGTGAGCGTCGTCCACGAGGACCGGACCGATGTGCGGGATGCGGCTCTGCTCGACGCCGTCCTCAACAACTCCGACCGCAAGGGTTCCCACCTGGTCCGCGATGCGGCGGGCCGATTGTGGGGGTTCGACCACGGGTTGACGCTGCACGCCGATCCGAAGCTGCGGACGGTCCTCTGGGGGTGGGCGGGCGAGCCATGGCGGCGCGGTGACATCGAGCGGCTCATCGCTCTAGCGTCGGGGCTGGACGGGCCGGAGACGACGCTGTCAGCGGCCCTTGCGGGCCTTCTCCCGGCCACGGACGTGGACGCGCTGCGGGAGCGTCTGGTCGCGCTGCTCGCGCAGGGACACTACCCTCAGCCCAGTCGGGACTGGCCGGCCATTCCCTGGCCCGCCCTCTAGGACCGTTACGCTCGGCCCGTGCACTCTTGGCCCGCTCCCGCCCTCCCACAGATCCCCGGCACCGGACGTCCCGTCCGCGTCCACGACACCGCGACGGGCGCCTTGGTGCAGCTCGACCCCGGCCCGGTGGCTGGGCTCTACGTCTGTGGGATCACGCCCTATGACGCGACCCACCTCGGCCACGCTGCCACCTACGTCACCTTCGACGTCCTCGGCCGGGCGTTACGCGACGCCGGCCATGAGGTGCGCTACGTCCAGAACGTCACCGATGTCGACGATCCGTTGCTGGCCCGGGCCGTGCGGGATGGCATCGATTGGACTCGCCTGGCTGACCGCGAGACCGCCCTCTTCCGTGAGGACATGACCGCGCTCTCAGTCATCCCGCCGGACGTCTATCTGGGCGTCACTGAATCGATCGCGGCGATCGTCGAGGCCGTGGCGCGGCTGGAAGGTGACGGGACGGCATACCGGCTGGCAGCCCCGGATGCCGCTGGAGCCGACATCTACCTGGACATCTCGCGGTGCCCCGGGTTCGGGTCGGTGAGTGGTCTGGGACGCGGCGAGATGCTGGACCTTTTCGCCGAACGCGGCGGCGACCCGGATCGCGACGGGAAGCGCGACGCGCTCGACCCGCTGCTGTGGCGCGCCGAGCGCGAGGGGGAACCCGCCTGGGACGGTGCTGGCCTGGGCTGGGGCCGGCCGGGATGGCACATCGAGTGCACGGTCATCGCGCTCACCCACCTCGGTATGCCGTTCACCGTCCAGGGAGGGGGCACGGACCTCGCCTTCCCGCACCACGAGATGAGCGCCGGCCAGGGCTGCGCGCTGACCGGCGAGCCGACGTATGCCTCGGCCTATGTGCACCAGGCCATGGTGGGTCTGGACGGCGAGAAGATGAGCAAGTCCAAGGGCAACCTTGTGCTGGTCTCGAATCTGCGGGCCGATGGGGTCGACCCGATGGCCATCCGACTGGCACTGCTGGCCCATCATTACCGCACCGAATGGGAGTGGACCCCCGCCGACCTCACTCAGGCACAGGCGCGGTTGGCCCGGTGGCGCCAGGCCGTCTCGACCAATGGTGGGCCTGCCCCGGATGCCCTTGTCGACGTGCTGCGGGAACGGGTCGCCGACGACCTGGACACGCCGGGTGCACTGGCTGCCATGGACGACTGGGCGGCCGAGTCATTGCGCGCCGGTGGCTCGGATCTCGCGGCCCCGGGAATTGCCGCACGGGCTGTCGATCGGTTGCTCGGGATCCGCCTCTGACGGGTTGGTGACGTCGAGCGCCCGGGCGATCAGCCCTCCTGGCGACCGCGAAGATACCGCTCGAATTCGCGCGCCAAGGCATCGCCGCTCGCCTCGGGGAGTTCGGCGGCGTCGGCCGCCTCCTCCAAAGACGAGACGTACTCCGCGACCTCCTCCTCGGCCTCGGCCATCTCGTCAACGGTGAGTTCCCAGGCGCGGGCTTCCTCCTCGAGTTCCAGTCGCGGAATCGGTACCTCAAAGAGGTCCTCGATCGTCGTGATGAGCGAGAGCGCGGCTTTCGGCGAAGGCGGGCCTCCGGCGTAGTGGGGGACGGACACCCAGGCAGACAGGGTCCCGATGCCGACGGTATCGGCGAGCGAGGCAAGCACCCCGACGATGCCCGTCGGGCCGACGTACTGGCTGACCTCGGCGCCGAACCGATCGCGCAGGGCGGCATCGTCGCTGGTCACGTTGACGGGCAGCGGGCGCGTGTGGGGCACCTCCGCCAGGTGGGCACCGAGCGTGAGGATGGTCTTCACGTCGTATCCGGTGGCGACATTGAGCAGGTCGGTCACGTAGTTGACCCAGCGGATCGACGGCTCGATGCCGTCGACGAAGACGACATCGCGATCAAAGGACGTGTTGCGGGCCACGAGAATGCGCGTCTCGGGCCAGATGATCTCGCGGCGGCCATCCACCAACTGCACCCGCGGACGGTTGACCTGGAAGTCGTAATAGTCCTGCGGGTTGACCGTGCCGACGAGGTCGGCACCCCAGACGGTGCACAGGTGGCGCAAGGCGACCGAGGCGGCCTCCCCGGCGTCATTCCATCCGTCGAAGGCGGCCATGAGGATGGGCGACCGCAGCGGCGGGGTGGTTCCCCACATTGGCAACACCTGCCCTCAACTCCTTCGTGTGGTGAAGGACCACCTTACGGCGACATAGGGTTGACGTCCCACCCGATATGCCCAGCGAGGACCCACCGTGCACCTATCGTCCACCCTTCCCGCCGCCCTGCTGTGGGACATGGACGGCACCCTCGTCGACACCGAGGCCTACTGGATGGCAGCCGAATACGCGCTGGTCGAGTCCTTCGGTGGACAGTGGAACCACGAACACGCCATGGCTGTGGTCGGGCGCGCCCTCACCGGCACGGCGGCATACGTTATCGAGCACGGACAGGTGCCGCTCTCCGTCGATGAGGTGGTCGATCGCCTGCTCGTCCTGGTGGGACGCCAGTTGCGCGAGCACGTGCCATGGCGGCCCGGAGCCCTCGAGTTGCTCACCGCCGCCCGCGACGCTGGGGTGCCCTCGGCCCTGGTGACCATGTCGTATCGGTCGCTCACCGACTTACTGCTCGAGGCGGCACCCAAGGGCCTGTTCACGGTGGTCGTCGCCGGTGACGACGTCACCCACGGCAAGCCCGACCCGGAGCCCTATCTGTTGGCCGCCGAACGACTCTCGGTCGCCCCTGGCGATTGCATTGCCGTCGAGGACTCCGTGTTCGGTGCGCAATCGGCGACGGCCGCGGGTGTCCCCACGATCATCGTGCCCAATGTCAAGCCGGTGGCACCGATGGCGGGCAGCGTGCAACTCCCGACCCTCGCTGGCTTGGGGCTGGCCGACCTGGTGGGTGCGACGGCTCCACTCCTGGACGGCACGGCATCCATAGGTGAGTGAGGGTCAGTCGTCCGCCGGAGCCGGGCGTCCGACCACCTCGGGGTCGATCGCCCGTTGCTGGGCGTCAGCCGGCAACGGCGGGGGAGTGCCGCCCCATTCCGGGCATAGGTCGCGATAGTCACACCAGTCGCACAGCCTGGAGCGGCGGGGCCGCCAGTCGCCCGATTCGGCCGCCTTCTGGATGGCCCGCCAGAGCGCGGCGATATTGCGTTGGGTCGCGAGGAGATCGGCCTCGTCGGGGACGTAGCGGACGATTTCGCCGTTGCCGAGGTAGACCAACTGCAGGACGCTCGGCACGACTCCGTGCAGCCGCCACAGCACGAGCGCATAGAACTTCATCTGGAACAGGCTGGAGCGCTCGAACAGCTCCGAGGGGGACCGGCCGGTCTTGTAGTCGACGACCCGAAGCGCGCCATTGGGGGCGACATCGAGCCGGTCGACATAGCCGCGCAGAGTCAGGCCGTCGACCTCGGCCTCGACGTAGAGCTCGCGCTCGGCCGGCTCCAAGCGGGTGGGGTCTTCCAGGCTGAACCAGGTGCGGACCAGTCCGACCGCCTGGTGGTACCACGCGTCGGCCGACCCGTCGTCGTCGGCGTCGAGCAAGCCGGCCAACTCGGGCTCCAGCGCCACCAGCCGCTCCCACTCGGGGGCTACTAGTTCAGCCGCGGCCTCGATGGTGCGCTCGTGGGCCGGCAGGTCGAAGAGCCGCTCCAGGACGGCATGGACGAGCGTGCCGCGGGCTGCGGCCGGGCTCGGGGCTGACGGCAGCCGGTCGACGACCCGGAAGCGATAGAGCAACGGACAGTTCTTGAAATCCGAGGCTCGGCTCGGAGACAGTGCGGCAACCATGCGACCCTCCTCGACCTCGACCCTAGGGCAGGCCACCGACAGCGTCCGGATCGGGCGAGATCCAGCACGCTGCTCCCGGCGGCGACCGCACGGCATACCAACTCTGGTATGCCGTGTCGCTCACCTATTCCGCAGGCTCGTACCCGAGGTTGGGCGCCAACCACTGCTCGGCTTCGGCAAGCGTCCAGCCCTTGCGCTCGGCATACTCAGCCACCTGGTCCCGCCCGAGTCGCCCGACGACGAAGTACTGCGCGTGCGGAGCGGCGAAGTAGAGCCCGGACACTGAGGCTCCCGGCCACATCGCCATCGACTCGGTGAGCTGCATGCCGATGCTCGCCTCGACGTCCAGCAGCGACCAGATGGTGGCCTTCTCGGTGTGGTCCGGGCAGGCGGGATAGCCCGGCGCGGGGCGGATGCCGACATAGCGTTCGGCGATGAGGGCGTCGTTGTCGAGCTCCTCGTCGGGAGCGTAGGCCCACCACTCGCGGCGCACCCGCTCGTGCAGCCGCTCGGCGAAGGCCTCGGCCAGCCGGTCGGCGAGCGACTCCAGCAGGATCGCGGAGTAGTCGTCGTGCTCGGCCTTGAAGGCCGCGACCCTCCCCGGCAGCTCGACGCCTGCGGTCACCGCGAAGGCGCCCACGTGATCGGCCAGCCCCGTGTCGCGGGGGGCGACGAAGTCGGCGTTGCTGCGGTGCGGCACCCCGGGACGGTGTTCACCCTGCTGGCGCAGGTGATGAAGGGTCGCGATGACCCGGTCACGCGAGGCATCGGCATAGACCTCGACGTCGTCGCCGACGGCATTGGCTGGGAAGAGCCCCATCACTCCCGCAGGGTGCAGCCAGCCCTCGGTCTCGATGCGGTCGAGCATCGCCAGCGCGTCCTCGTGCAGCTTGCGCGCGGCCTCTCCGGAGGCGGGGTTGTGCAGCAGGTCCGGGAACCGGCCGGGCAACTCCCAGGCCGCGAAAAAGGGCTGCCAGTCGATATAGCGCCGGAGCTCCGCCACGGAGTAGTCACCGAGGATGAGCCGGCCCGGTGCGGGTCGCGTGGCTTCGGGGACGTCAGGGTCGCGCTCCGGGTCGAGGATCGCGGGCAGCACCGGCTGGTATGCCGTCCAGTCCACCGGAGTGCGGGCCTCCCGGGCCGCTTCCAGAGTGACCAGCGGACGGTCGCCGTGCCGAGCGGCATACCGCTCTCGGACGCTTTGGTAGTCGGCTGCGACTGAGGCGAGCAGGTCGGGCTTCTGCTCTGGGGACAGCAGCGCTGCGGCCACCGGCACCGAGCGGGAGGCGTCCTTGACCCAGATGACCGGGCCGGAGTACTTCGGCGCGACCTTGACGGCGGTGTGGGCCTTGGACGTGGTGGCACCGCCGATGAGCAGGGGGATGTCGGAGCCGAGTCGTTGCAGCTCGGCGGCAAAGGACACCATCTCGCCCAGGCTCGGGGTGATGAGGCCGGACAGACCGATGATGTCGGCGTTGTGCTCTGCGGCGGCCTCAAGAATGCGCGCCGCAGGAACCATGACGCCCAAGTCGATGACGTCGTAGTTGTTGCACTGCAGCACGACCCCGACGATGTTCTTGCCGATGTCGTGGACGTCGCCCTTGACCGTCGCCATGACGATCGTGCCGTTGGTGTGGGCAGTCGTGTCGCCCCCGGCCAGACGCTCTGCCTCGATGAACGGCACCAGATAGCCGACCGCCTTCTTCATGACTCGGGCGGACTTGACGACCTGGGGAAGGAACATCTTTCCGGCGCCGAACAGGTCACCGACGACGTTCATGCCGTCCATGAGTGGACCCTCGATGACGTCGATCGGACGCCCGCCACTTGCCTCCAACTCGGCACGCAATGCCTCGGTGTCGGCCTCGACGTGCTCGTCGAGGCCCTTGACCAGGGCATGGGTGATCCGCTCTCGCAGCGGCAGCGAGCGCCACTGTTCGTCGGCGACCGGGGCGGCACCACCGGCGACGTTGAACCGCTCGGCGACCTCCAAGAGCCGCTCGGTCGAGTCGGAGCGGCGCGCCAGGACCACGTCCTCGATGCGCTCGCGCAGCTCCGGATCGATCTCGTCATAGCAGACCAGAGCACCGGCGTTGACGATCCCCATGTCCATCCCGGCACGCACCGCGTGGTAGAGGAAGACGGCGTGGATCGCCTCGCGGACCGGGTTGTTGCCGCGGAACGAGAACGACACATTGGAGACGCCACCGGACACCAGCGCGCCGGGCAGGTTGGCCTTGATCCAGGCCACCGCGTCGATGAAGTCGATGCCGTAGCGGGCGTGCTCCTCGATCCCGGTGGCCACGGCGAAGATGTTCGGGTCGATGATGATGTCGCCCGGGTCGAATCCCACCTGCTCGGTGAGAATCTCGTAAGCCGTGCGGCTGATTTCCTGTCGGCGGGCCAAGGTGTCGGCTTGACCCAGCTCGTCGAAGGCCATGACGACGACGGCTGCGCCGTACTTGTGGCAGAGCCGGGCATGCTCGATAAAGGCGTCGACGCCCTCCTTCATCGAGATCGAGTTAACGATCGGCTTGCCCTGGACGCACTTGAGGCCGGCCTCAATGACGGCCCAATCGGAGGAGTCGACCATGACGGGCACGCGGCTGATGTCGGGTTCGCTGGCGACCAACTTGAGGAAGCGATCCATCGCGGCGACGCCATCGATCATCCCCTCGTCCATGTTGACATCGATGATCTGGGCTCCGGCCTCGACCTGCTGGCGGGCCACGGTGAGCGCCGTGGAGTAGTCCCCGGCCTTGATGAGGTTGCGGAAGCGGGCCGAGCCGGTGATGTTGGTGCGCTCGCCGACGTTGACGAACAGCGAGTCGGCGTCGATGGTCAGCGGCTCCAGGCCGGCCAGGCGAGTCGCGCGGGGGACCTCGGGGACCGGGCGGGACGGCATACCCTGCACTGCCGCCGCGAAGGCGGCCACGTGATCCGGGGTGGTGCCACAGCAGCCGCCGAGCAGGTTGACCAGCCCGGCACCGACGAACTCGGCCACGGTCGCGGCCATCTGCCCGGGAGTCTCGTCGTACTCGCCGAAGGCGTTCGGGAGGCCCGCATTGGGGTAGCAGGAGACGAAGGTGTCCGCGAGCCGGGAGAGCTCCGCGACATAGGGGCGCATCTCGGCCGCACCGAGCGCGCAGTTCAGCCCGATCGCTAGCGGTTTGACGTGGCGGACGGAGTTCCAGAAGGCCTCGGTGGTCTGCCCGGAGAGAGTCCGACCGGACGCGTCGGTGATGGTGCCTGAGATGACGACCGGCCAGCGCCGACCGCGCAACTCGAAGAGCGTTTCCAGCGCGAAGATCGCGGCCTTGGCGTTGAGGGTGTCGAAGATCGTCTCGACGAGCAGCAGGTCGGCACCGCCGTCGACCAGCCCCCGGGCCTGTTCCAGATAGGCATCCCGCAGCTGGTCGAAGGTGACATTGCGCGCGCCGGGGTCGTTGACGTCAGGGGAGATGGATGCCGTGCGGGTCGTGGGGCCGAGCGCTCCGGCGACGAAGCGCGGCTTGTCGGGGGTCTGGGCCGTCATCGCGTCGCATTCGCTGCGCGCGAGCTGCGCGGCGGCGACGTTGAGCTCGTAGGCGAGGCCAGCCATCCCGTAGTCAGCCAGCGAGATCCGCTGGGCATTGAAGGTGTTGGTCTCGACGATGTCTGAGCCGGCCTGCAGATAGGCCCGGTGGATGCCCGAGATCACCTCAGGGCGGGTCAGCGAGAGCAGGTCGTTGTTGCCCCGCACGTCGCTGGGCCAGTCGGCGAATCTCTCGCCGCGGTAGTCGGCCTCACTGAGCTCGTGGCGCTGCACCATGGTGCCCATCGCGCCGTCCAGGAGCAGGACCCGGGAGCGCAAGAGGGCGGTCAGGGTCTCGGTGGCGTCGGGGCGGGGCTCAGACACGGTGGTCACGGTTCCTCGGTCGGGGTCCTGGGGCGCGCCGGACTAGGTTCGGGACGCAGCGGCGCAATGATCCAGTATGCCGTCGATGAACTAAGGTCTTGGCGCATGAGCCCGTCGCCGACGCCGTCTTACGGCTGGCTCATCGGTCGGGTCAGTGGGATACCGGTCTACATCGCCGGGTCGTGGGGGGTCATTGCCGCCGTCATCGTCCTGACCTTCGGTCCCCGGACCGGCCTGGGGACAACCGGCTACTTCGTCGCAGCGGCATACGCGCTCCTGCTGCTGGTGTCGGTGCTCGTCCACGAGGCCGGCCACGCCATCGCGGCCCGAGCCCTGGGCGGCCGCGTCGACCGCATCGTGGCCAACCTCTGGGGCGGGCACACCGTCTTCGGTGGAGCGCATGAGGGACCGCGCACTTCCGGGATCGTCGCCATCGCAGGTCCGGTGGGCAATCTGGCGTTGGCGCTGCTGGGCTGGTGGGGAAGTGCTGTCCTCACCGCGCCCATCCCCAGCTTGCTGGCGGGAGCGCTGGCCTACTCCAACCTCCTGGTGGCGGCCTTCAACCTCCTGCCCGGTCTGCCGCTGGATGGGGGCTTCCTCGTCGAAGCGGCCGTCTGGGGTCTCACCGGCAGCCGCGGACGCGGCATGCTCGTGGCGGGCTGGGCCGGCCGCCTCATCACGGCCGGCGTCGCCGGATGGCTGGCGGTCGTCCAGCCGCTGCTTACTCGCACCGCCCCCGACCTGCTGTCCTTGGTCTGGGTAGCCCTTATCGGTGCCTTCCTCTGGCGGGGTGCGTCGGCCGCGATCGCAGTCGGACGCACCAGGGTCGCGGTGGAGGCTCTGCGGGTCGGTCAGTTGCTGCGCCCGGTCGTCGTGGTGCCCGCGCACGCCTCAGCCCAGACCGTCGTCGATGGCCTGCTGCGAGTGCCGGAAGCAGCGTCTGCGGTCGTCGTCGATCCGGCCGGTATGCCGGTCGGCTGGGTCGATCTCGCTGCGCTCGCGAGCGCCCCTGAGGCCTCGCTGCCCAGCGCGCCGGCCACGGCCTTCCTGGCCACCGGCGCTCCGGGCTGGGTCGTGACCGCTGATCCGGCGGACTCCGCCGGAGCCGTCGTGCAGGCGCTGGCCGGCAACGGAGTCGATCACCCCGGTCACGCGATGGTGCTCGTCCGGGATGCCGGAGGCTCGATCGCGGGGTCGGTATCCCTGGAGGACACGGAAGCAGCGCTGGTCCGTCGCTGACCTCTTCGTGGGCACGTCGTCCACATCCCCACGCGCCACGTCACATCGTCCACAAGCAGCCATCACTGGGTCGTGCCGCTGCGGTCGTTCACTCACACTCGGAAGGGTCGCGGCCTGCGGTTGGGCAGCGTCAGCGACAGGGAGCGGGATCCGATCGGCAGACAGGGGCAGGGACATGGGAGTAGGCGCATCTAAAGGTCGCAAAGCGACGGGTCCGGTGGGCATCAACGAGGTCGTGGTCCAGGGTCGGGTGAGCAGCCCTGGCCAGGAGCGCACGCTGCCGAGCGGAGATGCCGTCCTGGCCTTGCGGGTCGTGGTGCCGCGCGGCGACCCACCGCGGACGAAGACCTCGGCCACCGTCGATGTCATCGATGTCTCCTGTTGGTCGGCACCGACCCGCAAGCGGGCCAAGGAGTTGGCCGAGGGGGACATCGTCCTGGTCTCCGGTGCCTTGCGGCGACGCTTCTTCCGGGTGGGAGCGGGAGTGCAGAGCCGCTACGAGGTCGAAGCCCGCACAGTGCGCCGGGTGGCTGGTTCCCGAGCGGCGGCGCCATAGACTCTCCGGCCATGACGACCGGACACCAGGCCCCCCACGCGCCATCCACTGGAGGCGGCGCCCAGGCGCGGCGCGGGGCGTTCGTCGTTGGCGACCGGGTCCAGCTCACCGACAGCAAGGGACGGTTGCACACGATTACCCTGGAGGCCGGCCGGGAGTTCCACACCCACCAGGGCCGCTTGGGGCACGACTCGCTCATCGGAGCCCCCGAGGGGAGCGTGGTGGCCAATACCGCTGGGATCGAATACCTGGCGTTGCGTCCGCTTCTGGCCGATTACGTCATGTCGATGCCGCGGGGGGCAGCCGTCGTCTACCCCAAGGACGCCGGTCAGATCGTCACGATGGGCGATATCTACCCCGGCGCGCGGGTCGTCGAGGCAGGGGTTGGGTCGGGGGCGCTCTCGATGTCCCTGCTGCGCGCGATCGGGCCCGAGGGGGAGCTGATCTCCTTCGAGCGCCGGGCCGATTTCGCCGACATCGCCGCGGGCAATGTCCGGGCCTTTCTGGGCCAGTCCCACCCGGCGTGGCGGATCGTCATCGGCGACCTGGCGGACGCGCTACCGCGGGAGGTAGAGGCGGGCAGCGTGGACCGGGTGGTCTTGGACATGCTGGCCCCCTGGGAGTGTGTTGCCGCGGTGAGCCAGGCGCTGCGACCTGGTGGCGTGCTCACGTGTTACGTCGCGACGACAACCCAACTGTCTCGGGTTGCCGAGGCACTACGCGAGCATGGTGGTTTCACCGAGCCCTCGGCGTGGGAGAGCCTGGTCCGCGGCTGGCACCTGGAGGGACTGGCGGTCCGGCCACAGCACCGCATGCACGGGCACACCGGCTTCCTCATCACCGCGCGGCGATTGGCCGACGGCGTGGCCACCCCACGCCGGACCCGTCGTCCGGCCAAGGGCGCCTACGGTGACTCAGACCGTGCGGCGGAGCTATCCGTCGACCATTCGTCACCGGCACCTGGGCAGGCAAGCGAAGGGGCGGTGGACGGCATACCCGTTGCGGGGCTCGTCGGGGCAGGATCTGGGGCTGTGCCCGATGCCGAGTGGACGCCCGAGGCTCTCGGCGAACGCCCGATCTCGGACAAGAAGGTGCGACGCGCGCGGCGGTCGGTGACCGAGCCGATGCCCTCCTGAGGCCGTCGTCGCGGCTAGTGTCGAGATAGGCCGACGAGTCTCGCGATCGGCCCTCACGGAAGGCGAGTTCATGTCCGACTCTCAGCAGACGCCCGCAGCGGCTTCGCCGGATTCGGGTGCGCAGCGGCTGCAGGCCGAGATCGCGGCGCTGCGCGACAGTGGCCGCCCCGAGGCACACCGGATGCGTGAGTTGGAGCGGCGACTCATGGCACAACAGGCTTCTCTGGCCACGCTCGGATCGCAGAACGACCGGCTGACCCGCACGCTCAAGGACGCTCGGGCGCAGATCGTCAACCTACGCGCCGAAGTCGACCGACTCGGCCCGATTGAGCTCGACGAGCTCGAGCCCGTAGCTGGGCTTCCCGATCACCCGCCCGAGCGCGGCGAACAGCGAGCGCAGCCCGGGCGGGCCGTAGATCGTCAGCCGCTCCTCGCGGTCCTGCATCTCGGAGCTATTGCTCAGCCCGGGGAGCCCGAGGTAGTGGTCGGCGTGGAGATGGGTGATGAAGATCGCGTCCACGTTGATCAGCCCGACCGAGCGTTGCA
>WPCK01282679.1_pt1 | contig 20841 bp, 8 predicted proteins | sample 5399851 | NCBI WGS metagenome assembly WPCK01 (sample SAMN12869471, study PRJNA574797) | sludge metagenome | isolation source: wastewater treatment of pH11 | place: China:Beijing | collected 2019-05-20 | reverse complement strand
GATCGGCAATCTGCTCGAAACGAGTCGACAAGCGATCAGCGTTGCAGGCACCTTGGACGATGACCAAGACGTCGATTGGTTCAGTTTCGACGTCGAGTATGAACGGGTCACGCCGCACGGGCTGGCCGAATATTTCTCTACCGTATTTGATACGGATTACGCCGACGGCATTGGTCGCCCCGATGTGTCGCTGTACCTATACGATGCCAATGGCAATTTGCTGCTGATGGGCCTGAGTAGCGGGTTTGTTGATGACCAAGCCAGCCCGCTTCAAGGCGCGAACAATTCGGACTTGTCACGCGGTTCGTTTGGCACGAAGGATCCATTCATTGGATCGTATGAATTGCCTACGGGAACCTACTTCTTGGCAGTCACCAACAACCACATGGTGCCTGAAGTTCTGAATCAATACACCGATCCGAATAGTCCCAATAACCGTTTTCGACTTCAACCGATCGACAATTTGCAACTGATCGCCGAGGATCACGTCGATCCGCTTACGGTCCTCTTTGGTGGCAACGGTTCGACTGCGGAACCACCGGTGATGCCGGTCCTGTTTTACGACCCAGCATTTCACGGGACGATCCCAGGTTTGCAAAGTTCGGTCGTGCCCTATGACCTGAGCGACATGGTATTGTATGTTTCCCAAGCCGTCGATTTGCCCAACATCGAAGAGCAAACGAACATCTACATCGTCAATCCATTCACGGGACAGACTCGAAATCAGTACGACCGCATTGTAGGCGACATCCAAGACATCGCTCTGCGGAGCAATGGGAATATTCAAGCCTATAATCAAACGATCCAGACTGAAGTCCCAGCCGACGGCGACCGCGATGGATTTCTGGACTACTACACGATTAACCCGCATACAGAAGAAGTCACCGTCGGTGACCTCGACCTTCCGACCGCCAGTCTAGCCGCCGATCTTGCGTCGACTGTCGATAGCAATGATGGTTGGAATCCTGAAGCGTTGACGTTCAGCGGGCAACTTGGTGGCCGAAGCGAGCGCGGCTTTATGATCGCCAACCGTTACGCGACCAATTTTGTGGATGACGAGACTCCACCACTCGGATTTACTAGACCTGGCGTGACTGACACCACGAATGTGATCTTCGAAATCATTCCGGACAGCGGACAACCGTTCAGCTTCGATAACGACCCCGGTTTCCGCAAAGAAGATTTGGCACCCGGATCGGGCGTCGGTACCGATGTTGTAGAACGCGGTCGCATCGAAACAAACACACTCGACTTAGCAGGAAATATCCTACGCTCCATTCAGTTGTTAGCTCGTGAAGCGACACAGGCCAATCCGTCGGGTGACCCGACGTTCGTCATTTCAGACGGCGATACGTTCAGCTTGATCGATGCGACCAATCAAACTTACGTTTTTGAATTTGACTTCGGTCCCCAAGTTCTGGTGCATTACAATCCGGCTGCCGGCATTTCGGTAACGGACGGGATGCAGTTTTCACTGGACGGCAACGTTTTCGAATTTGATACCAGTTCAGGCGTTCCATCGGTATCGATTGGGGCAACCGCGATTTCGGTGCCTCAAGGCTCGAGTTTAAGGCAATTCATCGATGCAATATCCGCTGCCATGCCTGCGACGATCACGGTGGGTTTTGATAGCGGACGGTTGAATTTCAGCGGCGCGACCAGCGGAGGATTCTCACAGCTCGTAACGGCTGGCGTTTTTGAAGATGTCGGCAGTCAGGGCGGCGTAACCGGAACGAACATTCGAGTTGGTGTCCTGGCGTCTGATTCGGCAGAGGCCGTGGCGCTGCGAATTAGCCGAACGATTAATACGTCGGGTCTACCGGGAATTGTTGCGACCGTAATTGGCAACGGCTCGACCGTGCAACTGACAGGAGCTAGCGTAGTCGACGATGGGCCAATCTACAGCTTAGGCGCTGCACCCGGAGGTCTTATCAGGGGTGCAGCCTTCATTGGTCAGCGAATGTACGCCGTGAGCGATCAAGGCGGGTTGTACGTAGTCGACAATCCCAATTTTCCAACGACTGTGGGTGCCGGCACGCAAGGCAACGTTGGCACGTTTGTCAGTACTTCACACGAATTGGCAGGCATCGAATTCACTGCGCTAACATCTGGACCCGCCAATGTCCAAAATGGTGGACTGGCTCAATTGCTTTTTGGTTTGGATGCCAATGGACGACTGTACGCGTTCGATACGTTGGGTCGTCTGCAGCCGGTATTTGCCAACGGTGCTTCGAGTATCGATACCGGCTATACCAATGCCAACGGGCTGGCGTTTTCGACACTCAACCGAAACCTCTGGCATGTAACCGACCGTCGCGAGACGGATGTCGGGCATGGTTTGGAACCAACCAACAACGATTCCAGAATTGCCGACGAAGGCGACAAGAGTTTCTACTTCGGATTGGAGAGCGACGGTGCCTACAATCATGGGACGTACAACTTCCCGGGCGGAGCATCGGGGGCACTGGAAAGTCAACCGATGAGCCTGGCCGGCATTTCGGCTGGCGACCAGCCTATGTTCTATTTCAACTATTTCCTCGCGACCCAAGGCTCAAGTTCCGACTTGCCGCTGGGAATTAACGCCGAAGACTACATGCGGGATTCCTTGCGAGTTTATGTTTCAGGTGAAGACGGAGAGTGGTTGCTGACGGCCACAAACAATGATCCCACTCACGCGGTGTCCAACGACTTTAGATTGGACGATGAATTGGATGTAGGCGTGACAGGCAATTTCGAAACGCAGCGGCTATTCGATAATACGGGGCAGTGGCGGCAAGCTCGCATTCCTTTAGAAGCTTTTGCCGGCCAAGAGAACGTCAAGATCCGCATCGAATTTGCATCAGCCGGTGGCTTCGGTTACGGAATGCAAGGCGGTCGTGGTCCCGAAATTCGTACCATTCCAGCCAGTCGTCTGGTCGATGGTGAGTCGTTGGTGATTGCGGGCCAAAGGTTCGAAATCGAAATGGGACCGTCGGTCATTCTGCCTTCAGGACCAGGTATTCGCAACGGCGACTACGTAATCGTCGATGGAACTCGGTACGAATTCACGACCGACCTTTCCACGATCACTGCCCCCACGATCGGCGTATTGTTCAATACGTCGATGACGGCGGAACAAATTGCTGAAGCTCTAGGGCAAGCACTGCTGGACAACCCACCGGCCGCAACCAACCTGCCTTCGATTTCAATAGCAGGTGAATCCAACGATACGATCCAGACTTCGCAGGCCACAGGGATCACGGGCAACAGCGCTCGCCTGATTGGCAATGGAACGATTGGCGACAATCCGGCACTTGGCGACCCAACACGCGATGTTGACCTGATTCGGATCGACGTTCAACGCGGAGCAACGGTTACGATCGACGTCCGTGCGGCCGCACCAGGCAGCACGTTAGATACGTTTGTGAGAGTCTTCGATTCGAACGGAGCACCTCTTTCATTAAACGGCTCGTTGGTTCAGAACGACGACGGCAGTTCAAGCTCCACCGACAGTTTGTTAACCTTCGAAGCCCCTGAGGACGGCAGATACTACATCGGAGTCAGTTCGTCCGGAAACGCGACTTACAATGCATCGATTTTCGGAACGGCTACGGCGGGTTCAACCACCGGAAACTACACGCTGCAAATCGATGTTGCCCGCCGCCTTGTTCCGATCCTCGACGGTAGCCGGTTGCAGCTCAACGGTGCTCAAAACGTCCAAGTTTCAGGTTCAGGTCTGGTGGTCCAAGGGGCGCTGGGAAGTACGGGTGTCCCGGTTTACTTGAACGTCGACATGACGGCTTCAGAAGTCGCAACAGCGTTGCAACAGGCTCTCGGCAACTACTTTGCGGGCGGCGCGGCAAACGTCTATGCGATTCGCGGCGGGGACACTTTGTCGCTCACCGGACTGATCGAGTACGACTCGGTGGACATCATCACCGGTCAACCTGAACCGTCTCTATCTGAGTTCGATTCCGGACCCTTCGGTGCAACAACTACCTTCATCGGAGATCGATTCGGAGCCTACAACAAAGGCACCAAGTTTGATGGTACAACCGACGCGGCATCGCCTGGTTCACTCCAAGGGCGAAACAATGCAGTTGAAGGCGTCTACATCGACGACTTCATAGTCGGCTTGGCCGGTCGCGGCGAAATGGCTTTAGGGGTGACCGTCACTGCACCCAACGTAGGCAATACAAACTTCATTGTCGATCCGCAACTCGACGTGACGAATCCAGGTCGCGATGAATACAACATTTTAGAAGTCTGGACTGGGCCTTATCAGTTTGAAATTCGCGGCGGGCAATCTTATGGTGTTCCGCAATTGCCCTCTGAAGACATAAAGATTGTTTACACAAGTACTGAACCAATCGGCAGTCGACTATCAGAAGGTTTGGCTGTCCAATTCAATCGTTCGGCCCAATTGGTGGCTGGAACAACCTTTACGGTTAGCGATGGGACGCGAGTGTTGACGTTCGAACTGGATGATGTAAACGATGGAATCGCAGTTCAGTCCGGAAACGTAGCCTTGCCGTTCAACACCGCTCTGGTCGATCCGATCAGCGGGGCCCGCCATGCCGAGTCAGCTCAGACAATCGCCGCGCGCTTTCGCGATATCATCAATTCATCTACGGCTCAGAACGTCTTGCAAGGCGTCTCAGCCAACCTTTTGACGAGCGACCACGTAGGTGCAAGCAGCGACACGGTTGTCTTGATTGGGCCGGCTGTGGTGGATATTCCCGATTCCGTGGGAAATGTGATCTATTCAGCAGACCAAGGCGGTTCGAACCGCGAACGTCTGCAAGGTCAAGTCGTTATCAACGCCGCTCGGATCTCGAATTCGCTTTCCTTTGGAGCGACCATCGCTGCCGGAGTGCGCGATCTGGCAACTGAAACTCCGGTTTTGGGATCCCCTAGCAACACGATCACAATCAACGACGAACGCTTGGTTCCAGGTGCGGTCATTATGAACAGCGAGTTCCTGTTCAATCGCGCGGGCGGGATCAACGTCGTGGGTGATGATGGGGTCGCTGGCTTACCGTCCGCAGCCGTCCCGTTTGCGCGGCTCGTCAACAATACAGTCGTCGGCGGAATCATTAGCACGGTGTCGAGCGTAGTACCGACCATTCATCAGGGTTTACTTTTTGAAACGGGCAACTTCGCATTTGCCGATCAAGTCGTCAGCTACAACCCGTTTTTCAGTAGCGGGCCGGCGCCAATCGCTAATCTCGACAACGCCGAAGCCGCCTTGGGCGTGCCCGACTTCAGCGGAAGCGGCGAACCGCTGCCCTTCGAAGGCGTCGTGAGTTTGGGTCGCGGAGGCCAATTGGTGCTCCAGTTTAGCAACAACGCCCTAACCGGTTCCGGTGACGCCAATCCAGATTTGGTCGTCTTCGAAGTTGGCGAAACGGAAGACGTTCAAGTCGACGTCAGCCCCGATGGAACCAACTGGACGTCGGTCGGACGAGCATCCAGAACGTCGCCTACGATCGATATCGATCCATTTGGATTCAATACAAGTAGTAGGCTATACTTCGTGCGACTGACCGACGTGGCCAGCCAAGGCTCTGTGGACGGCGATTCAGTCGGGGCGGATATCGACGCCGTGGGTGTTCTGTCGGGTGTGCCATCCGATCGTTATGCACCTTCGGGAACCGGTATCAGCATCACTCAGAATGCGACGGCCACCATGATCAACAACGTTCTAGTCAACAATAGTGTTGGGCTTACAGTAGATGCCTCCAGCGCAACGACAGTAGTCGGTGGGTCGGTCTTCCAGCTCAACACCACCAATGTTGGCGGTGTGGCCACTACGGGACAATTCCCGTTGGTGCTTGATAACAACACACCGATTTTTACTTCGGCTGGAAGATCCAACTTGTATCCAACGGCCAGTTCGCCTCTGATCGACAGCTCGATTGATTCGCTGCAAGATCGAGCTTCGTTGGTCGCGGTCAAACGCCCGCTCGGTTATACACCATCGCCTATTCTCGCTCCGAACCGAGACGTCAACGGGCAATTGCGAGTTGACGATCCGTCCGTTGGGTCTCCTTCAGGATTGGGTGAAAGCGTCTTCAAAGATCGTGGAGCTCACGAACGCGCGGACTTTGTAGGTCCGACGGTGATTCTCGAACAGCCTGCAGACAACGACATCGCCGGGGGCGATACGAATCCCGATCCATCCATCGTGGAACTGGCCGGCGTGACTCCCCGCTACTTCGACATTCGCCTGGTCGATGGACTCGCACCAAGCGATCCTAGCCCCGGTTCCGGTATCGATCACTCGACAGTTACTTCGGCTTCGGTCTTGGTTTACCGCAATGGCCAGCCACTGGCCGAAGGCGTCGACTATCGATTCGGTTACGATTCGACCAATGGCGTCATCCGCTTGCAACCCCTGGCGGGCGTTTGGCGTGGCCAAAGTGTTTACACAATCCGGTTGCTTGGAGCCCATGAGTCGGCCATCGTGACGCGAGCCGCAGCCAGCTATGTCGACGGAGAGCAATTCGACGTCCTGGATGCCGACGGCGACTTGACGACCTTCGAGTTCGATCTGGGTTATTTGATTTCGATTCCTGCGGGCACTGGAACCAGTCTGCCCGATTTCGACGGACGGACGTTCATCGTCGACGATGGCACCGACCGCATTACGTTTGAATTCGATACGAATGGTTCGACAGTTTCGGGCAATACAGCCATCAATTTGGCAGGAATTACCACGCTCGAAGCCGCCACGCAAGCCGCAGTGGCTGCAATTTCTGCTTCCGACCTGCAAGTTTCGGTCTCGATGATTAGCGCGGGATCGATCCAAATTCACGGCAACTCGCACGTTGTATTCGATCCGCTGGCGAGCGGTTTAACCGTCACTGGGCGTCCCGGAGTTCAAGGCGCCTTCGGACTGGCTATTCCGCTTCTGACTGGTGTACCTCAAGGATTCACTGACGGACAAACGTTTGTGATAGATCGGGGTGACATCGCATCGACGTTTGAGTTCGACACCAACGGCACGATTCTGCCTGGGTCAATCCCAGTCCGCATTACGTCCAGTTCAACCGCAGCTCAAATCGGTAGTGCTCTGGTCGCCGCCATCAACGAAGCTCAGCTCGGCTTATCGCCAGCTTATGTCGGCAACGGGATGGTCACCCTGGGTGGCGACGCAAGCGTTCGACTCGACTTGTCTAACAGCGTATTGACGCAAGTCGGCGTGCCAGGGCAGGCTGCGGCAGTACCCATCGCACTTCCGGCGGGAGCCAATGCGACTCAGATTGCCGCATTGATCCGCCAAGCCCTTAACTCAGCGGGACTTAGCGGCGTAACCGTGACATCCTTCGGCAGTCGATTGTTGCTCGAGGGAGCTCAAGGAGTGTCCGGCGCTGGTGCAGGACTGGTTGGCCCAATCCGCGACCGTGCAGGCAATCCAATCATACCGAATCAAGACGATGGAACGACCTTGCTGACCGTATTCCTGGGCGAAGGTTTCGATTACGGCGATGCGGCCGCGCCTTACGTTTCGCTTCACGATAATGACGGACCAAGGCATAAGGTCGTATCCGGTCTAAGCCTTGGCGCGACCGTCACGGCCGACGTCGATGCGAAGTTGCCAGATGGCGACCAAGACGATGGCCTGACGTTCAGCCCGGCGTACGCTGGATTCCAAGCGAACGTCCAAATCAACGTGGCCAATACGACGGGAGAACAAGCTTTTGTTTCGTTGTGGATCGACTTCAATGGCGACGGCTTTTTTACAAGCAGCGAAATGGTCGCCGACGCGATCAATGCTAATGTCGGTTCGACAAACCTTTCATACTTTGTTCCATCCGCCGCTGCGCATGGTAACATTGTAGCACGAGCTAGGTTGAGCTCCGACCGCGCCGCTATTGGTTCGCCGACCGGTGAAGCTGTCGATGGCGAAGTGGAAGATTGGGTAGTCAATCTGCAGTCCAATCCGTACACCAACAGCACTTGGAATCTGGATGTCAATGCAAGCGGTCACGTATCGCCCATCGATGCGCTGCAAATCATCAATTGGCTGAACGATGGAACGAAACCGACCGATTTGACGCTTGAAGATGCAACCTTCGCTCCTCCCTTTGTCGACGTCAACGGCGATAGCCGCGTGACGCCCATGGATGCACTGCTGGTAATCAACTATCTGAATACTCGCACTCCGACCGGTGGCAACGACTCGGGCGGCGGTGAGGGCGAAGGCGAAGCGGAATTCGGTGCTTCGATAGCCGATGTGGGATTGCAAAATCAGCCATCGGAAATTGGCTATGTGCAACCGAATGGCAGACAGTCGCAAATTGTTATGCCAAGCAATTGGGCCGCCGGTTTGACCAAGCCAGTTCGCAGTTCAGATGGGTTGCAATCCAACGCCCTGGCCCCAATCTCCATGCGTGATCATGCGCTGGTTAGCCTTGTTGCCGATCGGTCCGCAAATTCAAATGCCCCGGCCAGTGCAACGCGACAAGATGATCCGGTCTTGGAAACTCTAACCTCGGCCCGCAATGCGGACCCATCCTTAGTTCGATCGAAATTGGTTGGCCAATTGCTAGGTGAGTTGCTAGTCGAGTAGGTACACGCAAGTCAAATTCGACGTAGCCCTCTCGGTGATGTCCGCGCTTGTGAGTTGGGTTGATTTTTCAATTTCAGCACTAAGGCATGGGACGATTTCCGTCTTCCCGAACCCGTGGACGATCCTCATTTGACGCAACTCTGTCGGTAATCGATTCAATTCACCGTTCGTGCTCTCCAGCGCTTTCGATCAAGAGTGCTTCCAACAATGCTTGTTTTGCGATAGGCTTAGGTTTCGTTCTAGACGACCGTCACATTTACCTTTGGAGGCATTCCCGATGATTCGACGTAGTCCATTTCCCAGAATTCCGACGCTCGCTCGCTGCCTAATCGCGCTACTTGCATTTTCTACGGTTGCAAAGGCCGAAGTCTCGCTGCCAAATATTTTTAGCGAACATTTGGTTTTGCAGCAAAAAAGAAACAACAAGGTATGGGGCTGGGCGGGAACCGGCGAGAAAGTCACCGTCACGATGGCCGGCCAAACGCATTCGACAACTGCCAATCAGGATGGCGAGTGGAGCGTCCAACTCGATCCGATCGATGCCGGTGGCCCTTACACGTTGACGGTCGCAGGAACCAATACGATTGCGCTCAACGATGTCCTCGTGGGCGAAGTCTGGGTATGTTCCGGGCAATCGAACATGCAGTGGAACGTCGGGAGCTCCAATGACCCCGATCTCGAGACTCTGGCGGCCAATTACCCCAATCTCCGCATGATCAATTTCCCGCAGATTGGCTCACAAGAATCAGTTCTCACTCACCCCGATCGAACGTGGAAGGTTTGTTCGCCCGACGAGATTCTTTCGTTTTCGGCCGTGGGTTATTTCTTCGGTCGACAACTGCACGAGACTCTGGGCGTACCGATTGGAATGATCAACAATGCCTGGGGTGGCTCGGCGTGCGAAGCATGGATCAATCGCGATGTGTTGGAAAAGGATGGCAAGTACACAGAGATGCTGAACAATTGGGACAATCAAGCCAAACAAGCCCAAGAGTTGGCCGCGAAGGGCGATGCGCTGACGGGTGATGAGAAAAAGACGTTGAATAATTTGAAAAACAATCTACGAGGCAACCATCGCCCTGCCAACATCTACCATGGCGTGCTCAAGAGTCACCTCGGATACGGAATTCGAGGAGCAATCTGGTATCAAGGAGAATCCAACGCAGGTCGGGCTTACCAGTATCGCGATCTGTTTCCGCTGATGATTTCCAACTGGCGCGATGAGTGGGGTATCGGCGACTTTCCATTCTATTGGGTGCAATTGGCGGATTTTATGGCAGAGAAGCCTGAGCCAACCGACAGCGCTTGGGCAGAATTGCGCGAAGCTCAAACGATGACTCTCGACCGACTGGAGAAGACCGGCCAAGCGGTTATCATCGACATCGGCGAAGGTAAAGACATCCACCCCAAGAACAAAGTCGATGTGGGGCGAAGATTAGCTCGATTGGCTTTGGCCAATGAATACGGGCTCAAGCTGGCCTCGCAAAGTCCACGCTTCAAGTCGCTGGAAAAGAAAGATGGCAAAATGCTGCTAACGTTCGAGCACGCCGAAGGGGGCTGGCGACCATTTGATGTGGCGCAGCTCAAGGGATTTACCATAGCTGGCGAAGATCGCAAGTTCGTGTGGGCTGAAGCCACCATCTTGCCGGACAATCGTATCGAAGTATCGTCGTCTCAGATTCCTGATCCCCAATCAGTTCGCTACGCATGGGCCGACAATCCGGTTTGCAATGTGTTTTCCGTTGCTGGATTGCCGCTCACTCCGTTTCGAACGGACGATTGGCCAGGCTTGACGGTCAACAATCGATAGAAACTCCTGCGGTGACCTTTTGTAGCCCTATCGCTCTGCGAGTTGGGCGTCGCTATCGAGTCTTCGTGCGACTAGGACCTGCCTTTAAACGATTTCAAAAATCCTTCGAGAACGTCGATTGGCAAACCGACGACGTTCTCGGCTGTTCCAGAAATCAACTGAAGCCATGGGTGACCGTCTTGATAGCCAAACGCGCCAGATTTACCCTGCCACTGGCCTGAATCGAGATACGCAACGAGTTCCGCTTGGCTAAGTGCCTTCATAACCAGCCGACTTTCGGCGTAGCCACTTCGCATTTGTCCGCTATTCGATTCGATGACGCACAGCCCGCTCCATACGCTGTGTTGTCGGCCGCTGAGTTGTTCCAGAATCGATTGAGCATTTGCTCGATCGCGTGGTTTTCCCAGGATCAATCCGTCGACTTCCGCTACCGTATCGCAGCCGATGACCAGGGCGATGCTCGTGCCGCCTGCTGGAGCCTGAAAACGACTCGCAACATCGGCGGCCTTTTGATAAGCGAGTCGTTCGACGAATTGGGCTGGAGTTTCGTCGGCTCGAAGTTGCTGGCCGTCGGGTTCCGCGGATGCGCTCGGAGGGATCGTTTCAAACCTGAGTCCAACAGACTCAAGCAGTTCGCGCCGTCGCGGAGAACCGCTGGCAAGGATAACTCGGTACCCGGTTGGGAGTTTCCAATTCATTTGCGAATCGGTGCAAATTTGATTCGCTGGACGAGCGGAACCACATCATCACCGCTGCGATAACCGGTGGCGCTGGTGATTGCTTGGACAACGTGAGCGTAATGCAAATCGTAATCCAAATCGATCTCGATCTCAGGGCCATCTTCAGCATCCTGAGGACCCGTTGGGTCGCCGACGAGTTCGACCATTTTGGCTCGCAGTGAATCCCAATTCGTTCCAAACGACAAGTTGTCGTTCAGGATAATTTCCTTGAGATCGCCTTGACCGTCCGAAAGCAATCGAAGTCGCAAATTGATTTGGGTGGTGTCGGTTGCGACCGCTTGTCCCGGCTTGGGCATTTTGATGTTGAAGTCCCCTTCCTGAGGGTTGATCTTGAACGTCATCACAAAAAAAATCAGGAGCTGGAAAACTAAGTCGATCATGGGAGTCATTTCCAACTTGGCCTTTTCCTCCGTGATGTTATGTCGAAATTTCATTGCACCTTCTCCTTGGCTCGCAGCGCAAAGCGTTGGAATCCAATCTCCTGGAACTTTCGAATAACCTCTTGAACTCGCCCACCGGGAATGGATTGATCGCCTCGTAGAATAACGTTTGCATCGGCCGCGGTTTTTCCCTCGAGCGTCAGCAGCGATAGTTCGGGAGCTAGGTGGCTTCGCAATGCATCCAAGTTGACCACAGTCCCGCCTATCTCGACGGTGTTGGTGTTGGTCAAATGAACGATAATCGGAAACTCAAGTACTGCCTTGATCGGTTTTGCCAGTTCGCTTTCCGGCAAGGTGACTCGGTCGTTTTGTTCGCTGTCCGCAAAGTTGATCAGGACGGCGAAAAAAGCGATCAACTGAAAGGTCATGTCGATCATGGGAGTCATATCCGAATCAACGGACACAATGTCTGAGCGTTTCTTGCGTAGCACTCTTTGACCTCATCCGCTATTTGACAAAGTGTTGCAACAGCGATTCGCTAGCGATACCCGCCTTGAGGGTCAAACGCTGCAATCGCGTCCGCAAGAACGTGTAAATCATAATAGCTGGAATCGCGATGACTAGACCGGCCACCGTGGTGATCAGCGCCATGGAAATGTCCATTGCCAATGCCGAGGCTTTGGGTGTCGAGCCAGAAAGTGCAATCGTTCGAAAGGCGTTAACCATTCCGTGTACCGTTCCCAACAGCCCGATCATCGTGGCAACGTTAGCGATCATGGAGATGTAACCCAAGTTGTGCTCAACTTTCATGGTTTCTTCTTCACCGACCTCCTGCATGGCTTCCAAGGCAGCCGGATAGCCCTTATCGAGCCGCGAAAGACCTGCAGCCACCGTCATACCCAAAAACGAATCATCGGCACGAATCAATTCAGCCGCCTGCGGAGCATCCCCTTGCGCAATATGCTGTTCGACGCCTTCGACCAGATCGGGCGGACATATATTTTCTCGGCGCGTTGCGATGAGCGTGAGGACTACCAAAGTAACCAATGTAATGCTTAGTACGAGAAAGGCGGTCGTGTAAAGCCAGGTCATGGCTTGGATGATCCAAACCAGCATGTTGGTTGAAACGGGTTTTTCTTCCTCGCTGGCCGGTGTCTGGCCTGATCCGCTGGCCTCCGTAGATCCTGCCTGGGGTGATGCGGTATCGGCCGCGCCGGCTTGAGCGGTTTGCGGGGAGCCTAACACGTCGTCCAAGTTGTCATCCTGGGCAAAGGCCGGGGTGATCCACAATGCGATCAGAGCCGGGACAATCAAAATTCGTGCAAAGCGGCCAAGAACCACCGAGACATTCATCATCAACTCAACTCCAAATTTCGCACTGTGAAACACTAGATATTTGATTCATTAAAAATTTTGCATGTCCAGGGCCGTTGTCGGGCCGCTCCGTCCAAACTGCCTGCACTTTTGTCCGCAGGCCCAGACTTCGGCGGTACTTGGTTTCGATCCGGCATGGGCTTTCGAGCGCGAGTAGGGGCTAGAAATTTTGCATCATGCGCGAACAAGGCTCGAGCGTCTGTGGCAGTCCGTATGAAATGTAACATGGATCTCGTTAACTTTACACCCATTCGGCAAGCCATTCACTGCCTGTTTGCCCAACTGCTTGAAGCGTAAAGGTTGGCCAGTCGTCCACCGGCGTCCGCAGCCTTTGCGGGCTGGCCGATCGCGACAAGCAACTTCTTCAAGTGATACAAAGCCTCAGCGTGAGATTCGGGATCGGTGAAAAACAGCAAGTCTGTTTGCAGATAGCTGTAGGCCGCGCGTTGTGGCTGATTCAATTTTTGGTAGCCCGCGCCCCGGGCATTGTTGATCTCCGCGAACAATTGCAGGTCGGCATTGTCTTCACGGTCGGCCAGCGCGTCCAGGGTTTTAATCGCGTCATCTGCTTTTCCAGCTTCAATATCGCAGCGGGCGTTCAACACAACGCCTAAGTTCTTGATTCTCGCCATTTCGGGCGAACTGGTATCCGCTTTGGCGAGCACTTCGAGGCGTGACTTTGTGTCATCCGGTTTGCCTTGCTGCAACAGGGCTTTCGCTTGGTAGTACGCGGCCGTCATTTTGTCCGTTTCGTTGGAGGATTTGCTCAATTCAGCAAAATACTCTTGCGATCGGTCGTATTCGTTTCGGGCTAGGGCCAATCGACCGAGAAGCAGTTTCGTCGAATACCGGTGATGCGAATCAGGCACCGCTTTGTCGAAGCTCACTAACGCTCGAATGGCCGCCATCTGGTCGCCCGACCCAGCTAGACTTCTCATGCCCTCGCTGAACCGTCGGTAGAACTCGTAGTCTTCGCGGATTCGTTTGTTTTCACCCATGCTCTCGCGCGAGACCTGCTTCAATTGATCCAGCGCCTGTTGATACTTTCCGTCCAGTGCCAGTTCCCGGGCCCGATCGAGTTCGGCAGGCTCTTTTTCGAAAACGATTTTCCGAACGTCTTTCATCGGAAACGTCTGGTCCTTGCCACGCGTATGGATTACTACTTCGTTGGGAGTTAGTTTCGTGATATTGCCTTGATGCGTTGCACCTTGCTTGATCTGAACGCGATCTTGGGCGAAAGCCACAGAAGCTACCGCAAAATGCAAACAGCAAAGTGCAATTTGCGCTGGGCGACTACGGAAACGGCAACATGTCATTCTTATTTCCCTAACTCTTTTCGGATGGTCTTCATCAGCCCATCGTATCGATGTCTGTCGTCAGCGCTACCAAGATTCGGATAGAGCGCCAGAGTCTCGGTGAGCGTGCGTTCGGCGCGCGACAGCTCAGAGGTCTTTGCGGCTTGATCGGCTTTCGATCCGGCCAGTTGCAATTGGCACCATGCAAGTTGATAGCGTGCCTCGAAAAACTGGGGGCTAAAGTCCTCCATTTTCCGAGACGTGACTTGTCCGATTTTACCCCAGCCCCAAAAAATATTGTTGCCAGTCTTCGCGTTGGGGCGGGCACCCTTGATGGCGGCTTCAAAACGCGCCGGCTGGCCGGTGGCCCATTCTTGAAGTGCCTTTGCGACACGCATTTGGATGTCGAGCAAATTCTCGTTTTGATCGAGAATGTCGCCGTAGGTCTGGAGCGCCGTTCTGAAGTCGCCCGCGCCTTCACAGGCTTGGGCCAGCAGCAATTTGAGTTGCAAGTCAGCACTTTCCGGCTGCACCCAATCCGGCCTTTGCTTTGCGGTCTGCGACATCTGTTTGAGTAAACTGGCGGCGGATTCAAAAATTGGATCCGCCGCAGCTTTGTCTTGCGTAGCAATCTCTTCGGCGATTGAAAGCAGAGAGCTAGCGGCCCAATACTGTGTACCGAACATTTCCGACTTGGCCGCTTCTTTCATGACCAGCGTAACTACGTTTGAGAACTCACTTCTTTTTTTGGGCTGATCCAGGGTTCCGAGTTTGTCTTTCAAATCGCGGGCGATCGATGCAAATATTGCAGGCAGCTTCTTTTGACCTTCTTCATTGGCCGACGCCACTTTCTGAAGCTCAGTAACATAACGCTGAATCTCCGCCGATGCGACTTGCGCATTGATTTCGCCGTCTGCCACCTGTGCGGAAACAATCTGCAGTGCGGTTCGATAGGCAGCTAAGGCCGTGTCCTGTGAAACGGCCGCACGATCGGATTCCAGTCGTCTCAGCGGAGCGCCATCGCCGCTCAAAAGGATGCTGGAGGCTTGGGAAATGTCGCCTTCCGCCAGCTTCAGCGCCGCAAGCGAACTCGCCACGTTCAATGCAGCCTGCAAATCGTCGCTCACGATATTCTTTGCGGCCAGTTGCAACCATCGATCCGCTCGAACTCGCAGACTATTGCGTTGCTCTTGAGTGACCGCCGAATCCGCCTGTGAGTTCACGAACTGGTCGTAAAGCGCTCCACCAAATTGCCAATAGAGCTTGGCGCTATTCGGATCTGATTCGGGTAAACGCTGCAAATATTTCTCTGCAAGATCCCAATCCTTGGATTGCACAGCCAGTTGCACCAGTGCGTTGGATGCTGAAGCGGCTTCCGCAGATTGTGGCCAACTGGCAATCAGATATTCGGCGAACGGCGCGACTTCGGTCATCAATCCGACAGAATCCGCGTTGTTCTCTCGCATCAATTGGCTGTAGGCACCCAGAACAACGCGGGCTGCATTCAATCCTTGAGGTGTCCCAGGAGCGGTGCGACTAATGAATTCGCTGACGACGATCGCCTCGCGGTTTTGCCCGAGCTTCAGTAATACAAAAGCCAGTTGAAATCGGGCCTGAAACAACTGTGCTCGATCATCGGAACTTTTTGCGACCCGGAGACCTTCGCGCACGATCACCAGCGCTTGTTCCAAATTTTGTTTGACTTCGGCCTGAAGTTCGTCAAGCTGTGTTTGGATCGTCCCTTTTTCAGTTTCAGCCAAATCGTCACGGGCCAATTGTCCATTGAAGACTCCGATGTTCACTGCAATTGCTTCGGTGTTGTCAATTCGCGATTGAGCTTCTTGGATGGCTAGATTCAAATCCTGCACCTTCGGCAAGTCTGTCGAAGCATTTGAATCAGGTTTCTCAAAGCCCAATTGGCCAAGCAATTGCGAAACTTGTTCCGAGTTCGGTCCGCCTTGACGCAACAGACTTCGCAAGTCGTCACGGGTCGCACGTTGAAGTTTAGCAATCGAGTTATCGCTTGGGTCGGCGGCCTTAAGCGATTCGATCCAGGCCACTCTCAGCTTGGCGTACTCCAACTTTAAATCGGAGACCTCTGCCATAGACTGTTCGTCGCCGCGAAGGCCTTGAATCCACGTTTCAGCTTTATCCACTGCTGCCTCGAACTTGCCTTCGGACGCCAAAACGCGAATGAGCTCGGTAACCGTGTCTGTTTGAAGAGGCCGCAGCGCATCGATACCTTGTTGATCGATGATTCGCAAGTATCCATCGATCGCATCTTCGGGTTGCCCAAGACGATAAAGAATCTGACCACGGTAGAACAATGCGTAGAATCGAATGCCCAGAAGCACTTGCTCTTTGGTATACAAATCGGAGAACATCTGGCGGGCCAATTCCAGGTCGGCTTTTTGTTCTCCACTTGTGGTCGCTCGGCTCAATCCGCGTTCGGCGACGGCCTTGGCGGAATGCAATTGTGCCTCTCGCAAATCCTGACGCACGCGTTCGCGATACAAAACTTGTTTTTCATCGTTGGGATCGACGCGATCGCCTTTGAGCGACTCTTCGATTTTTGAGAGTTCCGCAATAGTGCCCTCAAACAGTTTGTGGGCTTCATCAAAATACCGAATGGCGTCGGGTACCTCAGCGTGCTGTTGGGCCAATGTGGCCGCATCGGTCGAAAACCATACGCCGGCGCTGGTCAGTGCTTCTTGAGCACGAAGTTGCAAAAGCCCGCCAAGTTTAATTTTCGCTTCGCCGCAACGCGGGTGATTCGGCTGCGACTCGACGAATCGCTTTAGCAATTGCTCGGCCAAATTCAGCTTTTCGGCTCGCAAAGGCGATTTCGACGGAATAAAGTCCGCAGCTTGAACTTGAAGAAGAGCCTTTTCCAATTCGATAGCTTGCGAAAACTCCGGATCGAGGTTTCGTCGCTGCGCGATGTCCTCCAAGTAAACCAGCGCCAAGTCGAAAAATTTTTCGTCTCTCAACTTCCCGAGAAATGTCTCATACGGTTCGGCCGCTAACCCCGAAGATGCAAAGAGTAAAAATATTGCGATTGCGGCGAGGTTGTTCATCAATCGAACTTGACCCAAAGCGGCACATGGTAGAATAAGTTGCATGCTACGCAACAGTTTAACGTTTTGACGTTCAACGGTCAGTAGGCAGTAGGTTTTTTTTCTCCTTGGCGGCCCAAGACCAACTTGGCTCAAGTCCTACGAAACCCAAAATCCGCAATCCCAATGGTTCGACTGAAAAGTGACAAATGGTACGCATCGGAGAACCAGCATCGGCTTCACCGCCAAGCCGAACGCCAAGTGCGCGGCTCGCGTCGTTTGGTTTCGTTGATTCTGTTGCTAGGCCTCGTCTTGATGCTGATGCAAAAACTCAACAATCCACAAGTGATTGAAAATGCGTTCCAGTCCCTGGGCGTGCCACTCGACGGCCAATCGGTAAATGAATCAACCGTTAAGCCAACGGATGCGGCATCGCGGCCCGCAGATTCGAACGCCGCACACATCCCGCCTGAATTCGATCCCAAATGGGACGCGACATGCAGCCACTTGATCGCGCGAATATTGGATCGAGCTACGCCGGATGAAGTGAATCGTTTGTGCGAGACTTTTTTCGCAATTGAACCTTCTGCAACATCCACCAGCGAACTTGCGCGGCTGTTCGACTCGGCCAACAAAGTTGTGTCAGACGCACGCGAGACAATGGACCGCCTGCAGAATATCGATTCAATCTGGTCGGAAAACTTAGATCGATTTAAGCGGCAGTGGCACGAACTGTCGAAAAGCCCAAGTCAGCCCGAAGCCTTGGATCGGCAGTTCTTGGATGCATTTTCCGGCGAATTGGATTTGCGGTTGATTGGTGGCTTGCAAGATCGCGCCCCTTGGACAGCGACTGAAAACACCGCGTTTTGGCGATTGTTGCAGCGCGGCGCGCAGTTTAAGTTCGATGACAATTCTGGACTGCCTAACCGACTGGTTCACGCAGAAGTGGCGACAAGAGCTCTCGAGTCCGAATTCGACTTGTTTCGCAACCGCTGGATTCGTTTTCGCGGTTCGGTGCGGCGCGTTGAAGCGGTGGAACGATCGCGAGCTGAATTCGGAGTCGAAAAATACTGGCTGCTTTGGCTTCGCGGTTCCGATGGAGCCGATCAACCTGTCGCGGTCTACACGACTGATGCATTGGCTCCAAATTTGGAAGCCAGTATCCACGATGACTCTTTTCCTAACATCGAAGTCGTCGGGATCGTTGCCAAACGGCTGGCTTATTCGTCGCAGTCCGGTATTCAGGTAGCTCCAACTTTGTTTGCTGGCTCAATCAAAAGACTTGCGGAAACCAGTACGGAAAATTCGCCGGTGCCGGCTAGTACTCTTACTGAATACGAAGAATTGACGCCCCCCTGGGCGCGTCAGTCGCAAGTCGAAATGCACGGCACACTTGCTGGTATCGCCGAAAATCAATTGAAGGGAATGTTCGACGCGGATTGCATCAGAGAGTTCGAGCAACTGGCACGACGAGAACGAACTCCAGCCCCGGATGTTGTTTTGAAAACGTTGCATGCGCTCGGTCAAATTGGTTGGTTGCGGCTGATGGACGCCGACGTTGCCATCAATTCTGGAAATGGCTGGCGATTGGATCCGATCGAAGTCCATGGATGGGTTCGTCGAGCTGACCCGCACAAACTTTCAAATTTGCAACAGGATTGGTTTTCCATCGAAACAACGCATGCCATCTTCACGTTGACATTCGATATAGACCAAGACGAACCCGAGAAGTCGCCGAGCCTAGTGATTTGCCAAAGCGTGCCAAAGATTTGGCAAGAGAGCTTGGAGTTGTGCCAACCAGCGAGGATCTACGGGTACGCATTGTCCTCGCCTGAGATTCCGATGCGAGTCATTTTTTCAGATTCACCTGAGTGGGTTTTCATTGATCCTCCAAGCAAAAATCAGCGGCCGGCCTTGGTTCCTGCTATCAAACCGAGTTGGTCTGCGATTGCATCAAAGGGTTGGAATTTGTCTTGGTTCGATCTGCTTGAGTCTCAGAATAAGAAGCCGCTTGATGCCGCCGAGACTCAACCCCTGCTTAGCCTGCTCGCAATTTCTCACAGGGAGAGCCTTGAACCATTGGGGCCATCCGTTACAGCATTTCCTGATATTTTGAAGAATCCGAATGAACATCTGGGCGACGCCATCGATTGGAAGGTGCGTTTGGTTCGAGGCAGTCGCGTCGAATTGAATTCAAGTGAATCCAAAGTCGACACAAATACGCAGTATTTTCAATACGACGGATTCGTGAGCGTTCCGGGCCAGACCGTTCGTTACGTTATCCCGAACTCAAAGGACGAATTGATTTTTGAAGGTGAATTTCCGGTCACCTTGTTGATGGCGTCGGCCAGTGATTTTGTGCCGCAAAACGCGTTGAATTCTGGCGAGATTTCATGGAGTGTTGGGCGACATGCCCGCGCCAAAGGCCGTTTTTATCGGTTGTGGTCGTACCAAAGCGAGAAAGTAGAATCGCTCGGTCGACATTTGTGGGCGGAATCTGAGGCAACCGCTCGCCAAGTCGCACCACTCATCGTAGTTGGATCGCTAGAGCCAGCATGGCCCGATCCTCTTCCGCCATCGCCGGTCGATTGGTTCGCTTACGCCATGGCGGGGGCAATTGCGCTGCTGCTGGGTGTGATTTTGATTTTTTCGCTCAAAGATTTTTTGGGGCGCAAATCGTGATCTATCAAGACGTTGCTTACGAGCTTCACCATCCCTCCCTTGACGAAAGACCGCGAATTCCGATACTTCGACGGACCCTAAGGTGATGTGCAGATCAACGCGACCCAATAGGAGTGAATTAGCCGCCAACCTTTTTAGGGACTGGCGGTTGATATGCCAGGGTTGGAAGGTGTTGTCAATTCGTCCAATCGCCTGAAATTTACCTACGCAACCTCGAAAGTTTACTATTTTAAGAAAATGCGTCGCGCAAAAATTTCGATTATTGGTGCCGGCAACGTGGGAGCAACCTGTGCTCATTGGTGTGCCGCAGCAGAGCTGGGGGACATCGTCCTCCTGGACATCCCAATCACCGAGGACATGCCCAAAGGCAAGGCCCTCGACTTGATGCAGGCCGGTCCAATCATGGGCTACGATTCGACGATAGTCGGCACGACCAATTATGTGGACACGGCCGACAGCGACGTCGTTGTGATCACGGCAGGTATCGCGCGAAAGCCAGGCATGAGCCGCGACGATTTGCTTGGAACGAATGCCAAGATCGTGGGTTCGGTGGCCGCTGAAATCAAACAAAAATCACCCAATGCGATCATCATCGTTGTCAGCAATCCATTGGACGCGATGGTTCAGCGAGCTTTGCAAGTTAGCGGGTTTCCTCCGCACCGAGTTCTTGGACAGGCCGGAGTATTAGACACCGCTCGTTACCGAACTTTTCTTGCGATGGAGCTAGGCGTCAGCGTGGAAGACGTGTCGGCTCTGCTCATGGGCGGTCACGGCGACACGATGGTCCCAATGCCAAGTTGCACTTGCGTTGGGGGAATTCCAGTGACGCAATTGATCTCCCAAAAACGTTTGGACGAGATCGTAGATCGGACCCGAAAAGGCGGAGCGGAGATCGTCTCGCTGCTCAAGACAGGCAGTGCCTATTATGCGCCGGCAGCCGCAACAGCTCA
>WPCK01319055.1_pt1 | contig 20864 bp, 20 predicted proteins | sample 5399851 | NCBI WGS metagenome assembly WPCK01 (sample SAMN12869471, study PRJNA574797) | sludge metagenome | isolation source: wastewater treatment of pH11 | place: China:Beijing | collected 2019-05-20 | reverse complement strand
ACCATTTCATTATATTTTATATTTTCCATATATTTCAGGCGGCTCTATATAATCTATAGATCTATATATGCCTATTTTTAATATATTCTTATTTCTTCTTCCGGATGCGGAGATCCTTACAGAATTCCTTTGTTCCCTGTTCGCCCAATTTACAAAGTTATCGCCAGGTCACGATTTATAAAAATCGATTTTTCAAAAAGAAGTATAATCAGGTCTTATTTTTATAAGAAATGCGAGAAGTGTAATATTTAGTCGGGCTTTATCTGTAGCTGTCCTTTACCTGCTTCTGTTTGATGTTTTTCCAGCAGTTTTCATGCTGAATAGGGATGTCTATTTTGCAGGGTGTGTATTTTGCAGATAGAATACTTTCTTGAAGATAGAATACTTTCTTGCAGATAGAATACTTTCCGGTTTCAAGAAAACACAAGTTTTTTATCTTAATGAGTTTATTCCCAGATTTCTGATAAAACCATCCATGGATTAAGAAAAAATAGAGTGTATATTAAAAAAAATTGAACCTGAATGAATTAAATCTGAATGAATTGAACCTGAAAGAATCAGACCTGATAAGAATCGGACCGGATAAGAATTTGATCTGAATTCCGTGTTCTGAGCTTCATTCTTCACTCTTTTCCTGTCAGGTGCCCGGTTCTGATAGATCGAAATCGTGTTCCTTCATCTCTTTTTCCCTGATCCTTTCCCTCAGCAGGTCAAGCACCTCTTCGTCCGAGACGTCATACCAGTTCTCATAAACCTGAGCAACAGCCCTGAAACTGGCAGGAGTCTCGAGCACGACGATCTCATCGGCTTCTTTTGCTATTACATCTGCTATCTCTTTTCCAGCTACTGGTACGGCAACCACAATTTTTTTGCCTTTTTATTCCTGCAGAGTTCTATGGCTGCCCTCATGGTGGAGCCCATAGCAATTCCGTCATCAACCAGGATGACTGTCCTCCCTGCAATATCAGGTAGAGGCTTTCCCCCTCTCAGGGCATTTATGCGTCTTTCTATTTCCGCGATCTGTTCTTTTTTGATCCGTTCAAAGGTTTCTCCGGCGAGCCAGTAACCTGCATTTTCAATAATAACCGTGCTGCCGTTCTCGGCAACCGCTCCGAATCCGGCTTCAGGATTGTCAGGAAAAGGCAGTTTCCTTGCAATTACAAGGCAAAAGTCAGTTCCCAGCCTTTTCGAAACCTGAAGTCCCACTTCAACTCCTCCGCGCGGAATGGCAAGAACTACAGGGTGTTCTTCCCTGTATTTTTCAAGAGCTTGAGCCAGCTTCTCCCCTGCATCTTTACGGTTTTTGAACATGATTTCACCCTGATTTTAAAGAATCTTTATTTTTTTAAACATAAAAAACAGAATCCGGTAAAGCAAAATATTAAACAAATATGAATTAAGCTGAGATAATTAATGTAATAATTAAACAACTCTCACAGGAGACCTTAAACAACTCTCACAGGAGACCTGTAAACCTCAACCGTAGAGCCTGAAGGGAGGGGGTTTTTTGGCAAACAGAGTTCAAGAACCTTCCTTGAAACATCTTCGGGTTTCAGGGCAGGCTTATCCGAATGCAGAGAGCGGTACATGTCAGTATCAACGCTTGAAGGGCAGACTGCATATACCCTGACTCCTCCTCCTATTTCATAAGCAATAGACTCAGTAAAACCGATTACTGCAAATTTTGAAGCACTGTATATGGAGAGTTTTGGTATTCCATGTTTTCCTGCGCCTGAAGATATATTTATTATCCTGCCTTCTCCTCTTTTAAGCAAATATGGAAGGGCATATTTCGTACAGAAGAACATGCCTTTTAAATTAGTATCCATAATATTATCATATTCTTCTGTTGATGTTTCCACCATATACTTCCTGTATGCTACCCCTGCATTGTTAACCAGGATGTCAATCCTTCCAAAAGCATCTACAGCCTCTGAAATCATGTTTTCAACATCCTCTTCTCTTCTGATGTCCGTACTCACCGGAAGAGCCTTTCTACCTTCCTTTTCCACCATCCGGGCAGTTTCACGAATATCTTTTTCTGTCCTTGCAGCAATTACAATGTCGGCTCCTTCTCTTGCGAGTGCCAGGCATATCGCCCTTCCTATTCCTTTTCCCCCGCCGGTTACAACGGCTGTTTGCCCCATCAATTTCATAAAAATCGCTTTGCTTAATATTTAACAGAATAAAGGATAATGTTTTTGGAAACACTGTTCCTGATATTAATTTCTGATCAGGAACCAGGATGGGAGTTGCCTGAACTGAAATATCTGTATTATATTCTCGCGCTTTCAGGGATGAGGGTGGGACATGTGGAGCATCTGTCCCGGCTTATGTAACTGTGACCTTGCTGAACCTCCATCTCGCAATAATAAACATTATCCCCGCAAAAGCCAGCAGGGCGATATAGGACGCAAGTATCTCTCCCTGAGTGTAAGTATAGCGGATTCCGATTGCAGAAAAGTCGCTTCCTATTGCAAAATACCTGATCCCGTTGACAAGGTGAGTTAGAGGGTTGATGGTGGACAGAGCCCGAAGCACAGGGGGAAACGAATCCACAGGATAAAGGGCGTTGCTTGTGAAAAAGAAAGGCATGGTAAGAAGGGTAATTACTGCCTGCATCCCTTCCGGGCTTTCCATGGTTATAGCTATTGCAGCCGAAAGGAAAAGAAATCCCAGGGAAAAAGTGCCTACAAAAACAATGATTCCAGCAAGAGAGTAAAGGATCTGCACCGGGTCATAGCCCCCGAAAAATTCAACCCCCAGTAAAAGCCCGAAAACCATTATTACGGCTGCCTGAATAAAGGACTTGGTCATGCCGGACAGGCCTATACCAATGATAACATGGATCCTTGGCAGCGGGCTTGAGAATGTTTCACGCATAAGCCCCCAGTTTTTATCAAAAAGAAGGACAGTGCCCCCGAACAGGCTTGTAAAAAGAGTAGTCATCGCAATAACGCCTGCCCCTATGAAAGTCAGGTAACCGACAGTTTTTACACCCGGAACTACCGGCATTGTTGCAGTCAGCCTTTCAAAATTGTTTGACATTGCAATCCCGAAAAATGCAAGCCAGAGTGCGGGCTGGATAAGGGATGAAAACAGGAGAGCTCGGAAACGGATAAACCTGAGCATATCGCGCCAGTAAATGGTAAGGAACCCGGTATGCATCCTTAGCGCCCCCTGCTCCTGGGGATCACGACAGCTCCTTTTTCCGCACCGCTGTCTCTCAATTCCCTGCCCGTATAATGGACAAAAACGTCATCCATTGAAGGCTTTTTCAGGTTCACTGCCTTAATTTTGATCCCTCTGCTTCGAAGCCTGTCCATTACCTCGGGCAGCAGATAGGTCCCGTCAACATTAACCATAACCACTATCCCTTTCGTTTTTTCCCTGATCCCTTTTACACTGTCGAGGTCCTTTAACAGCTCTGCAGCTTCCCAGTTGTCACTCGTTTCCAAATAAATGAGGTCCTGGCCAAGTGTGTTTTTTAGCTCCCAGGACCTGCCTGTAATTACTATCTTCCCATGGTCTATGATGCTGATCCTGTCACTGAGCTGGTCAGCTTCGTCCATGTAGTGCGTGGTCAAAAAAATAGTTGTGCCCTGATGATTGATATCCCTTAAATAGTCCCAGATCCTTATCCTGGTCTGAGGGTCAAGCCCTATTGTAGGCTCATCCAGGAAGAGCACCTTCGGCTGCGTCATAAGCCCCCTTGCGATCTCGAGTCTTCGTTTCATCCCTCCGCTCAGGTGTCTGGTGAGAGTATCTTTCTTCCCTTCAAGCTCTACCAGGCTGACCAGTTCTTCAATTCTTTCCTGCCTCTCAGCCTTTGACATGGAATAGAGCCTTCCGTGATATTCCAGAATCTCCTTTACTGTCATGTCCCTGTCAAGTGTGAGCTCCTGAAAAACAATCCCTATGGACTCCCTGATCTTTTCAGGCTCATGCTTCAAATCATGCCCTGCAATCTTTGCACTCCCTTTCTGAACAGGCAGGAGGGTGGTGAGGATATTGATTACAGTACTTTTCCCGGCTCCATTTGGCCCGAGAAAGGAGAAGATTTCTCCTCGCCTGACAGTAAAGCTGATATTATCGACTGCTTTTATCTCGCCGAAAAAATACTCCAGGTTGTTTACTTCTATGACATTGTCTTCCAGAGCAGGTACCCCATTTCCCCTTTACGTTAAAAGGATTGGACCTTCAGTGATAAATAGATTTTTTGCCTCACCGAATCCATTTTACATATTTTCCCCAAAGTGCGATCAGGATAAAATAAAAATAAGTTTTCATTTTTTTTGAGTACAGGTGAACTTTCCTTTTTCGAGTCAAAATTTATATTCATTTAGAATAACAATTTTTATTAGCTCTGTACTGTTTTAATATAAACAGAATAAGAGGGGGAGTGAAATGATAGAGCCCATACCTGGTTTGCCTGAAAATGTCGTAGCAGTTACCGCAAGTGGAGTGCTAACCGGAGAAGATTATGAAAGAGTGCTTGTCCCTGATATAGAAGAGAAAGTAAAGAAATATGGAAAGATTCGCCTCCTGTATCAATTGAATGAGAGGTTCGAGGGATTTACCGATAAAGCTATGTTTGAGGATGCCACGATTGGAATTCGGCATATCACAGACTTTGAAAGAATTGCGGTTATCTCAGATGTGGAATGGATAATTAATGCCGTGAAAATATTCGAATTTATTATTCCCGGCTCTGTAAGAGTCTACAGGAATAAAGAATTTCCCGAAGCAAAAGCCTGGATCAGCGAGTGAACCCATATTAACCTTTGTTAAACAATTAAGTGGACACAGTCGAGCCAGACTTACCCTGGCTTAAAAATGAATGCTACTGAATCGGAGCCACTGCTATCATAAGCGAAAGATATACCCATTCTTTTCTTTTTTGATTATTATGGTCTGAATAATTCCCGACCTTCCGGTGTCAGAATCGTGGGTGTTGTCTCCTTGAAACTGATATATTCCTTCAAATCCGATTTCAGAATCCTTTCGATCTCTTTCCAGCTGCTGTCCTTTGTTTCCGTAAACAGGTAACCAAAAAGCCCGTATTTTTCATGATCAGCTTTCCTCAGCTCCAGTGGTTTCTCAAAGTCGGAGAGCAGTCTTTCATAGTCAAAAGCTTTTACGGATTTCGAATCAATGTCCGGAGTCTTATTCAAAATCACAAGGCAGAATTTCCTTTCATCCCTGCCTTCGAGAATATTATCCCAGTCTGGCTCAAGCTGTTCCAGGAAGTACCTGTAGGTATTAATCCCGTAAGCAAAATATGCAATATCAGTTGTGCACCAGCCGGCGAAACGCATAGGGTTCACTTCTATTGGCTGGATTCTCCTGTCTGACCCTATCCGGAATTCCAGGTGAAGGGGAAAACTCCTGAGCCTGGCAAGATTTCCTATTTCTTTTAAGAGGTCTTCAACGGTTTCCCTGTAAGTTTCCATAACCGATTTTGAGGTAAAATATACCCTGTCGCTGACATCATTTTCAGAAGAGAAGATGTGTTTTAATATATTGAGAACCACGGGTTTCCCTTCACTGTTAAAGTAAGCATCAACTGCAAATTCTTCTCCTTCGATGTTTTCCTCGATAATGAATTTTCCAGTATCGAGAACCTGCACAGGATAACGGCCCCTGATTTCTTCGACTTCGATTTTTATGCGCTCAAGGACAGCGTCCCACTCTTCATCAGTTGAAACTTTGTAAACTCCCAGACTGAAAAAACCTGTCGCCGGCTTTATTATGAAGGGCTTTTTTATTTCCTCAGTCTGGATTTCGTCCAGCTTGTCAAACTCAATGCCCTGGAAATAAAAGTCGGGATATATCCTTTCCAGCAGCTCTCTAAATTTGATTTTGTTTTTGAAAAGCTGTATTTTCTCAGGCAGCCCGGTAAACCCGAGATTTTCCGAGATCCAGCCAATGGAGTTTTCGGAACTGGAATAAATAGCATATTCGCCTTTTCCTTTTATGAATTCGATAAACTCAGCTTCTTCAAGAAGCCTGAGCTTTTTTTCGGTATCAATTCCGGCTGCCATTTCATTTTTTAAAACGGGGATCTGAAGCTCTGCAGCAGTGTTTTTTAGAAATTCAGAGACATAAGGGTAGTCGAGGATCAACATTTTTCTAACCTTTCTTAATATTTTTCGGCTCGGGGTATAAAGCCGGGTAACGCGGGAGGTGAGTAATTAAAACAGGCTGATAATATTAGTTTTGGGGTTGATTTTGTGGTCTAATGCACTAAAATTAAAATTTTTTAGAGTTAAGGCGTGATGCAGGAAATAGTTTCAAAAAAATAGTTTTATCATCGGAGTCTATCCAGCCCGTGGTATAAAGGACTGCAGCAAAAAGAGGGACTGAAACAGCACTGAGAAACATGATGTCGGCATACGGTTCCAGAAGGATAATGAATAAAGAAACTACGCCTGCGCCTATGATGGGAGAAATTGTTCCTTTGAGCGGGTTTTCATGTAAAAGGTTCTTATGGACCCAGATCAGACCAAACACCATTGACCCCAGTACTGAAAGTACCGTGGCGACAGCAGCGCCGATGTAACCTGTTGAAGGGATCAGGATAAGGTTCAGGGATACGTTCAGGAGAGCGGCTAAAATAGCTGTTTTTGAGATTATTTGCTGGTTTCCGCTTGAAACACAGGTAGAACTGATAAGTACACTTATGAATGTGATGGCTGTTGCCCAGATAAGGATCTGCAAAGCAATTACTGAGTTCTGATACTCCGGGCCGTAAAAGATCAGGATAATCTTTTCCGAAGCAAAGGTTACCAGAACTGCAATTAGCAAACCTGAAGCAAAAAGATACTTGAATGTCCTGGCATATGCGAAACTGAATGAGTTAAAAGAGTCCTTAAAGTACCTGGACATTAAAGGAAAGGTTGAGGTTGTAAAAGCGGATGGGAGGAAGACAAGAGCATCCGTAAGGCGGTAGGCAGCGGAATAAAAGCCTACTTCAGCATCCCCGCGCAAAAACGAGAGCATGAGTACATCGATCTTGAAATATACCACTGTAAAGACCGAAGCAATTGCTATTGGAATAGCTTCCCTCAATAACTGTTTTATTAAAGTGATATCAGGATTAAATGATACTTTAACTAATTTCTTTGAAAATAATACCATTAACAAGTTGTGCACGAAAGTGGCTGAAACAGAGGCAAAAATAAAGGTATTGAGCGTTGAGTTTATAGCAACTGCAAGGAAAACAAATAACAGAAGACAGACCCGGCTTACAAGGTTAAATAACAGAGAGTATTCCATTCTCAGTTTTGCTTCATATATGATTCCGTAAGCTCCTGTCCCACTTATCAGGAGGCCCAGAGATGCTATATAAAGGGCATTTTTTGTTGAGGAAGGAAATCCTATGAGGTTTATCAGAATAAAGGCTAAAATTATGGCAACGAATGAAAGAAAAAATTTTATTATAGTCCCGTTGCCTATAAGTTTTCCAGCTTTTCCAGGTTCTTTTGCAGCCTCTCTTACAAGTATCTGATGAACTCCCATATCAGGGATAAAACTGAAGAAATAGATAAAAGCAAAAGCGAAAGAAAATATTCCATAGTCTTCGGGTCCAAGGTGACGGGCGATATATAACATCGCGAAGAAACTTAGAATATTTGTTGCAATGCCGTTAAGAAACAAAAACCCGCTATTTCGTGCAAGGTATTTAACTGTCTGCATAAAAATATCTATAAGGACTAGGGGGTAGAAGGATATAACTTTATTGCTGATTCATTCCGGAGGCGATTATTAAATTTAACATAAAATAATTGTAATGCTTCCAGTACTCCCTGTAAAAATAAGTTTAAGAAGAGATATATTTGTTAACACAGTAACTATATATCCCTCTAACTTTATTTAGTTATTGAGGGGGAATGAATACCTGTGTATGTTTTGATAACACCTGTAAAAGATGAGGACAAGCTTCTTCAAGACGTAGCTGCATCCGTAATAAATCAGACTGTAAAGCCTGTCCTCTGGTTAATTATTGATGACGGAAGTACAGACAGCTCTCCAAAAATAATACACAGTCTTGTGTCCAGGTATTTCTGGATAAAAACCATACGTTTGCCTCCCCATACCAGAGACATAATTTTTCACGTATCTTATGTGTATAAAACCGGGTTTGATTTCGCATTGAGTTATTGCGAGAGGAACAATATTGACTATAATTTTATCGCTTCAATAGACTCGGATACCATACTTGAAGAAGAATATTTTGAAAAAGTAATAAGAGAATTTGAAGCCAATAAAAAACTGGGAATTGCGAGCGGGGGATTATACCATGAAATTGATGGAAAATTAAAGCTTTCCGGGCAGGCTGAAAACTTCCCTTCAGGTACAGGAAGAGTATGGTCAAAAGAATGTTTTTTCGATACTGATGGCTTTTCCTTAGAACCCTCTGCGGATTCGATCTCAAATGTGAAAGCCATACTCAGAGGCTGGCAAATCCAGAGGTTTAACGAAATCCAGATGGTAGAAAAAAGATTAACAAGCAGTGCCGAAGGCTTGTGGAAAGGATACAGGTACAACGGATACATGGCTTATTATTTAAATAAAAATCCGGTATTAATACTGCTAAATGTATTGAATTACACTTTAAAGAGACCGCATTACACAGGAGTGGCCTTTTTACTCGGATATATAAAGCCAGTAATTAAAAAAGAAGAACGAATAAAAGATATCGAAATTCGGGAGTATTACTGGAGTTACAGGTTAATCGAATACAAAAAACTGGTACACAGGAGAATGAAATCCCTGGTTTCCGCAGCTGAAACAGCTCAACTTAAATAAGATTTCTATCTAATTGTATTTTGTTCAAATAATATTTTGTTCAAATAATATGGCAGTGTCGCGAATTTGTTGTAAATTCCAGGTTAATTTTTTGGAGACTGTATGCGGAACTAATTTACCGACCTCGAATTTTTGACTCAAAAACTTCTTAAATTTGTAATTTTACAGAAAAATTGGCACACTGCCTTCAAATACGTTACAAAAAATTTTTACACGACATTGAAAGTGTTAGTAATATGAAAATACTTCAAATCCTCTCCCGCCTCTATGTAGCCGACCTTAATCCCGCTCTCGAATTCTACGAGGAACTCCTCGAAACTCCTGTGGCTATGCGTTTTGAAATCCCGCAAACAGGCGTGGAACTGGCTCAGATAAGTACTATTTTGCTTATAGCTGGCTCTGAAGAGGCTCTGAAACCATTCAGAAACACACAGGCTACGTTTCTTGTTGATTCTCTCGATAAGTTCAAAACTTTTCTTGAAGAAAATGGAGCAGAAATCATCCGGGGACCTTCAAAAGTTCCGACAGGCAGGAACATGACGGTAAGACATTCAGACGGGTCGGTGATAGAATATGTGGAGCATTCAAAAATAGAGTGAAAAACCCGTAATTCACTGAATAATCATTGGTGGACTTGCAGGCATAATATCCATTATTCAGGCTCCTACAGTAAATTAAAAGTTTAGAAATACTTATTTTTTTAATTAACCTATTTTAAACGTTTTTTTATGATAAGTATATTTATATTTAATCCAATCAATATTTAAATCAGCAATTAATAGATCCCCTATCTATGAGCAATTCCATTTAATAGAATGGAATTGCCATTTCATTGAATTGAACCGGGAGTAGGGTTTATGGAAAATAAGAAATTCACTAAAATAAAAAAGACTCTTGCTATTTTGCTGGTACTGTGTTTCGCTCTGTCAGTGATAGCTGCGCCAGCAACCGCAGCTTCTAATAACAAAGGCTATAAAGACGGTTATAATAAGGGATATAAAGATGGCAAAAAACAGAGCGACAAAGATTGTAAACAATATGGCAGCATGGAAAACCTCCTGAAAATTCCCGCGCCTGTCCTTAAGGATAGCTGGAAAAAATCCTATAAAAATAGTTACAGAAAAGGCTACGAAAAAGGATACATAGACGGCTATAATGGAAATAGATATTTATGTTTGAAATAAGATTGTGTTTGAAATAAGGTTATGTTTGAAATAAGGAAGAAAATTTTCGAAAACCTGAATTTTCAAACATAAAAATATGCGTCCTTTTTAAGCACTGATACTTCACTTATCAGGATGCTATTTTATTCCCTCTTTTTTTGTTTAGAGCATAGAATACTCAAAGAATTTTATCCGCTCTATCCTTAACAGAATCTAATAAAGAAAAGTTTCTATAATTAAGTTATATTAAAATTTTTGGTAATATATAACCTGCATTAATTCGTAATTCGTATCAGGTTTTTTGGATTGTATTTTTACGATGTTATAAATTCAGATCATAATATGTTTCATATAAATATAAATAATATGAACGAAATGAATTCATAAACTCAATAGAATACAGTAAATATCGAATGGGGATTGGAGAAGGCTATAAAATTAAAGAGCTGCAGGCATGCGCAAGAATATCAGTGAACTTGGGTTAAGTTTATCAAACTTATCCCGACATAAACATTATTTATAATCGACATCAGTTAGACACCTTATCATAACAGAAACTTATGATTATTTCTAATTGAGAATCAATATAATATTGAATCTGAAATAGCCCGTGCTAAAAGAGACAATTTAAACGTGACAGTAATAACAACACCAGGGTTAAGTTATTGAATGAGGGAGAGGGGACAAGCCGTATTACGCAAAAAAACAGCAGGTTCAAAAAAAGGATGTTAAAACATGTATTTTGAATGCAGGTAATTTTGAATCCGACAGTGCCCTGTATTTGAATTGATGCAAAGAAATTTCATACTCGCAGTTTTAGCACATAATCCCCTAGACCCAATTTACATATTGAATTCAGGGGGAAATGAATCTGAGGGTTTACATCATTTGCATTGGTGTTTTACTTGTTTTAGGGTTATCCGGGCTCGCTTCTGGGGTGCCCTTCATGGAAGACAAAAACACCACAATTGCAACAGTCCATGGAGTGACATATGCGTGGGATACCCTTGAGCCTGTAAATGATACTGTAATTGATGTAAACTCCAATCCACCTCAATCAATAGTAGCAAAAGACGGCGCTTATTCTTTTGAATTAACGCCTGGGGACTATACTATAAAAGCCAGTTATTACGAGAACAATAGTCTGATTTATTCGAAAGAAACAACCATCGAGATTGAAGATGAAGGAACTTACGTTCTTGATCTCCTTCTTTATCCGGTTTCAGATAAGAGGGCAACTGAAACAGTCGCGGCTAAAATGAATTCAAATGGTGCGGTTGCCAGCGGGCAAACAAAAAACATCTTGTCAATTATAAGTTATCTGCCAGTAGCTATTGCACTTTTCCTGCCAGTAGCTATTGTAGTAGCTATTGTACTTTTTCTTCTCGGGGGAGTTTATGAAATAACTAAAAAGTATAGAAAAAGAAATGAAAAAAGGTCTCAGCAGGGAAAAATTAACATCTCCGGGCTCCTGGTAAAGGCTCTCACCAGGCCCACTTATTCTGGCTTTAACCCGGTTGGAGAAGCGTCCATGATAGAGCCGGTAATAGAATCCGGAGAAAACTCTGTAATTGAGACCAATGCTCTTAAAAAAGAGCCGCTCACTCCGGAACTGAATGATGTCCTGAATATAATTAGAGGCAATAAGGGAAGGATTACTCAGAAAGACCTGCGGGGCAGATTGAAGTATTCAGAGGTAAAAGTCAGCCTTCTCCTGTCAGAACTTGAAAAAAGAGGATTGATTAAGAAGTTTAAGAATGGGCGAGAGAATATTGTGGTTTTAATAGAAGAAGATCCCTGAATTGTGATTTTAATAGAGAAAGAGTTCTGATTTGTAATTTTTATAGAAAAAGAGCCCTGAAACTCCGGGTATCCAGGAAATAGTTTGGAATTTTCAGGATTATTTCTGAAATTTATTCCAGCCTCTGTATTTAAGGCCTCTGTGTTTGAGAATAAAAGCAACTAAGGGGTTACTTTACTCCTTACAGAGAATGGAATCGTAACCCCTTTACTCCTCCACAGTAAAGAAGCCATAGTTTCTTTACTCCAGAGGGGTATATGATAATGAATTAAATCTTTATTTTTTATACTAGATTTAATTAACTTCTGCCTTTATATAATTAGCACACCTTATAGCAGCCGCCGAACCAGCTGTTATACATGAAGAGCCATTTCATGTAAGCATTAAACCATTTCATATAGAGTATGTACCATTTTTTGTATGCCTGGGTGTGTTTCTTCGTATTCCAGTGCTTCCTCTCTTTGTCGAATTTACCCTTTTGTTTGTTCCAGTTGTTCTTTTCTTTATCAAGTTTCTTCTTCTTGGCACTGTCTACTTTTTTGAACCTATCGTCTTTCTTAGGGTCCTTCTTATTGAACTTATCAAACTTATTGTCCCTCTTATCGTCCTTCTTGTACTTTTCATCATATCCCGCACTTGCCGATGCAGCTGTCACTGACAGTAAAAAACAGACTGCTATAAATACGCTCAGTATTTTCTTTATTTTCAACTACCATCCACTCCTTTATTTTATTTTGATCTTTTATTGATGTTAGATATGGAAAATCGATGATTTTTCCAGACATTCCTGACTTTTCCGAAAACACCGATTTGTTCTGTTTTGCCCCAAAATGTCTTTCCGGCTATCTGCCGGTTGCTGAAATCAATTTATATTCAAACCGTCTTGCCGCCATCTTGCGGCTTGACAATTCTAAAATTCCCCAGATTAAATATAAATATACTTATATCTGAAAACAACTTATACTGGTTTAATTAAGAAAATAAATGTTATTAAGAATCTGAAAGAAAAAATAAGATTTTTTAAGTTTTTAAATCGATTAATAATTCTATTTGATCCGTATAAAGTTGTTAAAATACCTTAAACATCATATTTTGTAAATGGATTCTTGAAAAAATCGGGAATAAAAGTTCCATTTCATTTCGTCCCGGAGAAAAAAGGCACCTCTTTTATTAAATATTGGTAATTTAATTTTATCAATAGTTTGCGTCAGTTGTTTATTTACCAGGCATTTCTGTAAGTTACTGGCAAAGAAATTTCCTTATTAAAAAAAGAGATAAACTTAAATTTACTTTAAAGTGAAAAGTGATTAAAAGAAGATATGTGGAGAAATAAATATTTCTAAACTTTTAATTTCAGATAAGTTTGCCATCAGACAGCAGAATACATATAAAGGCTTTTAAAATATCATATTTTAAAAAATAAGCGCTATTTTCGCCTATTCAATAATTATTCATTGCTGGCAAGAACAGGCAAATATAGTAGATAAAGGAGAAATGGAAGAGAAATGGAAATTTATTATTTTTCTGGAACCGGCAATTCTCTATATGTAGCAAAGGAATTACAAAATAGAGTTCCAGAAACAGATCTGATCCCTGTTGTAAGCCTTCTGGAGAAAGACATTATAGAAACAAACGCAGAAACAGTAGGTTTCGTCTTCCCTATCCATAGAATGACAATCCCCATTCCTGTAAAGAAGTTCCTTAAGAAACTGAATCTAAAATCAGCCAGCTATATATTTGCAGTAGCTACAAGGGCGGGAACTCAGCACGTAGCTTTTGTTGAGATAGATAATATTCTGAAAAAACAGGGCAAAATTCTGAACTCATGTTTTTCTATAAACATGGCCTGTAATGACCCGAGAGATAAAGACTGGCACCCGGTAACAAAAGAGATGATTGAAAATATTGAATCCGAGGTCCGGATCAGACTGAATTCAATCCGGAAAATAATCGTGAATAAAGAAAACAGCCGGGAAGAATACTCCGAGCTCACTCCTGCCGGTTACTTACTGGAACACTCTCTTCGTTTAGGACTGGCTTATTCTGAACACAGGGGCACAGAAGATTATTTTTATTCAGATTCAAAATGTACGGGCTGCGGCATATGTGAAAAGGTTTGCTTATCCGGAAAAATAAAAATAATTGATAAAAAACCTGTATGGCAGAGAGGCATCAATTGTTACATCTGCTATGCCTGTCTTAATTATTGCCCTGTACACTCCATTCAAATCAAATCCAGAATCTACCTGAAATCGTATACCGAAGAAAATGAAAGGTACTGTCACCCATATGCAACGGCAGATGATATTGCAGAACAAAAAAGTAACTCGTATAAACAGGGCGAAATGGCTTGATGTTGTTACTTCAAAAAGAATATTAAGTAAGATGCCGGCTTTAAAAAGCATCTTACTTTTCCGGATAACTTCCGGCGGTGTGCGTTTTAACTGGATTTTTCTTTAAAGATCTGTCGGTCTCAAACTTCAGGAATGCTTTTACCCGCTCAACCCAGCAGGACTTTCATATCTTCTTCTACAGTTGTGTTGGGTCTGATATTGAAGTTATCAACCAGTACCTTGAGAACATTCGGAGAGACAAAAGCCGGAAGGGTCGGGCCGAGGACTATGTTTTTCACTCCGAGGCTCAGAAGGGCGAGCAGGACAAGTACGGCTTTCTGCTCATACCAGGCAATGTTGTAAGAGATAGGAAGGTCATTTATGTCCTCAAGCCCGAAGGCTTCTGCAAGCTTCTGGGCTATTACCACAAGCGAGTAACAGTCGTTGCACTGCCCGGCGTCGAGAACTCTCGGAATTCCTCCGATGTCGCCCAGGTCGAGCTTGTTGTAGCGGTATTTTGCACAGCCTGCGGTCAGGATTACTGTGTTTTCTGGAAGGGCTTTTGCAAACTCGGTGTAATATGCCCTTTCCTTGTGCCTTCCGTCACAGCCTGCCATGACCATGAACCTGCTGATTTTTCCTGTTTTTACGGCATCTATGATCTTATCCGCAACCGATAAGGCTGCTTCATGTGCAAAGCCTCCCATGATTGTCCCGCTTTCCAGTTGTTCAGGGGGCTTGCTCATTTTTGCCTGTTCTATAAGGGAGGTGAAATCTTTTGTTCCGTCTTCTTTTTCGTGGATATGTGGAAGCCCTTCAAAGCCCACAACCCCGGTCGTGTAGATCCTGTTTCTGTATGACTCTCTTGGCGGGATTATGCAATTTGTGGTCATGAGGACTGGGCCGTTAAACTTTTCAAACTCCTCATTCTGTCTCCACCAGGCGTTACCATAGTTGCCCGCAAAATTGTCGTACTTCTTAAAGGCAGGATATGAGTTTGCGGGAAGCATCTCTCCGTGAGTGTAGACATCGATTCCTGTTCCCTTTGTCTGCTCAAGGAGCTGTTCAAGGTCCAGAAGGTCATGCCCGCTGATGAGGATTCCCGGATTTCCCCTTACGCCAATATTGACTGCAGTCGGCTCGGGGCTACCATAGGTCTCGGTGTTTGCCTTATCAAGCAGTGCAAGTACTGATACGCCTTTTTGCCCGCATTCAAGAACAAGGCCGATAAGGTCATCCACACCTATGGTGTCGTCTGTTGTGGCAACCAGCCCTTTTTCAATGAATTTAAAGATCTCTTCGTCTTTATACCCGAGGATATAGGCGTGGTGTGCATATGCAGCCATTCCCTTCATTCCATATGTCAGCAATTCTCTAAGAGACCGGACATCTTCGTTTTGCGTGGAGTGGACAGCGACATCCATCCCTGTTATGTTTTCGGGGGTGACCTTTGCCACATCAGGGAGGTCTTCTTCGGCAGGCAGAGTTCCGGCTGGCAGTTTTGCCTTAATGGAGTCACGGATCTCAAACCCTTTCTTTATATAGGATTCAATTGCCTGTTTGTCAAAGTTAGTGTTCGTAAGAGTTGCAAAGAAAGCGTCAAGTACAATTTTGTCGGCTGTTTCCTCATTAAGGCCCAGTTCTCTTGCCTTCAGGTTATAATAAGAGACGCTTTTAAGGACGTATAAAAGCCTGTCCTGCAGGTCTGCAACTTCCCCTTTTTTGCCGCATACGCCGTTTTTAGTACACCCTATTACGTTAAGCGCTTCCTGACATTGATTACAGAACATAAAATTTCACCTCATATATGTTTAAACTATTAGCTTCCAGCTTTCCCTTTATTCAATTTTTTTCTGCAGTTTTTATACCTTTTATTGTTCTTAAGAAAGATATCTTTTTAATACCGCTATCATTAAGATACTCTTTTCTATGTGATTGTAAATCATATATAGCAGACAGTTTCGAAATAGGTATCAGTATCGGAGCCTATACTAACTAAGAACATATCAGGAGCCTGAAGATAGATAAAACCGCTGAATAGAAAATCCAGGAAGTTTGGGGAGCTCAGAGACGGGCTTTTTCTTGCACTGTTATTTTTCTGGTACAGGATTACTATTTTTGATGAAATACAGAGAATAGTTTTAAACTTTAGATTTAAACTTCAGATTTTAACGTTAACTCATTGTCAACGAAAAGGTTTATTACCGAGTAAACGTTCTTTACCGCTGCCATTTTGGAATTATTTTAAGGTTGACAATACAGCAGATCTGACAATTAATATGTCAGCCGATAAAAAGAATTGAAAAATGAAGAAATTTAGAAGTTGCCCCTGTCAGGCAGCGAGGGTACAGTTTCATGAGCAAAAAAGCAACCTATCCGAAAGTAATGTGCACGCAGCACCCGGACTCTGCATCAAAATATATCTCCACGCAGGAAGAACCCGGTGAAGCCATTGAAGCTGCGGTGGTATTCGGCTGTGACGAATATATGCCGGATTATGAAGGGAAGGCAACTCCTTACCACCAGAACGTCCAGATAGTATCCAGATTCATAGAAGAAACGGACCTTATACCCGGAAAAGACATTTTCATTACTCCGCGTGCTCCGAGCGCAGCTCAGGAAAACCGGTTCAGGCAGCTTATGGTCATGATGTCCATTGCCGAAGCCAACCACGGAGCCCTTGAATATTCGGATGTGCAGGCAATTAACGAATTTGTTCACCCAATGACAGGCACGGTAGGGGAAATTCTTGACGCTCAGCAGCACATGGTAGATGTGGGCGAACTTGCAAAAAAAGAATTCGGTGTTGCAATGGAGGTCCCACGTATAATTCCCCTGATAGAGGATGCTCCTGCCCTGCTTCATGCAAAAGAACTTGCAGAAAACACACTCCTTTCCTGGGAAAAACGGTTTGGAGCTGCACCGGAAAAATTCAGGGTATTCCTGGGCAAATCCGATTCTGCCCTCTCTTTCGGACACGTGGCAAGCACGCTCTCATGCAAATACGCCATAAGCGGGATTTCCGAACTGGACTTAGAACTTGACACCAGCACAGGCATCATATTCGGAGCAGGGACTCTGCCTTTTAGAGGGCACCTGAGCCTGAAAAATGCTGAAAACTTTTTCAGGGAATATCGGGGCATAGGGACAATCACCCTCCAGTCAGCTGTCAGGTACAGCCACGATAAAGGAGAAGCTGAAGCCCTGGTACGCCTTGCAGAAGAGAGGCTTCCGGAATCTCCAGAAATCTATTCCGGCGAAGAAAAAGAAGAGATTGTAAACCTTATAGGAATTTTCGGGGCAAGGTATAACCGCATTATCCGTGAAATGTCCTGCACCATAAACCAGCTTGCAGGCCTCCTACCTCAGCAGCGGGACCGCCTTATGCATAAAGGGACAGGAGGTTATTCGAGGAATGTTCCCGATATTTCAGGCCTGGTATGCCTCTGCCGGAAGGATGTCGGAAAAGAGCTCAGCGCGAGTATGCCTGCAGAAGACCTGAACCTCCCACGGGCTATTAAGTTCACAGGTGCGCTTTATTCAATAGGCCTGCCTCCGGAGTTTATAGGCACGGGCACAGCCCTTGAAGAAGCCAGGGAAAAGCTGGGAGAAGAAGCCTGTGAAAGGCTGCTTAAGAAATATTTCCCTTCCCTTGCCAGTGACCTGAGCTTTGCATCCGGCTACCTGGACCTCAATGTAGCTTCCCGCTTCCTTCCGGAAGCCTGCCTGAAAGAAATCCGCAAAGACATTGAGGTCTTGCGCGACACTTTCAGCCTTAAAGTCCAGCCAGAACCCTCGTACCGCATCCTGCTCGAAATGATGCAGCCAGACCTTTTGCAGGCAGGAACGAAAGGAAACTGCATGGATGAAGAAGTCTCGCAGCTTGTATGTTCAACTCTCACCAAAATGGGAAAAATCAGAAAGGCTCTGGGTTAAGGATAAAAATTCCCTAACCTCCTGAACCTTTTTGAATCAATATATTATAGAAGCCCCAGCCAGCTTGTCTGACAGCCCTTCATAAAAATTAGAAAATAGTTGAAGGGATGAGCATAAAATACTTGAAATAGATAGGGCATTAGATCACTGTTTGTCCATTATCTTCTTTTTGCTTTTTGGTAAAGGCCACTCTCCTGCGTCGAGCGGGACAAAAAAGCATGAAAAAGTCTTTACTGGAAGATTCATATTTTTAGCAAAAAATCACTCATTTTTATTACTATTTCCAGAATATGCCTCGCAGAGACGGCTTTATAAAGTAAATTATTGAGAGTAATCAAATTCAGGCGATCTTGAGAAAATAGTCAACCGTGTTATAAACACATATAAATTTATGATAATTTGTAAGTTTATCTGCTTTTTAGTAATTAATTTATTTTTTATCAACAAGATTATAGCTAAAATTTAGAGTAAACACTGCAGCAGCATGGTATATGAAGCTTGTAGGTCTCATTGAATCATAGAGCACATAGAACATTGTATTTTTTTATAATATTTTCCAAATAAACTTACACAATGGTGCAAAGAAAAAATAATGCTCTGAACCTCAATACTTTCTCATAAACCTCATTTTTTATGCAAATCAGGTTCTTTTATTAGTGGCTGCCTTCTGTAAAACGGGCACAAAGTGGAAGCATTCGCCGGGAGCTGTGCTGGGATCTACATGAATATTAGTACCTGAAATATGTGGCAAACTCTTCAGAAGCTTTTCTCTTGTTCTATTGGCAATTTCGTGCCCTTCTTCAACTGAAAGCGAAGGCGAAACAGAAATGTTGATCTCTGCATGAAGCCTATGCCCTATCCAGCGAACTCTGAGATCCGTGACTTCGCAAACCCCATCGACGCTTTCAGCAATACTTTTTACTTTATCGATGGTCTCAGGCTCAACACCATCAAGAAGACGAATAAATACAGGCTTACTTGTATCAATAACTATTTTCAGAATAGCAACTATAATCAGCAGACCAATAAGGGGATCAATTATTGGATATCCTAACCATACTCCTATTGCTCCTATAAGTACTGCAAGACTGGTCAAGCCATCAAAAAAACTATTGCAAGGGGAATTGCAGTTGCAGAGTCCCCAAAATTATGAATTGTGTCCGCAAGAAGGGCAACACTTCCAGACATAAAAACAATGATAAATTGCAGAATCGCTGTTACCATCATTCCTATAAATGACCATTTAAGAACTCGGAGACCTTTACTCGTAGCAAGTGTAGAGGGATCTACCTTTCCATGAGTATTGCTGTGCCCGTGAAAATGAGAGAGAAACCCATGTTTATGATTTTGCTCATGAGATCCTCATAAGTATTATTCTCATTTAATTGATTGTTGGTATTCTCACTGTTCATTTTTTTGCCAAATTTAATTTAGTTTTTAAGCCCAAGTTTGGTGAATATTTTATAAATAAATATTTATAAATATAATCTCATTTCTTATTTTTTTCATCATAAGTTTTTTTAAAGAATTAATACAGATAGAAAGTTTCTCATAATGCATTTATTCCAAATTTAAGGCAAATGTAGTAAGTATAGAAGAATCTACTTTTCCGTAAGTCACGTTGTAAAAAACACCACCACGGGAATCGTCACTATACTTACAGCCAGCGTTGCAGCCGTTATCCCAGCGGCGTAGGCACCTTCGTGTCCGTATAGCTTTGCGATCATTGGCACGACCGTCATCGTCGGCAGGGACATCAGGATGATCATGGACCAGATCATGTTATTCGGCAGACCCGTCATCAACAGGAGCTTGCCCAAAAGGATCGGCAAAATGATCATTTTAACAACAATGCCGAAATACAGATCTTTTGTTTTGAATGCGGTCTTCCAGTCGGAGTAGAAGATCAAAGCGCCCAGATAGATCATGGCCATAGCACCTACCGCGTTTTTGATCGTCTGAAGTGTATCATCAATGACTGTCGGCAGCTTTGCACCGATCATAATGAAGATGAGTGCCAAAGCAATTGCAACGATGTTGGGGTTCACAAAGCTCTTTAATGTTATTTTCGCTTTTTTATCGGATGCAGTTGCAAGATACACCCCATAAGTCCAGAACAGGAGTTGATCAACAATACTGAACAACGCTAGATACAAAATGCCGTCCTTCGGAAATAGAGCTATAAGCAGCGGTACACCGACAAATCCGGTGTTTCCGAAAATGAACGCAAACTGAAAAACCTTTGCTTTGTCGCCGGCCGGGCGAAGCCCTTTTGCTATAATCCAGGTAACGGCTGAAATGACCACATAAAACAGAGCCGCAAGACCGATCATTGCGGCATTCTCCCAGACCATCTGCCTTGTCGTTCCGGCATAGGTCATATAAAAGATCAGCACAGGCAGAAAGATCTTTGAAACCAGTTTGGCAAGATCCGGTAGATAATTTTCCTGGATAACACCCTGCTTAGCCGCCACATTTCCGACTAGAAGAATACTGAAGAAAAGGATCATCTGATGAACGACGATTGAAAACAACATCTTGTAAATCTCCTTTTTGTTAATCTTGAAAGCGCGATAGGAATGCTGAGCCACACACGAGCCTGCGATATTTACGGATCAGTTCATATAATTATAGTTCCATTCTCTATAAGATTATAGGCAAATACTTATAGTCAAGACATTATATATTCATTAACACTCGAATACTTATAATCAAGAAGCAATATCCGCTTACTGATGTTTATTATTATTATTATTATTATTATTATTATTATTATTATTATTATTATTATTATTATTATAAGGACATTTGTCACAAGAA
>WPCK01201240.1_pt1 | contig 20912 bp, 17 predicted proteins | sample 5399851 | NCBI WGS metagenome assembly WPCK01 (sample SAMN12869471, study PRJNA574797) | sludge metagenome | isolation source: wastewater treatment of pH11 | place: China:Beijing | collected 2019-05-20 | reverse complement strand
TACCTCGCTCTGGCCCGAAAACTTTTTGTTTCGGAATGATCGAAGTAACGCCGGCCACTTTCTGGGCACGCAGCTTGACCATCGATTCGTGATTGTCAGGATCGTAGCTGATATTCCCGGTTACGTTGGCTTTTTCCAGCCCGCCAATTCGGTGCATCAGTCCAGGTGTACCCGGCACAGCCCATGGACGAGCGAGATTTTCATCGCGTTGATAAGGTCTAAATGGCGGATCATCATCAGCCCGCTTGGTTGGATGAACAATAGAAATCTTCTCAAGCGAATGCACATCCGGAATCAGCCAAGGCTCCGAACCGTTCGCAATGTACCCGTCGGATAAAATCACGACAGGAACCATGAACTTGGTGGCGATTCGCCAGGCTTCGATGGCAGTATGGAAACAGTCACTCGGACTGGAGGCAGCAATCACGGGAACCGGTGCTTCGCCATTTCGGCCGTAAAGTACTTGCAGCAGATCGGCTTGCTCGGTCTTAGTAGGCAACCCAGTGCTGGGACCGCCTCGTTGGACGTCGATGACGATCAGCGGCATTTCAGTCATAACCGCCAGGCCCATGGCTTCGGCCTTTAGGGCGATGCCCGGTCCCGAACTACAAGTAACTCCCATGCCACCTGCATAAGCTGCCCCGATTGCAGAACAAACTGCAGCGATTTCATCCTCAGCCTGAAACGTTCGGACTCCAAAATTCTTATAGCGACTCAGCTCGTGCAAAATGTCGCTCGCCGGTGTGATCGGATAACCCGAGAAAAAAAGCGACTTGCCGCTCAGGTGCGCAGCCGTCATCAGGCCCCAAGCCAGGGCTTGGTTGCCCATGATGTTGCGGTACTTACCTGGAGGCAGTGCCGCGCGTCCGACTTGGTAGGAAACGTCGAGCAATTCGGTCGTTTCACCGAACGCCCAACCCGCTCGCAAGGCGCGCTCGTTGGCTTCACGGATCTCCGGTGTCCTGAATTTGCTGGCGATGTATCGCAAGGTCGGTTCCATGCCGCGGCCGTATAACCAATAGATCAACCCCATTGCAAAAAAATTGCGGCATCGATCGGCTTCTTTCATCGATAACCCGAGATCGTGCACGGCAGTCCGCGTCAGCTTCGTAATGGGAACCTTAGCCACTCGGAATTTGTCCTCAAGCGACTGATCGTTCAGCGGATTGTGCTCGAGACCTGCCAGCTTCAAATCCTTGGCCTCGAAACTGTCTTCATCGACGATCAACAGACCACCGGGCCGAAGATCGTTCCAATTGGTAACTAACGCTGCCGGATTCATGGCCACGAGGGTGTCGAGCGTGTCGCCAGGCGTGTGGACTTCGTGCGCCGCGAACTGCAATTGAAAGCCGCTGACACCGGCGCGCGTGCCACGCGGCGCACGAATTTCGGCGGGAAAATCAGGGAAGGTGGCAATATCGTTGCCTGCCAGCGCGGACGTGTTTGTCAGTTGCATTCCCAGCAACTGCATTCCATCGCCGGAATCGCCGACCAGCCGAACGGTAATGCCGCTAATGGTCTGTACTTGTTTGACACCTACGGTCGGCGTTGTCTCTAGGGACATTGAGGAACCTGCTGGGAGAGTTTAGCTAAGTTGTATACGCTTGGAATTTTACTTGTAAGGCTGGGAAAGTAAATCAACCTTGACGTGCTGCCGGTAGATTGGTTACCGACCAACCTGTGGACTAACGCAATTTCTGAGGTGCAGACAATGAATTCTAGGCGAAATTGGGTCGGCAGTTCAATTCTGCTTGCGGCAGGCCTTTTGTTAAGCGGTGTTCGACAAGCAAAATCGCAGGAAGGCTTCTCGGTAAATTCGGCTGAGCGACTGCGGGGAACCCGCAACTCCGTCCCTTTGATCGACCAACTCTCCAACGGCTTGCGAGTCTCGAGGCCCAGCGACCGCCAATTTTTGCAGGCAATTGTTGATCGCGTCGATCAAGGCATTTTGCCACAGGGCATGGTCAACCTGATCTATCGCTGGGCGATCCAGAAAAACCATGACGTGCCGTTTCCTTACTTCCAATTCGCTATGCGAGAACTTTCACGCCGCCGCGGGATTATCCTGCCGTAACAAAACGGGGCTACTGCCATCGATGGCCCTGTCGGTTGGTTGCTAAGGGGCCGCTTGGTTGCCTAATAGCGAATGATCAAATCCATCGTGACGCGTTCTTTGAAAGCTGCTTCGTTTGGACCAAGCGGGAATTCAAAGGCGCTACCGGCTTCAATGTTTCGTCGGAGCTTCGTCCGTGTACCCACGGCTTGTGTCACGAGGTCCGAACCAGGTGTGACTGTTCCAAGGTTGTACAAGTCGCCGCCTTCGGGAAGCGACAACAACCCGCCGCCGGCACCTTCGTTCACGTAGTGCCACCAGTTGACCTCCGTAAGTACGTAAATGGGAAGTCGCGTGGGAAGCCGGAAGTCAATGTGGTTGCTCCAGTAAGCGATCCGACTACTGCTGGACTGGTCAAGCGGTTGTCGCATTCCGCCTGTGGAAATAAAGTGTGCATTAGGGCTAGCGAAGAGCCTTGTTCCTCCGGTCAAAAAGAAATTGAACTCACCATCTCCAAGTCCTTGCAAGGACCTTTGCGAACCGAGAGGAATTTCGTACGTCAGGCCGCTACTGACGATGTAACCGGCGCGAGGATCACGCAGCAAGTTATACTTCAGGCCAGCATTTACATTGGCAAACCCGGGCTCCAGGAAGGGCGCTTGCGAATAGACAAATCCATTTTTGGTTACGATCAAGCTCAGCCGTCTGCTTAGCGCCACCCGCGCCTGCGCCATGTACGATTGAACCGAATTTCCTCCCAATGCAGTTGGCAGTTCATGATTGATAAACAGGAGCCGAACTTCGCTCAACGTTCGCGGGTCTTCGAAATAGACCGGATTCGAAACCGGGCTGACAAAATCATTGAAGCAAGGTTCGCTGTGTTGGATACTAGGGAACAATACCCCGCAGGTCCGCGAATTGCATCCATTTTTGCTGCTGCAAGTTTCTCGAGTTATTGGCCATCCGCTGCGGTATTTGCAAGAGCCGCAAGACGAACGTGAAAACGAGCGCCCATGCCGAGCGATCCATCGCGAGTACCAACCGACGTCGCTTCGACCGTTGCAAGCGGGATTCCAGGTACTGACTGAATAGCGTGAGCCGTTCAAGGTCGATGGTGCCGAAAAAATAGGTATCGCGGGAAAAAAATGCCCTTGGTAGCCGGCACCAGTTTCACTTGGCAGTCCAATGGGCGGCGCAGCCTCAATGGCGGATCCTGCCGTTGGCGACGCAACATGCGACCGATCCGCTTCGAGCGTGCTAGAGGGGGCCTCCGCAACAACCCCTTGGTCTTTTGAGTCGCTCGGCGAAGCTTCTGAATTCTGTTGGGCTTGAGCCGCAAGGTGGCTCGCAGCGTTCGCGGTGGATTGCCCGTCTTGGTTTTCGGCGTTCAGCCACGCGTCTTCACTCCGTATGTTGACGGCCGACTGAACCAACGAATCGGAGAAACGAGGCGCCAACTCGGCACCCAAAGAATCTGCTGTTCCTGCAACGACCGATACCACGGCCATGGCGAGAAATCGCCAATTCACACGATCCATTTTCGAGATTCCTTCTCTGATGTTGCATTCTTGAGCTGAGTTCGGCCCAAATCAGTTCCATGCGTCAAGCCAGTCCCTTGACTTGCTTGTCGAAATTATCGTCACAATGTGCAGAACGCGTTTCACCGAACCCGGGGACCGCCGCGCAATTGCCCTTCGGACAAACTGTTGTGCTTGTGAGGTAAACTTTGCCGATCGAAACGGTTTTACCTGGTTGGCAGCAATTGGTCGGAGCTTCGATAGACTCGCGGGCGGGCCGATTTCAGCCAATCCGTCAGATCGGCCAGTGGCGGCAGACCGACTCGCCGCATGACGCCATTGAATCGAAATTGCAAACCCTCGTCGGAGAGATAGCTTGCTAGAAATCGTTCTTGGGAAAAAAGCTCAAGCGCATCTGCGAGGCGCTGCTCAGGTCGCCGAAGAATTCGGTTGGCCGCGTGTTGCACTTGCTCGCCACTCAATTCGTTCATGAGCTGGTAATAGCGATCCAGCAGCGATGGTTCTTCTTCAATCAGCCAGGAATCGAGCAAGAGTTCAACGCTAATGTGGCCAAGAAAAGCCGCTTGGTGCCCCATGCCGGGATCCAAAATTTCTTTTAATTCTTTGGAGAACGCAGCGCTGAGCATGACGAACTGCTGTTGCTGGTGGAACCAGTGATCGTCATCGTGATGCTGCAAGACTCCGGCCGCTAGTTCCGCGACCGCTGGGTCGGCATCCTTCACGAGCGGCAACGCATATTGGCGTCGCGCTCGGTTCTTGCGATCGACAAAGTTCATCCAATCAGGCAACGCCGTACCTGCCACGAACATCGGTCGATCGAGAAATCGATACGCATGAGCTAGATAATTCACGCCACCGTTTTCCACAATCGCTGGGACGCACTGGCTAGCACAGCGTCACAGACTCGCTGCGTCTCCAGCGCGTCGCGGAATGTGGGATGGACCGGCTGGCCGGTGTCAAGACTCGTCAGAAAATCCGCGACCTGATGCGTAAACGAGTGTTCATAGCCGATCTGGAGGCCGGGAACCCACCAGTTTCCCATGTAGGGTTGGTCGCCGTCAGTCACATGGATGCTGCGCCAGCCGCGAACGATCGATTCGTCGTTGTGGTCGAAATACTGCAATCGATGCAAATCATGCAGATCCCAACGCAAGCTGGCGTGCTCGCCGTTGACTTCGAGCGTGTATAGCGCCTTGTGGCCCCGCGCGTAGCGCGTCGATTCGAAGAGTCCTAGCGAGCCATTGGCGAAACGGCACAAAAAGGCACAGGCGTCGTCGATGCCAACGGGTTCCTTCTTGCCTGTCTCGGTATGAAGCCGCTCTTTGACAAAGGTTTCGGTCATCGCACAAACTTCGTTGATCGAACCATTGAGCCAAATCGCTGAATCGATGCAGTGTGCGAGCAAATCTCCAGTCACGCCGCTGCCGGCTGCGTTGACATCCAGCCGCCATGTGGCCGCTCCACCCTGAGGCACATCGGCGTTGATCGTCCAATCCTGCAAAAAATTCGCACGATAATGATAGATGCGCCCCAGTTTGCCTGAGTCGATGATTTGCTTGGCTAGCGTTACTGCCGGTATGCGGCGATAGTTGTACCAGACCATGTTGGGCACGCCGGCGAACTCGACGGCATGGCACATTTCTTCACCTTCAACCGCGTTCATTGCGAGTGGCTTTTCGCATAACACCATTTTTCCAGCTTGGGCGGCGGCGATTGCAATCTCTTTGTGCAAATGATTGGGTGTGCAAATGTCGACTGCATCGATGTCATCACGTTTTAACAGTTCTCGCCAATCATGCTCGAGGCTTCGGTAACCCCAATTGTCGGCGAACGGCTTGGCTTTTTCGACGTTTCGCGCGCAGAGAGCCTGCAGGACTGGCTTGTGCCGACTGTTGAAAAAATTGGCGGCCTGGACATACGCGTTGGAATGCGTTTTACCCATAAACCCGTAACCGATCACACCAATACGCAATTCTTTCATGTGTTTCTCTTACAGCTAGAAGTTCTTGATATTCTTTGTCCGTTTTGAGTCAATTGACCATGATGACATTTCACGCAAACTGAATTGTTTGGCCGGGTTGAGGCAAGTATCAAAGGGCCAGCCAAAATGCCTTCGAATCAAGTTCGCAAATCGAGTATGAGACACCATCGCAAGTGCGGATGACGGAGTACCCGGTTGCTCCGCACTCAAAAATGATAACTCCGCAAAACCTTGGCCTACCAACGAGCTTCATTCTCAATCGCATTGAACCGCAGTTGGGTCGGACGGCCTGCTACCGAGCGTTTGAACTGTCGCCCAAATTGCGTGGTTCCGCTAGAAAATTGTATGGCCATCGCCTCAAGTGAACCATGCCCCCTCGTACTTTGATTGGATCATTGGTACAAAAGATCGCTCACCCGTTCCTTGTGCAGCGTTCTATTTTTCTAAAGACATCATGAAACGTTACGATGTATGTGGCCTTGGCAATGCCATTGTCGATATCTTCTTATTCGTCAGCGAACCCGAATTTCGGGACTTGGGCTTCCAACGTGGCTCGATGGAATTGGTCGATGAAGCGACTCAAGAAAAGCTGCTATCCGAGTTCGGAGAAAGCCGTCAAGACCTGGAGTTGGTCAGTGGAGGTTCGGTCGCCAATTCGATCATCGCGGTATCCCAGTTAGGCGGGAAGGCGGCTTACATCGGTTGTGTGGGTAACGATCGGTACGGATTGCACTACGCAGACGAGTTCAAGCAGCTCCAAATCGAAATGGGAAATCCCATCCTGCCCGGCCAGTCGACGGGAACGTGTCTGGCCATCATCACGCCTGATGGCGAACGAACCATGCGGACCTTTCTGGGCGTCGCTAGTCAACTTGCCGCTAAGCACATCGAAGCCGATCGCGTGACTGCCTCCAAATGGCTATTCGTCGAAGGCTACCTGTTTGCCAACCCGGAGACTGGCCAGCACGCAATTCGAGAGGCGATGCATGTTGCCAAAGCCAACGGGACAAAGGTCGCTCTGACTTGTTCCGATGCGTTTGTTCCCGAAATATTCAAAGATGCATTTCTCGAGGCTTTGGCCGAATCCGATTTACTATTTTGCAACGCGGCCGAATCGCTGGCCGTGACGGGGACCACGTGCGTGGACGAAGCCTTTGGCCAACTTCAAAAGATCGTCCCGAATTGCGTGGTGACGCATGGATCGCACGGAGCGCATGTCTACTATGGTGGTAAAGTCGGCCACGTACCGACTCAGCCCTGCCAGCCGCGTGACTTGACCGGAGCGGGCGATATGTTTGCCGGCTCTTTTCTTTACGGTATTACGCACGGTTTTGATCCACTAGTCGCCGCCAAGACTGCCAACGCCTTGTCGCGGCGCGTGATCATGCAGGTCGGCGCCAGGCTCCGTCAAGATGTTGCTAGCCATTGGGAGGAAGCAGCCCGATCGGGATGAACGCCCGTCTAAATCCCTGACCGCCAAGTTGCTTTACGCTTGGGAAACACCTTTCGCTTGATGCACAGGGCTGGTAAATTATGGCTTTTGGCTGCGACTTTATGCATTTTGACTATTCAGGATATTTTCACGATGAATCGAGCGGTTTTTTGCTTAGTTTGCTTTAGCGTTTGTTGCCTAGTTTGGACCCCTCCTGCACCGTCTCAGGAGTGGGTTCGAAGCATGTTCGCAGAGACCAATCACGATTTTGGGATAGTACCGCGAGGCTCCAATACGGTCTACGAATTCAAGTTCACCAACAAGTTCGAAGAAGCCGTCCACGTGGCAGGTGTTCGCAGCAGTTGCGGGTGCACGACCCCGACAGTCAAGAAATCTGACTTGAAGACCTACGAAGAAGGCTCGATCGTCTGCAAGCTCAATACGGACTCGTTCGTCGGCGCGAAATCAGCCGTTGTCACAGTTCTGTTCACCAAGCCCTTTGTTGGCGAAATCCAGCTTACCGTGAAAGGCACTATTCGATCGGATATCGATACCGACCCCGGCATGATCGATTTTGGCGAAGTCGAACGCGGGACGGAGCGGACGACGCAAGTCAAAATCACCTACGCCGGCAGGAATCCTTGGGAAATCAAGGACGTGCGTTCGGTCAATCAGAATCTGGGGGTGTCGATTGAGCGCGAAGCCCTGCCTGGCAAAACTTCTTACCTGATGAATGTCAAACTAAAGGACACTGCACCTGCGGGCGAATTCTTAGACAATATCGTCCTGGTGACGAACGAACCGCATTTTAACTTGGTTACAATCCCCGTCCATGGAACAATCAATCCACCCTTGGTACTGCCGGTTCGCGTCGATTTGGGAACGGTCAAGGCAGGTCAAAAGAGCAATTCGTTCTTGCTGGTTCGAGGAAAGACGCCATTTGAGATCACGAAAATCGATTGCGAAGACCCTCGCTTTGTTTTCAAAATTCCGTCGGGTAAGAAGGACAAACATCTCGTGCAATTTGAATTCGCCAGCGGCGAGGTCATCGGCGCATTTCGGCAGAGTCTGACGGTTCAAACCGACTTGGCCGAAGAGGGCACTGCGTCCACTACCATCGTCGGCAATGTTACCAAGTAGGTCGATTCAAACTGTCCCATGTCTTTCGAGCTTCCTGTACTGAATACCTCCGAGAACTCGAACGCGGGTTGCAACCCGACCATGAGCGTTCTTGAGAGAAATGAACGCCGGCTTCCGCCCTGGTTGCGCCGCGAGCTTCCACGCGGCAACGCCAACCATTTCACGGCCAGTCTACTCCAAGAGCTGCGGTTGGAGACGGTTTGTGATAACGCCAAATGCCCCAATCGAATGGAGTGTTATTCGCAAAAAACCGCTACGTTCATGATCCTGGGCAACGTGTGTACGCGGCCCTGTGGGTTCTGCGCCGTCGCCCGCGGCAAACCGGAAGCCTTGGAGGACGATGAACCCCAGCGCGTCGCCGAAGCCGCCGCTCGCCTTGGACTCAAACACGTGGTCATCACTTCAGTCACCCGAGACGACCTGCCCGATGGAGGTGGCGAACATTTCTACCAAACCGTTCTGGCCGTGCGTGAACGAACGGGCGCGGCCATCGAAGTTCTAACGCCCGATTTCGTTCGCCACCGACAGGGTCTCGATCGCGTGATTCAATCAGCTCCCGAAGTGTTCAACCATAACATGGAAACCGTTCCACGGCTTTATCGCAAGGTGCGAGGTCCGAAGAGCGACTATGCTTGGACGCTTGGATTGCTCCGACGCGTCAAAGAGATATCGCCGGGGATCAAGTCCAAGAGTGGACTCATGCTTGGACTTGGCGAGACACACGATGAACTGATCGATTGCCTGGCCGATTTAAGACGGGTTGAATGCGATTTTCTGACCCTGGGCCAGTATCTTCAACCCGGCCCAAAATACCTGCCCGTCCAGCGCTACGTTCATCCAGATGAATTTGCATCGCTTGAACGAATCGCGAAGCAAATGGGATTTTCTAAGGTCGCTAGCGGACCTCTGGTCCGATCAAGCTACCACGCGCGTGAAATGGCCGAGTAGTCACTTCGGGTATGTAACACGTCGGGCATTTGGCTCATCCAAGACAACAATTCGTGGTTGTCTTGGCTGCTCGGAGATTATTCAGCGACTGGCTTTCCAACCGCCGTTATCATAGCGACGTGGGCTGGTCGGTCGCGCCGCTGGTTTTGACTCTGGCACCGAATCAACCGGTCGTATGTCGCGCAAACCTGACTGCAATTGTGGCTGTCCATACCCAACGGCGTGCGATGGTTTCAACTGAACATCCCAATTCGAAGGTTGAACCTTCTCATCTGAGTTACCGCTGCTGTTTTCGAAACTGGCCCATACGATCTTCTTGGACTGTCCAGCGTAATCGGTAGGTCGAGTAATTGGGCGCAGCGCCGTCAAATCGGTCTCACGAAGCAATCCAGGATTCCAGCGGGGCTTCTGAAGGCCTTCGGGAGCTGGAATCGGAGCCATTATCGGAAAATCGGGAGTTGCATCGACCGTTGTAGTTCCACCGTTTTCAATGGGACGTGTCGCAGCCGATTCCGAACCACCGACGCCTGGAACGATGCTTCGAAGCTGTGGCCTCAGTCCGTTGTACGGTGGCAGACTGGGACTTGCATCGGCTGGGTCAGCCGAAGGAAATACTGGATTCGTCGATGGAAAGGCTGGCTGCGAAGTCGAAGGCGTAAAGGTCGTGGCTGGGGGGGTGGCCTGAGTTGGCGCTGAATACGTTGGAGCCGAATAAGTCGGTGCCGCATACGTGGGCGTCTGCGAATAAGGTACGGCTTGCGGTGCAGTCAACCCGGGAACCGGTGGAATTGAATAGTTGGTGCCCGTACAACCGCCGCTTGTCGAGTAGCCTTGCGTCGAATAATACGGTGTCGCACCCAACGGAGTTGTTGCGTAGCCCTGAGCTCCTGGCACAACGGTGGTCGTCTGCGGTGCAACTAAAGCGGGTTGGTAGGTCGTATAAGGACCATAGCCGAGCGAAGTAGGTGGTAGCGAGTACGATGGGGCGCTCTGAGCCAATGGGATGCCGCCGCTTGGGAGCGTGTAACCGGGAATAGTTCTCGCCGGAGGCACAACAGTCGGAGTTTGATAGCTGCCGTATAGCGCCGATTGTCCAAAGGTTGGGACACGCTGTGTCAAGTATTGGTACGAGGTGCAAGGTGCCATGGCAACCACTTGCGATCCCGTATTCGGATCCGTCGTCATCAAAGGACGATAGTAGGTTGTTGGTGCTCGGATCGCGCTGCTCGCGTAGTTCGGAACGTACGACATTGGCACAACCGGCTGCTGGACTTGCGGAATGACTCCTGCGGGTAAGCTGGCTGCCGTCAGCCCGTTGGGCATCATGGCCGAATACCCTACGCCTCCATTTCCAACAATCGGTTGACTCGAACCGTAGTAGTTCCCAAACAGACCCGAGTAGCTCGGAGCTGAGAAATTCGACCCCGAATATCCGGGTACGGAATAGTCCACTCCCGAATAACCCGTCGCTGCTAGATCAAGTCTTGAAAAAGGCTGGGCTGCGTAGTTCGGTGCGCCATAACCCCACGGCGCATAACCAGCCGTGTAACCATATCCATTGCCTAATGGCACCGGTTGGCCGACAGGATAGGCTGGCGCGGCGCGCCGACCTCCGAACAACCAATCGAACAGAGGTCCGGCTTGAGCTGTCCGCGCGACGAAGCCGTTAGCCAGCACACCGAGCACAACCGCTAAAATGAAACGCAACTGCATTTGGTTTCTCCAGACCAGGTTTATTGAAAATCTCGCGTTAACGCAAACTGTGGCGCATGAAAAAATCTTCCAACTATACACTTGATGCCAGCGCGGGGTAGTTCGTCAATGCTATCCAACGAGCGGTTGAGTGAAACTTGGAAAATATCCAGTTGCGGCGAGCTAATTGGTTGGATTGTACCGATCATACAACCAACGCACGCAGCAATACTTTTACGCAAGTCTGAGCGTAGTGGAATCCTACGTCATGACCGAGAGAAGGCAAGCCAGATGCGATCCATAGCAGTTTCGCGGCAACCAAGTCTAATCCTGACTTTAATCGACTAGCGAATTCTGCTTACGTTTAATACCTTACGGCTTACTGCTTACCACTTACTGCTTACACCTTACTTCGCTTCGGTTTGTAGATTTCGGTCGCGGTTCCGAAATACACTTCACCGGCGTTCATCAGTGTTTCGCTGAGCGTTGGATGCGGATGAATTGAATCCGTGATGTCGCGGACTTCTGCTCCCATTTCGATCGCCAAGACCGCTTCGGCAATCAACTCGCCTGCCCCAGGTCCAACTATACCGCACCCGAGCAAACGATTTGTTTCGGGGTCGATCAGCCACTTGGTAAGTCCATCGGTGCGGCCTAGTGCGATGGCTCGACCGCTAGCGGCCCACGGGTAGGATTCGACTGCAAAAGGGCGACCTGATTTCTTGGCTTCGGATTCAGTTAAGCCCGCCCATGCGATTTCCGGATCGGTAAAAACCACGGCGGGAATGGCAGCCTTTTCAAAAGCGACTTGCTTGCCATGGATGACTTCTACGGCGACTTTCGCTTCGTGCGACGCCTTGTGGGCTAGCATTGGCTCGCCTGCAACGTCGCCGATGGCAAAGATGTTGGGATCGGCCGTTCTTTGCTGCGAATCGATTTGGGCAAAGCCGCGATCGTCCAATTGAACTTGGGTATTTTCCAAGCCAATTCCGCGCGAAGCGGGACGGCGACCCACGCTGACCAACACTCGATCGTAGCGATCATGACCGAATTTGCCCGAACCCTCGAAGGCGACTTCGACCTGATCGTCCACTTCTGCCAGTGACCCAACTTTTGTATTCAAATAGATTCGATTGTCGAACAGCGTCTTGAGCCGCTTTTCGAGCGGACGGACCAAATCGCGATCCGCGCCGGGCAGCAAGCCGTCCGTCAACTCGACCACCGAAACTTGAGTGCCGAGGTTTGCATACACTGTTCCCATTTCTAGGCCGATGTAACCTCCGCCGACCACCAACATTGTCTTGGGGATGTCCTGCAACTCAAGCGCGCCGGTCGAATCCATGACGCGTGGGCTGCCCACGTTGAACGCGGACGGCATGGCCGGTAAGCTGCCGGTTGCCAAAATGCAGTGATCGAACGTAAGTTTCCCGCCTTCAGGAATCGAGGCATGCGATCCTTCGAGCTTCAGCGTCGTGCTATTTTCAAAGGCGCCTTTGGCATGCACGATCGTGACGTTGCGGCGTTTGGCGAGTTGAGCCAAGCCCCCGCTGAGCATCTCGATGACCTTTTCCTTGCGCGCACGAAGTGTTTCGACCTTGAACGTCGGAGCAGAAAATTCGACGCCCCAATCGTGCCGAAGCTCATCGACTTCGGATAGAACGCGAGCCACGTGCAGCAGGGCTTTGGAAGGGATGCAACCGCGCAGCAAGCATGTACCTCCAAGTCGAGGTTCCGCTTCCACAATGGCAACTTCCATCCCCAGGTCGGCCGCCAAAAAAGCGGCGGCATATCCACCTGGACCGCCGCCCACAACAACAAGATTTTTGTGCATAGTTTATCGCGACAGGAATTCGACCACGATGTTGGCATCGACTGGCAAGCTGATGTCATTGGACGTTGGAAGGCTGCGCACGGTCGCGGTCAAATTCTCAGTATCGAATTCGATCCAATCAAGTGGTTGCACCGAATTGTTGGCGATGACTCCTCGATAGAGGTTTTTCAGATTGTCGCGACCTCGCAATTTGATCACGTCACCGGCTCGCAGAAGATAGCTGGGTTTCGTAACCTTAACACCATTCACGCGGAAGTGTCCATGAACGATCCCTTGCCGAGCTTGCGGACGCGTTTTGGTAAATCCAGCTCTGCGAACGACGTTGTCCAATCTTCGCTCACAGGTGGTCAACAAGTTCAGGGCGGTATTGCCTTTGCTGGCCGAAGCAAGCTCGTAGTAACGTCGCAATTGCCGCTCGCCCAAACCATAGTAGTACTTGATCTTTTGCTTCTCAGACAAAGCTGCACCGTAGTTGCCCGTCTTTCGACCGCGCGGATGCATGCCGGGAGGCGATTCACGCCTGCTGCTTGCGCGAACGGCTCCGGCACTTTCGTAAATCTGAGTGCTCAACCGCCGGTTGATTCGAGCCTTTGGGCCTGTGTAACGTGACATAAACTGCGGCGCTCCTTTGTTTGCGACCAAGCCGCCAATCCCTGGACGGCTACCACGCTGGTGCCGCCGGGTTGACGAAAATATTGAATGTTTTGAAGCCCAGTAGTATCGGCGAAGTTCGGCAGGGGAGCAAGGGCTATTCGTATCGGTTGTTCCGCTGATGGTGGGCAGAAAACAGCCAATTCCAGCCATTTTCCGGCGACTTGGCCGCGCTCTATGACCCATATAATCATGCGCAAATTCGCCTGCCCCCCCCCGCCAACCCTGTGAACCCCCTCTGTTTTCCAAACCCAAATCATTCTCCCCCGATCATGCACACCGAATCTACTTCGACCGAACGCCCAACCACAGAACGTAAAGCACTGGCCATCAATCTCGATCCGCGACGGTATGGTTCCTTCGCTGAGATCGGAGCCGGCCAGGAAGTCGTGCGTTGGTTCTTTCGGGTCGGCGCGGCGGCGGGCACGATCGCTAAGAGCATGTCCGCCTATGACATGAAAGTCAGCGATGCGATTTACGGCCAGTGCGATCGTTATGTTAGCCGGCGTCGCCTTGAAGATATGCTCAAGATTGAGCACGAGTTGAACCTGGAACGTCTCAAGGAGACCCGTGGCGATACGACCGCCTTCTTTGCGTTTGCCGACACGGTATCCGCTCGAAACTTTCAAGGAACCAATGAGTGCCATGGGTGGATGGGGATTCGATTCCAAGCTCATCCGCGCGACCAAGATAGCCAGATCATTCTGCACGTTCGGATGCTCGATAATGAAAACGCAGCTCAACAGGAGGCCCTGGGAATTGTCGGAGTCAACTTGCTTTACGGCGCATTCTTCTTGAATCATGAACCGGAAAAGCTGCTCGAGTCGCTGCTCGACAATCTGAGCACGCGGCGAATCGAAATTGATATGATCGAGTTCTCGGGTATCGCCTTTCGGCACGTCGACAATCGCGTGATGAGCTTGCGACTCGTTCAGATGGGCTTGACCAATGCCGCCATGTTTTCAGCTTCGGGTGAAGTGCTTCAACCTTCCGAAGTGCTCTACAAAAAGCCGATCCTGATCGAACGAGGCAGTTTCCGCCCAACAACGCACGTCAACATCGACATGCTCAGGATGGCCCACGACAAATTCAGCCAAGAGCCGGACGTTGAAGACGACCAAATAGTCACCCTGGCAGAGATTACGATGGGACGGCTACGAGACAATGGTCAAGTCGATTTGAAAGACTTCCTGGCACGGGCCGAAACCCTGGCCGCTTGTGGGATGACCGTTTTGATTTCGGACTATTTTGAATACTACCGGCTAGCTGCCTATCTTGCTCGATACACGAAGAAGAAAATTGCGATCACGATGGGCGCTGGCAGCTTGCTTGAGCTGTTCGATGAAAGATACTACGGATCGCTGGAAGGCGGTGTCCTGGAGTCGTTCGGACGATTGTTCAAAAACGATCTAAAACTTTACATCTATCCGCTGCTCAACCAAGCCAATGGCGAATTGATGACCGTCGAGAGTTTGCAAGTCGCTCCCGAGATTCGCAAGTTGTACGAATACCTGCGCGAAAAGGGTCGCATTGAACAGCTTGAAGCCTCGAACCCAGATCATTTGAAGACTTTCTCGCGAGAAGTACTCAAACAAATCCAATCGGGCGACATGCAATGGCTAGATCACGTTCCACCTCAAGTTGCCGAACTCATCCAGAAGCATAGTTTGTTTGGATTCAAGAAACCCACAAAACCCGTGGCTGTGCCTGCAGTTTCGCTACCCTGCCCTTCACCGCTCGTCGGTATCGGCGATTAGGATAATGCGAGCCTGACTGCCGCACTAAGCATTTGCCTTCATCTCTTTCACAATGCTGAGGATGGCTTCTTGACCATCGGCGTACAGCATGAGAGTTTGAGGCAGCGCGAATAGCGGGTTGGGAATTCCGGCAAAACCTGGGCTTAAACTTCGTTTGACCACGATGACCGTACGGCACTTGTCCACTTCGATGATGGGCATTCCCGCGATGGGACTCTGCGGGTCCGTCTTGGCAAGCGGATTGACCACGTCGTTGGCTCCAATGACGATCGCTACGTCGACTGTATCCAGCGTTGGGTTGATGTCGTCCATCTCTTTAAGCTTGTCGTAGCTGATGTCGGCTTCGGCCAGCAGCACATTCATGTGGCCCGGCATACGGCCTGCGACGGGGTGAATTGCGTACTCTACTACACAACCCTTGGACTCAAGCAATTTACTCAGATCGCGAATGGCATGTTGAGCCTGGGCCACTGCCATGCCGTAGCCGGGAACTATTACCACTCGCTGGGCTCCATCCAGGATCATGGCCACGTCTTCAGGCGAAGTGCTGCGAACATTCGCATAGACTTCATCCGCACTGGCAACCGTACCGCTGCCCGCCATCGAACCAAACAAGACGTTGGGCAACGAGCGATTCATGGCTTTGCACATGATCTGAGTGAGAATAACGCCCGAGGCACCCACCAAGGAGCCCGCGATGATCAAGGCGTCGTTACCGATGACGAAACCTGTGGCTGCGCCGGCGATGCCCGAATAGGAATTCATGAGCGCAATCACCACCGGCATGTCGGCACCACCGATGGGAAGCACCAAGAGCACTCCTAAGACCAAGGCGACTAACGTAATCGCGATGTACCAACCAATTTCTCCTGCGTTTGAGCCGGAAACGACCAGGAAGTACGTGAACAGCAAGGTCACGAACAGCAGCGCGCCGTTTATCGCTGGCTGATTGGGGAAGGCAAAAGGATTGCGAAACTGCGGATATTCTTCCAGCTTGGCGAAAGCCACCATGCTGCCCGTAAACGTTACCGAGCCAACTAACCCGGATAACCCAACGGCCACCAATTCATCGGTGGATTGCCCGTCATTGAGCTGCAAATCAGCCCATGCAACTAAGGTCGAAGCCGCACCGCCAAGACCATTCAACAAGCCAACCATCTGCGGCATCCGCTTGAAATCCACGGTCAGCGCGAGATAGGCTCCAATTCCCGATCCGACGACCATTCCGATGATGATATAGCTGTAGCCCTCGACACTTGGATCAAGAACCGTAGCCACAATAGCGCAAAGCATTCCAATGGCTGCGATCAAATTGCCCCGAACCGCAGTGCGTGGATGCGACATCTGCTTTAGACCCAAGATAAAACAAAGGGCTGAGGCCAGGTAGACCAAGAGCAGTGTAACTGAAGTTGACATATCGCTCGAACTGCCGATTAATTTGAATGATTGCAAGTGGAAATGGGACGTGTCGTTTTATCGGTGAAAATGGGTAGGACGCGAATTCACGTTTACAGTCATCGCTTTTTGAACATCAACAGCATGCGATGGGTAACAAGAAACCCGCCCACCACGTTGATCATCGCTAAGATGACGGCGATCATACCCAACAACCCACCAAAGCCACCTGCGACGTGACCCGCCGCCAACAAAGATCCAATGACCGTGATCCCGCTGATCGCGTTGGAACCGGACATGAGCGGCGTATGCAACGTGGGAGGGACCTTGTTGATGACCTCGACCCCAACAAAAATCGCTAGAAGGAAGACCGTGAAACTGGCAACAATTTTCGCTCCCTTGCTGCTGGTCGGCGTTTGACTGGCCTCGCCCGAAACAGCTTCATTGCGTGCTGCAATGTTGGCTGCTCGGGAAGCTCCGCGCGAGCTTTCGGAATCGTTGGCGAAGGCAGATGTAAAGAAGCCCAGGCTCACGACGAATAAGACAGATGCAATGATTGAACGAACAACCCAGTTCATTCGGTCCCTAGTTTGACTCATGAAACTACTCTTCTGTTGGATCCCTCAGCCAAGGGATGAAATAAACGTGAATCGGATGGTTATGTTAGCTGAGATGACAGCAAGTCGCGAATGCGTTGGCTAGAAACCTGGCCTTGATGGGCGACCATCGTTTCGCGAATGATTTCATCGTCTAGATTCAGATTCAGCTCACCTTTTTTGACCATATTGCCCAAGAACTTTACAACGTTGTTGCCAAACATTTGGCTAGCATGATTGGGAACTTCGGAGGGCAGGTTGGTAGGACCAAGAATGGTAACCCCATGCTCAACGACTCGCTGATCGGCTTGGGTCAATTCACAATTGCCACCGCGTTCGGCCGCTAGGTCAACGATGACTCCACCGGTCGGCATCTTTCGAACTGCATCGGCGGTGATCAAAACTGGACTCGCGCGCCCCGGAATTGCAGCCGTTGTAATGACCACATCGCTTTGCGAGACAACGGAAGCCATCAGTTCGCGCTGCTTGCGGTAGAAAGCCTCGTCCATGGCTTTGGCATACCCGCCTGCGTCTTCGGAAGCTCCGGCATCAAGTTGCATTTCGACAAATTTGCCTCCCAAACTTTCCACTTGTTCGCGGCAGGCGATACGAACGTCGTAGGCGTGCACGACTGCGCCCAACTTTCGCGAGGATGCAATAGCCTGCAAACCTGCCACACCTGCACCGACTATGAACACTTTGGCAGCCGTCAACGTTCCAGCGGCTGTCATCATCATCGGAAACATCTTGGGCAATGCCATCGCCGCCATGAGTACGGCACGGTAGCCCGAGATGGTGGCTTGCGACGACAAGATGTCCATACTCTGAGCACGCGTAATGCGCGGCACAAGCTCTAGGGAAAAAAGGGTCACGCCACAATCTGCAAACTGTTTAATTCCGGCAGGCCGACCCAATGGGTCGCACGCGCCTACGATCAGTTGTCCCGAACGCAAACTACGGCGAATGGCGCTGCCTGAATCGTGGTCAGCGCCTGCCGAACGCACCTGGACAACAATATCCGCTTGAAGAGCCTCTTCAAGACTTCCGACGATCGAGGCTCCTTTTTCGCGATACTGTGCATCCAAGAATCCCGCCGAAGTGCCCGCGTTTGATTCAACGACGACATCCAGCCCGATTTTTGCCAGTTGAGGCACATTGGCTGGTATCAAAGCGACCCGCCGTTCGCCGGGAAAACGCTCTCTTGCGACCGCAACCTTCATGAAGACTCCGCCGTATGGATTCGTGATGTTTGTAACGCCTTCGGCATTGAATTTCACCCAAGGTGCAATGCCATGAAAAACGCAGATCGCGCGCCATCCATTTTAATCTCTATGGCTGGACAATATAGCAAGCCAAAACAAAATTGACAGGTGGGTGCAGGTGCATCCCAACGACCGATACAGTGGTTGACAGTTCGTTCAATTCGATTTTGCAATCCTGTCGAGAAGGGTCAGTTGAGGTTTGTATTGGCTTGTTTAAGCATGGAAATGTTCGAAGTCCAGCTCAAGCCAATCCATGCATGACGTCGGAAAGCTCAAGGCCAATCACTGCGGACAACTTGCCGACGAAACGCGAAAGCCGTCATCGATGTTGCCGGTGCATGCATACTTCCTCACCTGGCGAGATCCATCAACCCTGCGTGCCGCCGCAATCCTTACATTGACCTTTGACAAACACATCGACTACCTTGCCGAGTTCAGGCGAGATTTCGATGCTCACGTCATCGTGATTTAGACAAAGGACCGATCCGCAATCGGTGCACAACAGGTGCGGATGCGAGTGCTCGTCCTCACGCGGCCCATACTGCGATCCTTCGCGTACCAGTTCATACCGCCAGACGTGATCGCCGAGCTCCATTCGATGCAGCAATCCGGCTTCGGTCATATCTTGAAGCCCACGAAAAATCGTAGATTTGTCCAGACCCATGTCGCTCAGATTGTTCGTCAATTCTTGATGGCTCACTGGCCCAGCACAATCCGCAAGGGCTTGCCAAACCGCTATTCGTGCCGACGTCGCGCGCAAGCCTTTACTGCGAAGGATTGTGCTGATTTCTTGACGCATTGCATTGGGGTTCATTGGCCTCTGACACCTCTCGTCGCTTCAAACACGCTTCGAATCGGCTGAAAATCAAACTTGAGAATTTAGCCGAGGACGCAATATGGATTGTAATGGAATACTTCGATGGCTCGCCGCAGTCCATGACAATTCCGCCTGAATTCAATGATACACTGTTGATACGTAAACGGACCGCTCGAATTTCGATCGGTTCAGAAATTGACCAAATTTCGGTCGATTCGATGCAGTCCAAACATGTCCGTCGATTGTCGCGTAAAACATTGTTGGATGGGGTGCCGTGTAAAATCGCTCGAACAACAGGCATCGGAAAAGCGTTCAATCATCCGTACTTCAATCACATCAACAAATCTGTTCGAACATTCGAAAGGTGGAAAGTTCTATGGACCATCAAAGGCTATTCAAAAAACTCATCGGTTCGTGGGAAGGCATGTGCCGAACCTGGTTCGAGCCAGGACAGCTTGCGGATGAATCCGTTGTGATGGGTGAATTTAGCGAGGTGCTCGAGGGACGTTTTGTTCGCCACACGTATAAAGGCTCGATACAAGGCAAACCACGCCAGGGCGAGGAGATGATTGCATTCAACAAGATGACCGAGATATATCAAATAGCCTGGGTCGATGACTTTCACATGAACTACGCGATCTTGTTCTCTCAGGGTGTTGGCACGCAGAATGGTTTCAAAGTGACTGGACATTACGATGTCGGCAAAGGTCATCCGCAGTGGGGTTGGCGAACCGAATACGAACTGCGAGATGACAATCACTTGGTGGTCACCGCCTTCAACATTGCCATGCCAACAGGCGAAGAAAGCAAAGCTGTCGAAGTGAACTATCGTCGCCAATAGACGCCGAATGTTACCGGCTCATGTTCCGATGACGACTATTCGATACCTTGGGTGTTCCGGCGGCGGCCTCCGGCCCAGATGCGGCCAAAAAGTCTCCGTAGGCCAGAGCCACCGCGACCGCGATAGGAATGGCCGCGATGGCGTGGATCAACATCGGCCGCAACTTTCGTGACTTGATGCGCCCCGAAATCAAAATCACAACCCCGGCTAGGATCGGCGCTACAAAAAGTAGGATTGCATTGACGTTGCTCAACGCTCCAAAAAATCGTCCCATGACGAGCAATGAAAACACCCCAAGCAACCCTGATCCTGCAATGCCTGTGAAATTGGAATGTGGATCAAAAATCCGGATGCCAAACGAACTGCCAAGAATCACAGCGGCCAAAAGAAAGCCTAACTGCCCAGCCGTTGCGTAACCTGACAACATCACGCTTAAGGCGACACCGAGAGCCGTCAGAAAATACACCACAGGCAGTCCGGTCGCCATTGGACTGGACACACACTTTCCAAGAAGGGCCCAGGCGGAAATCAAAGCCCAGGCTAGTCCACTGAGAACCACGAGAGCTTGCATGTCCGACCATTGACGGGTTCCAGGCCCAGATAGATCGGCTATGTAAACCGTGTTGTGCAGCAACACGCTGGCTGCAATTGCCCCTAAGATCCACCGAAACACCCAGGCAAATCTTTCAAACCAAACGCCAAAAAATTCAACCGTGACCAACGCGGGGAACAAAATGAGCAGCAATCGATCGCGATCCTCAAGCAAAGAAAGGTGAGGGAATAGCCCTAAAATCCACATCCCGACCAAACCGCCAAACGCGATTCCCAACACTCCGCTGAAGGACGTCCACGATTGCCTTCTGGGAGCCAAGCAGCCAAAGAAAAGTACCGTGAATGCTGCTACCGAACCAGCGGCTACCATCGACAGAAATATTCTCAACAGGTCGGGCATTTTGGCAGGCGGGGCGCAGGTGGGGG
>WPCK01091786.1_pt1 | contig 21173 bp, 9 predicted proteins | sample 5399851 | NCBI WGS metagenome assembly WPCK01 (sample SAMN12869471, study PRJNA574797) | sludge metagenome | isolation source: wastewater treatment of pH11 | place: China:Beijing | collected 2019-05-20 | reverse complement strand
CACAGGTCGGTTCGGTACCCAGCGGCCATCGGTCCCTTGAGAAGGATGGCGACAAGTAAGGATCGTTGTTTCTCGGAAAGCTTGGTTGCTGGACCGGGATGCGGCCTGGCAGCCAATCCTTCCACGCCTTCTGCTTTCCACATCCGCCGCCAGCGCTTCACACTGGTCAGGCTGACGCCCAAAAGCGAAGCAATTTCCCGCAGAGGCTTCCGTTCCTGGAATTGCTCTGCAGCGCGACGACGACGAGCCTCCAGCTCTGACACACTGCCTGGTGTTCTCATACCACAACATACGATGCTAGCCCTACCTAGGGTTCATTCACAATACCGCGGTCAATAAAGAGCAGGTAAAGCGTCCGAAGGCCCTCCGGACGACGGGTCTTTCCTCCGCAGCACAGCCTGCAGCCCGGAACCAATAACACTTCATGGATTTGTACGAACGATACGTGAGAACTAGGACCGTCCCGTTGGGGCTATCGCCGATGTTTCGACCGCAACCCAGGGTTGCGCGATGTGCGTCGGGGACGCCGCCCATCGCTCCACCCTGGGCTGACATAGCGTCGCCCCCGTTGGGGCTGTCTTCCCAAAGGGAGCGTGCAGTGCATCGTTCCGCCTGCAGAAAGACGCACGACCTCCGAAAGGCGGGGGAGAGGGAACGATCACGGAAAACTCGCCTGGCAAACTCCTTATCGGCGTTGTCCCTCAGCACTGCGGCATGAAGAACTCCCCCAAGGCAAAATGAATGATAGGAAAATGACAGGAAATTTGATTTTCGGTAGGAACTTGGGGGAGAGCACGGGCCTTGGGCCGCCATGGCGGCCCAAGACCCGTGCTGGCTGCTGATTTGCCCCGACCCGCCGTGAGGCGATTCTGCCCGCGGGAGCAAAATACGTGGGATCGTACCAGTGAACTCGTGCACCAGGGGCCACGCGCGGCAGACAGCGCGGACCGTCTCCGAGGGCCCACCTGGCGGGCGCTAAAATGTGGCCTCAAACGTGTCCTGATCCACGTACGTCAGCTCGTACACCCGCTTGATCAGCATGGCCCAGGTGGCGCCGCTGCGACCCGTCGCCTGCCGCTCACCCTCCACCGCTTCTGATGATTCCGCGGCCCTCTTGTTCCGCACACCGCGGCTCTTGTTCGGATACCAGCCGTGACCAACCTTCGGTCGGTGCCCACGCACCAGATGTGAACCCTTGGCACGGGCACCAGAGCAGAGCGATGGTCGGTGCTGCGTGAACTCCGCCAGAAAGTCCAGCGGTGAGAGGATCTGATAGTTGCGTTTCGGACCGTTTTGCAGACCGTCTCCCGCGGGTTCGGGGAAGCTCCGGCACGAGCTCTTCTCCGCCAGATACAGAGCAAAGACCGCTACTTGCCAGGCTGCTTCCAGACGTTCCAGGTCGAGCTCGTCCCACAGGGTCCTGCCTGCTGCTTTGGCGTCCGCAGCAAACTCTGCCAGGATCATAGCCGCGCCGGCAGCGTCTTTGTCGCGGATATAATCGCCGACCAGGTACCCATGTGCCATGGCGATAACGCTCAGATGAATTGACCCATCTGTGCTCAGATAGATTCATCCGGCCGAGTCCGCAAGACCAGGTGATAGTGGTTGTGCATCACCGAGATGCCGGTCACCTCGATCGCGAAACAGGACGCCATGGCTTCGACTCGGTCATGGATCCACGTTCGGCGGTGGGAGTAGTCCTTTCCTGACTCCCGATCGCACCCGCACAGGTGGGCTCGCCGCACGCAGCGCGACCAGCAATGGATGAGGGCCACTTCATGCTGACTAACGATTTCCTTGCGGGCATACGCGACCATGGCGGGGCCTCCTGACATGAGTATTCGTCAGTCCACCTATCTACATGAACAGACGTATACATATCCCGGATTGACAGACAAGACCAACCATGCCACAATTCTGGATGTCTGGAAGAGTCAGGAAGATAGATATGACCGATCGAGAGCAACTGGCCGGTGCACGAAGCCCCGGCGCGGAGAAAGACCTCCTCCGCGACGGCGAAGCGCTCTTTCTGTCCCTCGTCCATAGCATTCCCGCCTGCTTCCTCCGCAAGGATCGCGGCGGCCGGATCGTGTTTGTCAACGAGAAGTTTGCCACGCTGCTCGGCAGGCGTCCCGAGGAGATGATCGGCAAGACGGTGGCCGACTTCTACCCGCCCGAACTGGCCGAGCAATCGCGCGAAGAGGACGAACAGGTGATGCGGACCGGCCAGGTGGTCGAGGACGTATTCGACGACGTGGTGAACGGTGTGCTGCATTACTACGCCTCTCGCAAGGGGCCCGTGCGCAACCAGGACGGCGAGGTCATTGGCATTCAGACCATTTTCTGGGACATCACGAAGCAGCGAATCGCGGAACTGGCGCTGCTCGATGAACGCGAGCAGCTCCGTGCGGCGAAGGAAGCGGCCGATCTGGCAAACCGGGCCAAGAGCGATTTTCTGGCCAACATGAGCCACGAAATCCGCACCCCCATGAATGCCATCATCGGCATGACCGATCTGCTGCTGGAGAGCCCACTGAATTCGTCGCAGCGAGAATACCTGCGGATGGTTCAGGATTCTGGCGAAGCCCTGTTGACCTTGATCAACGACATCTTGGATTTTTCCAAAATCGAGGCGGGCAGGCTGGAACTGGACTGCATCTCGTTTGACCTGCGCGAGTCGCTGGGAGATTCCCTGAAGGGACTCGGATTCCGAGCTCACAGCAAGGGTCTGGAAATCGCCTGCCGCATCGACGATCGCATTCCACGGTTCGTCAAGGGAGACCCTGGGCGATTGCGGCAGGTCGTGATCAATCTGGTCGGCAACGCCATCAAGTTCACGGAACGAGGTGAGATTCTGCTGGAGATTGACTGCCTGGACCTCGATTCGTCCCGGGCGCTGTTGCGATTCTCGATCACGGACACGGGGATCGGGATTGCAAAGGAACACTGTGCTCGCGTCTTTCAGGAGTTCGAGCAGGCTGATGCCTCGACCACCCGCAAGTTTGGCGGTACCGGTCTGGGACTGGCGATTTCCTCGCGACTAGTTGAGCTGATGCAGGGCCGAATCTGGGTGGAAAGCGAACTGGGCAAGGGGAGCAAATTTCAGTTCGAGGTCCCGCTCGCCGTGGATCCGGCACCGAAGACGGCGGTCGCGAGGCCCCACCTGGCCATCGAGGGGGTACGCGTACTGATCGTTGACGATCATGCCACGAATCGACGGATCCTCAAGGAGATGCTCAGCCACTGGGGTATGCACCCCACCACGGCATCCGGCGGTACCCAGGCCCTGCAGGCACTGGCCGATGCGCAAGAAGAGGGGGACGCCTTCCACCTCGTGATCTCGGACGTCCACATGCCCGCGATGGACGGATTGATGTTGGCCCGCGCCATTGTGGAGCATGCCCTGCTGGACCCCACCCGGGTGATCATGCTCACGTCCGGCGCGCGACCTCATGATGCCGTCGAGCTTCGTGATCTGGGCATTACGCATCATCTGCTCAAGCCGGTCAAGCAGTCGGAAATGTATGACGCAGTCATGTCGTCATTGAACAAGGGGGGTGAAATCGAGGTATCGACGGCCGACGACGCACCAGACCCTCCCGCTTCGGATTCGCTGCGCCCCTTGCGGATCCTGCTGGCCGAGGACAACCTCGTCAATCAGAAGCTGGCGGTGGGCATCCTGGAGAAACTCGGCCATCACGTCACCGTCGCCAATCATGGCCGGGCAGCATTGGAACTACTCGCGATGCAGGAGTTTGACGTGGTCCTGATGGACGTGCAGATGCCCGAAATGGATGGCTGGGAGGCCACCCGCGAATTGCGTCGACGAGAAGGGCATGCCGGAAAACATGTCCATGTCATCGCCATGACGGCCCATGCGATGAAGGGTGACCGCGAACGCTGCCTGGAAGCCGGAATGGACGACTATCTCGGCAAGCCGATTCGGATGAACGATGTGGTGGACAAATTGGCCCGGTTCGTAGACGGGTAAAGTCGTCTTCGTCGCGACATGACTGGCCCGACATCCCGTTCACTCCAAGGAACCTGCCCTATGTGCCGCGCCGCGCCTCGGTGGAGACCAGCCCGATCCAGTTGGCGACATCACGGATCGACCGCCAAGGTGTCGCGAATCGTGGTGGCCGGATTGCTGAACGGCCTGGTGTGCCTTTCTCAAGGGCTCGTCCTGGTCGCCGAAGAAGAGGTGCCGAAGGTCGCTTGGCAACCTCAGCAATCGGGAACTCAGGCGAGCCTTCGCGGGTTGTCCGTTGTCAACGATAAGATTGCCTGGACGAGCGGCGCGGGTGGGCTGGTACTTCGCACCGTGGATGGGGGCGAACACTGGACCCGCGCGAAAGTCCCGGGGGCGAGCGAGCTTGATTTTCGGGACGTGCAGGCATTTGACGATAAGCGAGCGATTGTGATGAGTGCCGGTTCGCCTGGCTTGATTCTTGAGACAGGAGACGGAGGGACATCCTGGCAGGTCCGATTTGAGGACCGACGCCCGGAGATTTTCTTGAACGCATTGGGTTTTTGGTCCGAGCGAGAGGGGATGGCCTTCGGCGATCCGATCGAAGGTCGATTGGTGATGATCCGGACGGCGGATGGCGGCCAAACGTGGCGTGCAGCGCAGGACCAGAAAACCGTGACTTCGCTGACGGGAGAGGCAGGTTTCGCTGCCAGTGGAACCTGCCTGGCGACGTTACCGAGTGGCCTGACCTGCGTGGGACTGGGGGGTGCCACGTCCCAGGGCAAGGCGCGGATCCTGAGGTCGACGGACCGTGGACAAACCTGGTCCGCCATGGAATCCCCCCTGCCCTGTACTGCAAGTCGCGGCATCTTTTCGCTGCTGCTGCTCGATGACCGCGACGGCATGGCCGTGGGGGGCGACTATCGCACTCCCGAAGATTCCGCGGACCTGGTGGCCCTCACCGCCGACGGCGGTCAGTCCTGGCGGATCCCAGCAGGCAACGGCCCCCGCGGGTTCCGTTCGTGCGCGGCCGCCTGCCGAAAACTGCGCCCTCCGATCGTGATTGCCGTGGGCCCGAATGGGAGTGACATGTCCCGCGATCTGGGTCATCACTGGGAGGCAGCCGGTGATGAAGGCTATCACACCGTGGCCTTCGCCCCAGACAGCGGAATGGGCTGGGCCGTGGGGGCCGATGGCCGGATCGCCAGGATTTCCGTCGAGTCGTTCGAACCCGCGCCCCGTTGATGGTGCCTTTCGCCCCGACGGTCAATTGGCCAGTTCATCGCCTGCCAGGTCGATGATCACGTCCAGGTTGGTACCGGTCAGTTTCGCCCAGAACCAATCCCGGTCACCGCCCCCTGTCAACGTATCGACCGATGTGTCGTGGGCGAGGTTGGCGGCAGAGAACGGGACCCCGCCTGGAATTCCCGTTCGAAGCTGTGCGACCCGAGCAAGGTAGTCCAGGTCGGTCCGTTTCCAAAAGGCCAGGACTGCATCCATCACGCCCAGGTCCCCTTCGAAATTGGCCGAACCGCCCTGCAGAAAGTCCTCTCCTGTGCCACCGTTAAGCGAGTCCATCCCCAGGCCGCCGAAGAGCAGGTCGCGGCCATCGCCGCCGTTCATCGTATCGTTGCCGGCCGCCCCCTGGAGGATATCGTGACCGCCGGCCCCGTCGAGCAGGTCGTTTCCGTTATTGCCTGCCAGCAGATTGTCGAGCGAGTTACCTCGCAGCGAATCGGCGGCCGATCCGCCGAACACGTCACGAATGTTGAAGACACCCAGCCCGATATTTGTGGCCAGGCCCGTTGTCAAGTCGACGTTCACTGCGGCCGAGTAGGCCGAATAGTCGAGCGTGTTCCGCCCTGCCCCTCCGTTGATCCGGCCGGTGACCCCCTTGAGGTTGGAAAGTTGCCACGTGTCGTTGAGCGACCCTCCCGTCAAGTTCTCGATCGCGGAAAAACTCAACCCGTTCACGGTTCCCGCGTTGACACTGGAGACCATCCACAAATTGTTCTGATTGAAACCGACCAACGTGTCACTGGCCGCACCCCCGGTCACCTTCTCGATGTTCGCGATGGTCCCGGCTCCGGTGGCGATGAACGAAATCAAATTGACTGTGATGGGCGTGGAATAGAGGGAGTACTTCAGCTCATCGGTACCGGCCGCCCCATCAATGCGGCCATTGACCCGTGCACCGTTGGCAAACGCAAACGTATCGACGCCCGTCCCCCCGGTCAGGTTTCCAACTCCGGTAAAGGCGATGCCATCGACACTTCCCACGCCGATGCCCGTGATGTTCCACGTATTGGCCGAGTTGGGACCGACGAGTGTGGTGGAAGTGAGTCCGAGAACGGACTCCAGGTTGGCGAAGTTCGCGACCCCGGATGCGGAATGGGTCTGCAGGTTGATGGTGGCCACGCTTGGGAAGAGGGTATAGTCCAGGGTATCGGTCCCGGTTCCCCCGTCCAGCGTGCTGGTGAGACTGGCCGCCGCGTGAATCTGGAACAGGTCGGCGAGCGTGCCTCCGGTGAGTTTTTCGAAACTAGCGAAGGGGCCGCCATTGAGCGTACCGGAGTTGGTACCGGTGATGGACCAGGAATTGGCCTGATTGGCAGCGATCAACTTGTCGACGCGAGTACCACCGATGAACGATTCGATACGGTCAATGCCGCCGGTCCCCGTGGCCGTCTTGGCTTGCAGGTTGACTGTGGCCACGGTGTTGTAAGCGGCCAGGTTCAGCGTGTCGATGCCGCCACCACCATCGACTCGCCCTATGACCCTCTTGCGTGCCGCGAAGGTGAAGGTGTCCGCGTCCGCGCCGCCTGTCAGATTTTCGATCGCGGTGAAACGGACGGAAACGTTCAGGGTGCCAGAATTCGTATTGGAGATGTGCCAGGCATTCATCGCGGCCGGTCCTTGCAGCGTGTCCCTGCCGGTTCCGCCACCCAGCGTCACGGGAAACGATGGCAATGCCAAGACCTGGAAGACATCGGCCTTTGCCTGACCGTTGACCGCCAGCCCATCGAGGCTATTGAGACTGTACATGGCGCCATTCACCGTCAGTGAAGTCGCATCCATCGTGAAGGTATTGACGTCGGTATGGCCGGTAACGGTCAACTGATCCGTTCCAGAACTGCCTTCCACATAGATGGCCTTATTCAGCTTACTGACCGTTACCAGATCATTGGCATCCCGGCCGAACACCCGCACCTGCTGGATCGAGGCGAGAGGGATCGTATTGCTGCGGACCACGCCATTGATGGTCACCTGCAGATTCAATCCATTGCTGGTTGGGGCAATGACGATGGCGTCGGCAGCCGAGGTCCCGCCCACTCGGACGATATTGCCCTCGAGCAGTACCTGGTCGACGAAATCCGAGATGGCGACGGTCAGATCCGGCAGGAGGGGTGCGGCCTCGACATAACCCACATGGTCTCTGGCCATGGTGTAGAACCGATAGGTCCGGCCGTAGACACCGGTGTAGATGGCCGCCGTGGCCTCGGTGTTTTCCAGGAATCGCGTATAGGGACCATTGTCTTCTGAGACGAACACATCGAAGCCAGCGATCCCCGACCCGGTACCATCGCTGCCAATCCAGGAGAGCGGGATATCGCGCGAATCCTGGGTCCCTGGCAGCAGGGCCATGCCGCTGCTCGGCACCGCGGTATCAATGCCATTGCGGTACACATTGGTATCGATGAATGGATTGTCGTCGAAGACGATCCTCGCCTGGGCATCGATCCGGGGGTTGTCCGCGGCGCTCGAAGTCGCGCGTACGAAATACGAGACGTAACCTTCCCCTTGATGGCCAATGGTGTTGGGTGGCAGAAACCCGGCCAGTGCATTCTCGGGAAGGTCCCCGGTATCGGGATCGAGGGAGGTGAATTTCCACGACAACAGGCCTGTCGTGAGGTCGATTCCCGCAGTGACCGTGACGTGCAGTGACGCGCCACCCGTTTCCGGCCGGGCCGGCAGGGTCACTTGCGTGCTGTAGAAACTGCGCCCGGCTGGCACCTCAATCCGTGTGTCGCCAAACCCGATCTCACCCAGTTCGAAGGTGGCCCAATCGAGATCCGAATCGAGTTGCTGCGTGATGCGGACCTCCTGTGCGGGGGCCGTCGCAGCGGCAAGGTTCTCGAAGCGGATCGTATAAGGGAGCGCGGTTTCCTGCCTGACGAAGTGTTCCGCACCACTCCCGTCCGGGCCGACAATTTCGTTGGGATCCGACGAAAAGACAAATCCCGCGGCGCCGGTCCCTCCGTTCTGTCGCTGGAATTGCTGGTCCTTGTCACGGTCGTCACACTTGTCTTTGTCGATCAGTTCATCGATTTCGATGTCTTCACCCCGGCCAAAGATCTCGGACTCGCGGTACTTCACCCGGAACGGAACGTCGTAGGCCCGATCAAATCCTTCCAGAAAGATCATGTGATTGGTGATGGCCTGCTCCAGAATCGTTCCTGGATCGCCCGGCAGGAAATCAATCGTGTCATGGACATTGAAATCGATAGTAAAGCTGACGTGAACGGAGCCCGGGCCGTTCTTCACAATCAGGACTTCCCCTGTGAGGAATCGCCGATCGTCGAATTGCTGTCCGCCTCCTCCGCCCGTGGGAGCGCCCACCGGAGATGCCGCACCCACTCCCCCCGCGAGATTGCCAGGGATCTCCAAAATACGGTTGTATGGGAAATCCAATTCCAGGCGATTCTGATGGGCGTTGACCAGCGAGGGAAATGACTCGAGCGGCTTGACGATGACAATTTGCTGGTCGACCTGGGCGCAGGTCAACGCGCCTTGCCGGAACATCTGTTTCACATCGCTGATGATGGAATTGCGCGTCACGGTCAATGACTGCCGGTCGATGGCCTGGGAGTCCCGAAAACCCGCGGCAAAGCCCCCGGTGCCATCCACGACCTCGCTTCCTGGGCCAAATTGCTGGAGTGCCGGTGGTGCTGCCAGCGAACCGTCCAGGTAGGCCTGCCAGAGTTCCGCGGTCTGATAGCCGTACTTCACAATGGCAGCCCCGAGCCACGTACCCTGCATCAAGGCCTCGGACCGTGCCAGTTGCAGTTCCAGAAAGGCGTCTCGTCCCGCCGAGGGAATGAGGTCGCGCTGAACCGGGCCCATCCGAGGGGCGTCGAGCGCCACGGAGCCCAAGTCCACCGTCTGGCCCTGGCTGACCGTGATCCCTTCCAGGAATTGGGTGAAGTCGCCCGAAATCAGGAGCACGTCGTACTGCCCCGCTGGCAGGCTATCCACGACAAACTGTCCGCTTGCCATTTCCCGATCGCTGAAGTCGGGAAATGGGACCGAGCCGACCAAGGTTGCGAAGACAAAGAGATGGGTTGCCGGTTCGCCACCGATCGCGGCGGTTCCACGGATCCTGGCCGGCGCCGCCATTTCGATATTTCGGATCGTGAGTCCGCCATTGACGGCCACATTCGACAAAAACGTGCGTTCGAGCCCGTCGGATTCCGCCACGAATGTGTACGTACCGGCGGCCATACCCAGCAGTTCATACCGCCCGTTGGTGTCGGCCGTCGTGGATGCCACGACGGTACTTCCGTCATAGACGTAGATTGTGGCCAAAGCGACTCCGTCACCGGCTCCGTCCACCACGTGCCCTCGAACTCGCTGCGCGCTGGCAAGTATGAGCGGCAAGGGGGTCAACGCGCTGCCCGACGTGACGACGGTAGCTCCCGAGGCGGGTGAGGTGACCAGGGCGCCTTCCACGATGAATTGATAATGACCCGGTGTTACCCTGGCGAGGACGAACGTTCCGTCCATCATGGTCCGTGTCGTGAAGGCCTCTTTGGAGTCGAGATTGCGGGCCGTCACCTCGACGTCGGCGATCCGGATCCCGCCGGAGCCGTCGAGCCGCCCCGAAATGGATGTCCCCAGGACGGCGGCCGCCTTGTCGTATTCGACCTTCAAGAGGGTAACGAGGTTTCGGACATCGCCTTGCGACTCCGGCAGCAGCGAGGCGTTGTCGGCCAGCATCCGAACGAACTCGCCCTGCGTGGTCCCCACTTGAGAAATCATCTGCGCGAATACGACGTTGAAGTTCGGATCGGTCCGCGACAGATCCAAGAGTTCCTCGCGAACGATTCCCTCCCAGTCCATGGCGGCGGTGCTATCCGACAGAAGGAACTGTGTCGAAACGACCGTCGGATTGGTCGTGGCCAGCATGCGGATCGGTACGCGGATCGACTCGCCAGCACGCAAGATCCCCGCAGGGCCTGCCAGGCCGGCCGCCAGGAACCGCAGTCGGATATTGGCCGGATCGCCGTTGGGATCCAGCGTCATGGGGGAACCGGTCGATTTCACGAACAGCAGTGGCGCGACCATGTCGTTGCGGCCCGTGTTGGTGTAATCCACGTAGGCCGTGAAGGAACGCCCCGCTCGCAAGCTGCCGGGCAATATGACGTCGACCTGCAACCGGGCCGGCTGGCTTGCCACCACCTGATAACTGTCCGCGAGCGAAGCCTCCAGTGCCCCGTCGCGGACGCGCACATCGTACGTTCCTGGCGCCAGGTTCGTGAGATCAAAGGTCGCCAGCAGTTCGTTCCGCGAGACCAGGCGGGTGGTGGCCGTCGCACTGACCGACCCCGTCGCATGGATCAGTTCCACAACCGTGCCCTCGCCGAAGCCAGTCCCACGAATCGTCGACGTCAGCCGTCCCGTATTGGATCCCACTGCGGGAATCACTTCGCGCAAAGCAAATGGCACATTACTGGCGAGCAATTGGAAGGCCGTGCTTCCCGTGGCCCCCTCACGCCCATGGACCAGGACATAAACGGACTCTGCATCCGAACTGGGCACCAGGATGCTACGCTGCAGCGCGTACTGGTTGGCCGCCGTAAAATCGAATTCGCTCCTCGTGGGAAGGCTTCCCGCCTTGACGAACACCTCGGCTTCGAATGGCACATCAAAGCTTGAGGCCAGTTCCACATCCTGCCCGACGGGCATCGATAAACGGAAGTAGTGATCCTGACCGTTATCGATGGTCCGCGACGTCAACACCTGGAGCGGCAATTCGGGCAGTTGGACCAGGACAGAAGCCGACGACGATTGCTTGTTGTTGGCTCGATTCGTATCTCCCACGTCGCCACGGCTGTCGACGATCACGATCACGTGGTAGTTCCCGTCAATGGCACCTGGAAGTGGCGCGATCAACGTCTCGTTGTAGCTTCCAAGCGAAGCGATTCCCCCCAGGTGGTTGACCCGCCCGATCAACAGGTCATCCGGCGTGTACAGATCATCGGCCGAGAGGTAAAGCGAATCGGTCCAATTGCCGGTCGCGGGCAAGCTCGCAACGTTACTGACCGAGTAGTCGATCGACACGGTTTCCCCGGGAGATGCCGTGGTCGGCACCGCGATCCCGTTTGCCGCCAGGTCCACTGCGGATGCCACCGTATTCAACAGGGTCGCGGTCGTTCCCACATTCGCCGTAAAGAATGGATGCAGGCCACCTATGGCGGTCAAATTGCCCACCCGGTTGGCGTACGTCATGACCGTGTAGGCGTCCCCTTCCGTCGGTCCGAAGCCATTGGCCAGGACTGCGTTCAACGATCCAGCCAGATTCGCAGTGCCAGTCACCTGAAGCCGACCAAACAGGTCCGTTGCCGGCCTGCCGGCGATTTGCAGATTCAGGACCGCGGGCGATGGGGCGATCGCTGGAGGAAAGCTGCTCACTACCAGGGATTGCACCTCACCGCTGGTCAGTGGCCGGTTGTAAACGGCCACTTCATCGATCCGACCCTGGAACGCCCAGAAGGGATCGGTCGAATCGGCCCTCGAACCGATCGCGGCATTCGTAAAGAAGGAGAACGTATTCGCAAACGGGCCCGCCGTTTCCGCCACACCGTCCACATAGAACGTCACCGTCCCCCCGGACCGTGTCACGGCAACGTGGTGGAACTCGGAGTCCGTGATGGCAAGGCTACTGGTCTGTACATGATTCACGCCAACTTGCGTCAGGAACAGCTTGCCGTCGGCAAACAGTCCAAATCCATAACCACTCTGGCCGTATCCGAAGATCTGGCCACTCTTGGCGAGGCTGTCGCGATTGACCCAGGCCGCAATCGTGAAGTCCTGGAGTCGCAGGTTGCTGGGATTCGCCACCGACACAAAGTCGCCGCTCCCGTCAAAGCGAAAGCCCTCCTCGACTTTGCCCTGCACGAAATTCGCCTGGCCGTTGAGCGTGCCGTGATTGCCGCCGGCCGAATCGCTGGCGTTCTTGTCTCCGCGCCACCAGCTTACCAGGTGGTTGGTCACCGACTGCGTGAACTGGCCGTTGACGGTAAGGAGGCTGTCTGGGCCGACCGTGATTTGCCCGGTATTGGTCAGCTGGCCGACGGTGGTGAAGTCGCGGCCACCCAGCAGTGTGACACTGCCAGAATTCGTGGCGAGCGAATCCAATTTCGGAAAGGACGCAGTCGTCCCCTCGAGTGTGATGCGTCCCCGGTTGATCGTGAGGTTGGTGGCGTTGGGGGCCTGGATCGCGGCGAATGGCCGTACGATCCAATCTCCGGCCGTGAGCGTGTTGCCCTGGAATTGTCCCACGGGATCCAGAAACTCAACTGTTCCCGACTGGACTTCCACCAAACCGAAGTTTTCAAATCGCAAGTCCTTGAACGATCCGTCGTGCCGCAGGCTCGACGTCCCGAGGCCCCCTGACTTGCGAAAGGTCCCGTGATTCATGATGAACATGGAGCCACCCGAGGCGTCGCCCGGGACGACCAGGTCCGCGTCGGTTTGCAAGTCGTAAAGACCATTGTTGGTGAAACGGGAATTGGCATTGAGCACGAAGTCTCCGGCACCTGAGTGAATCCAAGTGCCATTGTTGGTGATTCCTGCACGGGCGAAGAGACCCGACGTGGGTGCGAACTCAAATGTGTCCTCATTGATGATCGTACCGAGCAGCTGGCCGCTCACCATGCGAAATACGCCCGGTGGAAACGCTAGGCGTGCCGGATTGCCGCCATCGTATCCATTCAGCAGGGCCGCGACTTCCACCGTTCCCGGACCGGTCCCGGTGAACGCACCGGACATTCCGAAAGTGTCGCAGAGTGCCGTTTCACGGCAGCCGAGTTCCAATACGGCGGCGGCGGACATCTGGAAGGAACCACCCGTGGATGTGCCGCCGCGGCTGAACTTCCATCGACCCGACTGGACGTCGATTACTCCGGTAGCGCGGTTTTCCAGTTGACTGGTCACGTTGACCGTACCGGCGCCCGCAGTTTTTTGGAGCGTCCCCGCGTTGATCAACCGGCCGGCGTTCCCGTACTGGTCGGTGCCGAAGAAGTTAGAATCACCGCGGTGCTCGTATACCGCACCCGCGCGATTCTCGAACACCGCGCCACCCGTGCTGAAGTCGCCGGGCCCCAAGTTCACGATCGTCCCCTCGTTGATGAGTCCCGTCCCACCGAGCCCCTTGCCCGCAGCCCCTTCGAGAGTCAGCGACCCGGCATTGACCAGCGTCGTGCCGCAGCCCACGCCGCTCCCGCAGCCGCCACTCGATATGCCGCCACCAATCCAGCGAAACAGGCCGTCGGAAAAATCGAGCCGCGCATGGGCACCGGCAAAGAGACCGAAGTCGTACGAACCCAGGGTCCCACCAGTGAATTCCACACGGCCACCACCGCTGCCGGTGATCTCTCCTGTCACCGCCGTGTCGTGGGAGATCTCCAGCACCGCGCCGGACGCGGCATGGATCGCCACGCCGTTCCAGAGGCCGCCGGCATTCAACTTGAGCCGTCCTGCCTGTACGTTGAACACGCCCGTCGACGAAGTGTGGACGGGCAGGTTCAGTTCCGATGCCGCTCCCGTCCCGGCGGACTTGCGGAGCTCGCCGTCATTCTGAATGTACGAGCCAAATCCGGCACCGCCCCCTGAGGGGCCCACGTTCCCATCACCGGCCACGTCGAAAACGGCCCCGGCCTGGTTAACGACCAGGCTGCTGCCATCGAGCAACAGGTCGCCGGTGCCCGACTGAGTCACCGTACCGGCGTTGGCCAGTCGGCCGGCCAGGAACTTGTCCGATGCGCCACTGAGGGTCATGAAGCCGGCGTTCACGAACCCAGTACTGGGCCCATAGATCTGGCCACCCGTCCAGTGGAACATGTTCGCAGGCAGGTTGAACGTCGCGCCGCTTCCCGGCGTATCGAGTCGGCCACCGGCCAAGAGCACTTGCCCACTGCCCCCGCCCGAATACGCACCGCCGTACATGACCCCCGATACACCGCCTGTCAGGTCCAACGTCGCCCCGGCGACAACATTCAACGTGCCACCCGTACTTGCCGCTCCTTGACCGCCCAGAATCAGCTTCCCAACGGACACATCGACCGTGCCCCCCAGGATGTTCACTCGCGAACCGAGTCGCGACTCCTCCAAGACCCCTCCTCCACCCGTTTTCTTCAGCGTGCCGCCCGGCAGGACATTGATAGTCCCCAGGCTGGTGTCGGCATCACTCTGAATGTCGAATACCCCGCCACTCTGGACGGTGATCCCAAACGAACAACAATCGGCAATTCCCAGTACCCCCGCATCCGTGAGAATTACCATTCCGGCGCTATTGAGCATGCCATTGAGCTGTTTGCCGCCCGAGGTCGATAAGATGACCGTGCCGAGATTGGACAACCCGCTTCCGGCGATGGTGCCCGACTGCCAGTCGATACTGCCCGTCGCGGTAACCTGCAATGCGCCACTGGCCGTCAGTGTCGCCCCACTGAGGGTCAACGTGGAACCATCAATCTGGGATGCCGCATTGACGCTGAACGTGCCTGTCGTGACGGACAGCGACTCACGGCTCGTGATGCTGTTCACCGTGCGACTGTCACGAATGGTGATCGTTGGGTTGGCCACCCCTCGATCGATCGTCACGTCGTCCCCGCTGCCCGGCACCTGCGGTGGATTCCAGTTGGTCGCCACGTCCCAAAATCCACTGGCGTCGGTATTCCAAGAAATGGCAGCCAGCAGCCGGCGATCTTCCAAGACCTCGACACCGAAACGGGTCCGGCGATGAATCGATCGCTTCGGTGCGCAGGAGTGGGCGGTGAGCATAAATAGTTCTCGATGAGCTGAATTCTGCCGGGCACCTAGGCAGCAGCCCGCATGGGGGCCGGGCGTACCAGGGTGTCCCAATGCGGGCCAGGGGAGGCACAGCACGCGCTTGCCAGGGGGGACACAGCACGAACTGGCCCCGACCGGGCCGCACACATAAGTACGCGAAGAAGAGGACCGACTTGTATCATTATTTTCAGGCCACCTTCGCCGCACGACGCGCGTGCCCGCAGAAACTGCCATTTTTCGGCGACGAGTACCCTCCAACCGAGCCTTGACAGCCCAGCCTTCCCAAGTAAACTCGCTTAATTGAACGATCAACCAACACACATGGCCAGTGGCCGGGTGCGGGTTCATGGATGTTGAGCAGGGCGATACACGACAGCGACTGGTCTTGGCCGCCCGGGACCTCTTTTGGCGGCAGGGATATCATGCCACGGGCATTGCACAGATTCTGAGCAAGGCGAATGCCAGGAGTGGCAGCCTCTATTACTTCTTCCCCACGAAGGAAGACTTGCTGCTGGCGGTCCTGCAGTGGTACCTGGACAACCTTCGCGTCGAGGTGGTCGATCCGGTATTCGCACGGGTCGTTGACCCCGTGGAGCGGGTATTCGGGGTCCTGGACGGTTACCGTCAGATGTTATTGATGACGGGCTATGCGCAGGGCTGTCCCGTGGGAAACCTCGCGCTGGAGCTGGTCGAGAGCCATTCGGCGGCGAGGGGGATGATCGCCCGGAATTTTGATGGCTGGGTTGGGGCGATTGAGGCGTGTTTGAAGGGCGCGGACGACCGCTTTCCAGAGGGAACGGATTTCCATCAGCTTGCCACATTTGTGCTGATCGTGATGGAGGGGGCGGTGATGCTAACCCGCACGCACCGTCACATGGAACCGTTCGACGCGGCGATCGACCAATTGCGGGTTCATTTCGAGACCTTATTGGCTCGGGGGCGGGACTGGGCGGCCCCTCGGGCCGATACCTGAACCCGATGGAGTCGCGACGCGTTACGAGCCAAGGGATCGCCGGCCCCTTGCGGCGGAGTATTTACCCGAACCACGACGAGGACCTGATGTATCCGATACGATGCTTCCGCCATTGGATGTTGTTCGGTGTCCTGTTCGCAGCGGCATGGAACCTGGCCACTTCGGCCAAGGATCGCGTCTTGGTCCAGGACACCGTGATTGCGGCACCGGTAGCCGAAGTCTGGGCCATGTTCACGGATGCGGAAAAGGCGCGTCAGTGGATGGCACCTCGCACCAAATTTGACCTGCGAGTCGGGGGGGATTTTCGTACGAGCTATGATCCGAAAAGTACGCTGGAGGATGACACGACGATCGTGAACCGGGTGTTGAGTTTCGAGCCGGAACGGATGTTATCCATGCAGAACGTAAAATCGCCACAGGGCTTCGATCATCCGGAGATTGCCTCACGTACGTGGTCGGTGGTCTATTTCGAGCCCTTAGGCCCACGGCACACGCGGCTCCGCTGCGTCGGCATGGGTTACGGTGAAGGCCCGGAATGGGACCAGATGTACAAGTTCTTTGACGAGGGAAATACCTATCTCTTTGACAAGCTCAAGGAGGTATTGGAAGCGCCTCGCGACACGACAGCGGACCAGGTCCTGACCCTGATGCGGCGGCTCTCGGGCGGTGACTGGATTCATGAGTCGACGCGGCCGGACGGTAGCACTTTTCGCGTTCGAAATCGCATCGAACCGGGCCCACATCCCGATGGGTTGTCGACTCGCGGTTGGCTAGGAGACGATTTGGGCATGACGTCCCATGGAATGGGCGTTGTTTACCGGGCACCGGCGAGCGATCGCGTCTGTTTCTTGAACATCGATGAGCATGGTGGGATTGCCCGCGGCGAGATTGAGTTGCAAGGGGACGATACATTGCACTGGGACTGGAACCTGGAGGGCGCCGACGGGAAGCAATCGGCCTTTGACGTCGTGATGAAGTTCACGGGAACGGACGAATACCAGTTCCAGCTGGCACGGATCGAATCCGGCGAAAAGCCCCTCAAGTTCGTGGATATCACCTTTCACCGTGTGAGGGAACTGCCAGAGGCGTTTGGCAGGCTGAAGTCTCCCCCCAGCCCCTCGCCCCCGGCGCCTGGGGCCGATGACAACGAACCGACCGAACGTTAGGCTAGGTCTCAAGAGCCACTTCAATTCTGCCTCTCCGGTGCAAAAGCAGAATGATGACTTGTGAAGTTGCTTCAAGGCCAGTTTCTCTGTTTGGAGACGAGGGCCCATCCCAAGAATGCGAAGATCCCCCCGCCTGCGAAGGTGGAGGAGAGAGGGCGGAGGGCTTCTGGGATAGGCCCCAAGCCGCGACGATTCACCCACCCCCGAGGATTCACGATCATGAGAATTTTCACGACGGTCATGGCAGCGCTGATCCTTTTGGTCGCAGGCATGGCCCAGGGACAGGAGACCCCGGCGAATCGACCGGACGCCGCCGGGGTTCAACAGGCGGTTGCGGGCTATGCCAAGGCCGTAAACGACCGCAACGTGGCGGGAGTCGTGGCGTTCTTTACCGACGATGCCGCGCTGTTCGATGTGGATGGCAACGTGACGCGTGGCAAGGCTGCCATCGGCGAGCAATTCGCCGGTGGCTTCAGCGAGCCGTCGGCGTATCGGCTCGAGTCCACCGCCGATTCCATCCGCTTCCTGACCGACAACGTCGCGCAAATTGAGGGCACGTCGAAACTCTCCGCGCCCAACGAACCCTCCATCATCAATCGCTTCACCGCGCTCGTCGTCCGCAAGGACAATTCCTGGCGCGTTGCGGAGGTCCGCGACCTGCCACCGCAGGCAGACGACGTTCCCCCTTATGACCGTTTGAAGGAATTGGAATGGATGGTCGGCGACTGGGTGGACGAAAGCGGAGACGCCACGGTGAACTCCTCGATCCGATGGGGAGACAACAATGCGTATCTGGTGCGAAATTCCAACAGTCAAGTCGGCAAAGAAAAGGGATCCAGCAGTCTGATGATCCTGGCCTGGGATCCGCGTACGGAACAACTTCGGTCATGGCTCTTCAATTCGGAAGGTGGCATGGGAGAGGCGGTTTGGACCAGGAGTGCCGAGGACCAGTGGGTGATCAAGGCGTCGGGGACGTTGCGGGATGGGTCCCCCACGTCGGCGACCCAGATTATGACGCTCAATGGGAAGGATTCGGTCACCACGAGTTCTCTCGACCGGATCATCGGGGGCGAAGTGGCGCCGGACATCGAAGAGATCGTCACGGTTCGCAAGCCCCCGGCACCGGGCGGAACGACAACGGGCGGTACGCAGCCTGGCAGATAATATTGGGGCCGCGGGATCGGCATGGGATTGGGACAGTGGCGAGGGCAATGCACCCTCGGCTACCCGGGGAGAAGCAACTTTGAGAATGCGACAGTACCGTTGTAGTTTCCTGGTCCTGGCCGCCTTGTCGTTGATGGTCGGCCCCCAGGCCAATGGGCAGCGGCGTGGCGGCCATGCAACAGGGCGCCCCGCCGGGCGCCCCGCAATGGGCGGAATGTCGCGTCCACATGGGCCGCCAATGCGACCATCGATGCCCAGTCGACCTCAGGGCATGGTAAGGCCCTCCAGGCCCAGCCACCCCGTCGGTGGAATGTCCCGACCGTCGAACATGATGCGCCCCGGTCGGCCCGGCACCGCGAGTCGCCCAGCGATTCAACCCGGCGGTATGCCCGGTGTCAGCCGACCCAGTTCGCGACCAAACTTCGCCAATCGTCCCGCCGTAAGACCTGGTGGCCCAGGACGACCTGGCGGAATCGCTCGACCGACACCCCTGCCAGGCATCGACCGGCCGATACGGCCAACGACGCGACCCGGCGGGATCGCTGGGAACCGTCCTTCCGTTCGACCCACTCCGCAACCCGGCATCCAGCGGCCAGGCCGGCCGACGACACGGCCGGGAGACATCGTCAATCGGCCTCGCCCCACGCCACTCCCTGGGGTGGATGGCGGCAGGCCGTTGCCTGGTCGGCCAGGCAATCGACCGGGCCAACCGGGCGACATCGCCGGCAATCTACGGCCCCGGCCACCCATTTCCACACTGCCAGGCGAGATCGGGCGCCCCGAACGTCCCAACCGACCGGGACGCCCCGGGGTTCGCCCACTACCGCAGCCCCTACCTGATCGACCCGGCTATCGACCTCCCGTTCGCCCACACCCGCCGGGTGGAGGTGGCGGTTGGGGTGGTGGCGGTTGGGGTGGTGGCGGATGGGGTGGTGGTGGATGGGGTGGTACCGGTTGGGGCAACGGCGGTTGGGGCAACGGAAACTGGAGCAACAATAACTGGTGGAACGTCAACAACAACAATTTCTACTTCAACAACAACTTCCTGCCCGGTTGGTGTGGCTCCCACTATGGCAACTGGTTTCACGGTAACTGTGGGAGCAGTTTCTGGCCTGGTTTCGCGACCGGTATCTTCACCTCGTGGGGCGTGAATGCCATTCACCATCCACTTTATTGCTACAACAGCTGGAGCTATCTTCCGCCGGCCTGGAACGCACCGGTTTACGGTAGCTGGGGGTTGGGGAATTTGGCCTCCAGCTGGATCAGCAGCAGCTACCAGAATCCGTATCTGACGCCGAGCACGCAAATCGTGTACGTACAACAGCCGGTCACGGCGACAGGAGGCGTAGCGAGTCCGGCGGAGCAACAGGTGGCTGCCTACGATTACTCCGAGCCGATCGATGTGGCGTCGGCGCCCACTGGGACGAGCGGCGTAGAGACGGCGCAAGCCGTGTTTGAATCCGCGCGGTCCTTGTTCCAATCGGGACAATACGGCCAGGCCTTGAATCTGGCGGACGAGGCCTTGGTGCAGCTGCCCAACGACCCGGTGCTACACGAATTCCGCTCGCAGGCGCTCTTCGCGCTGGGACGCTACGATGAGGCGGCGGCCGCCATCTATGCCGTGCTCTGGGCGGGTCCTCCCTGGGACTGGACCACGATGATCCAGCTGTATGGGGATGCCGAAGCCTACAACAAGCAGCTCCGTGCGCTGGAATCGCTGGTGGCCCGCAGTCCGGCCGACGCCTCCAAACAATTCCTCTTGGGGTACCATTACCTGGTGCAAGGACATCAGGACGCTGCCGCGGCACGTTTCACCGCAGCCTCGAAGCTGCGATCGCAGGATGCCCTGGCGGCCAAACTCGCCAAGGCGCTTTCTACCAAGCAGCCGGCGACGGCCGTGGCCCAGACTGCGTCCGGCGCCACGACGCCAACCGATCCGAGCAGCCCGGCCGCGGAAGAACCGCAGGGCCCCCCGCCGCCACCTCCGGCCGAGATGGTGGGCACCTGGCAGGCCAAGCCCCAAGACGGCATGACGATCACCATGACGCTGGACAAAGCGGGCGCCTTCACCTGGTCGGTCAGCCAAGAGGGACGGACGCAAACGATTCAGGGCGAGGCGGGTTACCAGGATAAGGTGCTCGTCCTGTCTCAGTCCTCGGGGCCACCCCTTTCGGGCAAGGTCCAATTGGATTCGGCGGCCGGCGCTTTGACGTTCCTGCCGACGGGTGCCAGTGGTGACACGCGTGGCCTCTCATTTCGCCGCCAGGTGGGCTAGTCCCTCCCTTTGGGGTCAGACCCTGTTTTCAGGCTTTCGGGGCTTAGCCAGACCTCGGATATGGCGCGGCCGGTACGACTCCAATGTGAGGGGGTCCATCTTTCCTTTGATGGCGCGCGGCAATGGAGCACTATTGCTCTTCCATGTCCAGGGCGCTTATCAACGGATGACGCTGGGGTTGGAACAAACAGTTCGCAGGGCTGATAGGGGAAGTGTTGTCATTTGACTGGATGCGTAACCACCTTCAATCTGTGGTTCCGTACGCCGCAGACCAATCGCTCGAAGGGGATGCACGCGAGCGGGCGCGGACACCTGCGCTGCGCGACGCTCCAACGCCCCGCGTGGGGACCTCACGGTGTACTTGGCGCAGCGGCATACAACGGCAACACGATGTGACCTAAGTGGATAAGTGGACGATTCGGATTGTCTCACCCTGATGGCGTCAGCAACCGGAATCGTCGGGCCGGTAAAGCCCGGGCCAAGCCCAAGCCGCTTTGAGCTGACCTGGCAACGATCACGGAGAAAGCCACGGACCACCTGAAAACAGGGTCTGACCCC
>WPCK01186214.1_pt1 | contig 21179 bp, 16 predicted proteins | sample 5399851 | NCBI WGS metagenome assembly WPCK01 (sample SAMN12869471, study PRJNA574797) | sludge metagenome | isolation source: wastewater treatment of pH11 | place: China:Beijing | collected 2019-05-20 | reverse complement strand
GGCAAACTTTCGGGTTTTCCACCATTCCTTCCGGTTCATCGGTCCGGTAAGCGATAGTCACTCGATAGCCACAATCGAGGCATTTGAGTTCCCACGAATTGATAACAAGCTCGGCAGCTTCAAAGTAGTTGTACTTGCAGGTGAGGTTGCAGGCCTGCTCGGGATTTCCCCGCGGGCATTTTTCGCCAGGTGGCTTTCGCGGTCGCATCGATGGCTTGTCTCGCCAAAACACAGGGTTCCATCACATCAGATCCGCCGGCAAATCGCGTTGGCAAATTGCCGGAGGGGTATTGATTGTAATCGACCGCGGCCTCCCCTGAACGTACCGGCTCGTTCACGCGGCAGCACTTTCCTTGCCGGCCGGACCATCGAAGGGGCCCTGAATCACCGGCGGAGGCGCGACAACCAGAGCATTGATCGGGGCTTGTATCGGCGAAGCGCCCGTCACAAGCGCTGGAACCGGAGCTGGCTCAGGGGGTCCGGAACCCGGGACCTGATTGTTTGCTCGCCCCATGGGTCGCGGATGGAGATGCAACAGCTCGCGAGGGAACATGGACACAATCACCAGCAGACGGCAAAGTGATGAGGCGGCAAAGATAATCATGTACGCCGTGAAGTCGCGCCCGTTAAAAGCGAACAACATGGCCCCGATTCCTGTACCGACAACCATCGCCAAACTGTTGGCCACATTGTAGCGGGCCAGAAGAACAAGCCTCTTGTCGCGGGGTATCAACTCGGCAAACACCATCAACATGGCGATTTCGTAACAGGCCCACATCAGCCCGCTGAACAGCTGAATGCCCATAAGAAACCAGAAATTCTGGGACAGGGTCCAGGCTGATGCAGCCGGCACGATACCGGCGGCTCCAAACAGCAGGAGTCGGACGGCGCCCCATTTCGCGACGAGATGACCTGCCAGACCGGTAGAGATGATCTTGCCGACAAATGTCATCGTCACGAGGATGCTGAATTGCGTGTAGTCGAGCTGCAGCATCCTGATCTTGAACGGTGCGAAAAAACCGCTTGAAATGAAAACCGCCATTTGCATGATCGCCATGAAGAGCAACAAATGCCGCCATGTGCGGGCACTCCGATCCTGCGAGCCCTGACCAGGGATTTCGGGAATCACTTTCCGGGGAATCGGCCTGATCCACTGCGGCAACTCCGTTTTCCGCGACAATTGCCAGGCGGAAATGCCCCTTAGAAGACCGGCGACCGCCAGGAAAACGGTCAACGGATGAAGGGGATTGATCGAATTGATCTCGCAAATCCGGCAAGACACTCCCGCAACAATCGCCGCCAGCATCAGGCTGGACTGGGAAAGGCGGTGCCGGCGGGAAAGGTACTTTCGACGAATCCGCTTCGGAACGACGCGTTCAATCCACATGTTCCAGGTGGGTGCCGTTGCCTGCCCGCTGCCATAGTACATGCTGGCGATCAGGAAGACGGCAATGAAGGAGGCCTTCCCGGAAGCGATCAGTGCCGCCATCAGGAACAGGCTGATCGATTGCAGGGAGGCGTTGAAAACGGTCCAGCGTTTCCACGATCCCGTTCGCTCAACGGCCCATGGCGTAACAAGCTGAAACAGGCTCCCGGCAAAAATCGGCAACGCTGCCAGCCACGCCGCCTGCGTCGCGGCAAAGCCGGCTGCCAGGTAGAGTGCGGCAAAATACGTCTCTCCCAATCCGACCATGCCGCTAAAACAACATCCATCGATTGAGCTCGCTCGCAAGTCAGCAGCAACGGCGCGGCGGCTATTCAGCAAACGTACTTCCATCCAGGGCGGGCGAAACGGCATTCAGGGGACGACGACAAAGGAGCGGCACCGGGGTACATTAGCAGCGAATTCTCCCGGTGACTATGGAACTTTTCAGCCGATTTCCCGAACGCGAATTCAGCAAGTTCTCCCGGTAATCATGGCGACATTCTGCCCCCCTAAAGCTCCATCCGCGGACGTTCTCCGGCCCGAACTCTCTCCCCTGGTTTCAGGGGCCTCTGACGCCTCCAACGACTGGGAGATTCCGGATTCAGGAACTGCGACGCCGTATCCTCATGGGAACCGGACTGGATGGCCCCATGGTTACATTCCGGCGTTTGGTGGTGACTTCCCTTTGGCTCACCAGCTCGAATTGAAAATGCCTGAGCAGCGTCCCAAGCACCATGGTCATTTCCTGGATTGCGAATGCGGCCCCGACGCATCGTCGATGGCCACCCCCAAACGGCATGTAAACAAAAGGTGAGTAGTCGCGGTCGAGGAATCGCTCGGGCCTGAAAGCTTCGGGATCTGGCCACACTTGCGGGTTGTAATGGGCCAGCACGGTGGCTGGAGCAAGACCGTAACCCGCGGGTACGACATAGTCTCCGAGCGAAACTGGCTCGTTGACCATTCGCAAAGTCTCAGTGACCAGCGGATTCAGTCGCAACGTTTCATTGATGCAGCTTTTCAGCCAGGGGAGTGCAGACATCGCCGCTGTATCGCCATCGGCCGTAGAATCGATTTCCGACAGCAGCCGTTCCAGTACCTTCGGATGCCTGTGAATGTGGTACATCGCCCACGTCAGGGCGAGGGCAGTGGTTTCATGTCCGGCAAACAGAAAGCTGATCAGCTCGTCACAGATCTGGTCATCGCTCGCCAGTTTACCGTCCTCGTAGCGGGCCGCGCAAAGTCGGGCCAGGATATCGTCATGCGAGTTCGGGCTCCGGCGGCGTTCTTCAATAATGCTTTTTAACAGGGCTACCAGTTCCCGCCGGGCGTTCTGAAACTTGTCCCATGGGCTGAGACCGAAAAACCTGACGTGAGACTTTGCAGAGAAGAACAGGAGCGGATGGATTCTGCGGATCATTTGCCGGGATAGCTCGACCAGTTGTTCCGTCTCCTTCCCGGAGTCACCGCCAAAAATGTTCCTGACAATCAGGCGAAAGGAGATGTCGAACATAAAGGACTGTATAACAATCGTCCCCGCGGTCGCGAATGGCTCGGCCCTTTCTCGCGCGATGTCGCACATTCCCTGCCCGAACGACTTCAGTTTTTCCCCCTGAAACATCGGCGAGAGCATTCTGCGTTCGCGTCTGTGTTCGGGCCCCTTCATTGAAAAGAGCGAACCTCTCCCCAGGATCGGTTCGATAGTTTTCAGGGCAAACAAGTCAAACTTGTCGGGTTCGATCGAATAGATCTGGCGAATAAGGTCTTCGCGGCCCGTCACAATCACTGGTCCGTTCAAGGCATTCAACAGAAACGGATCGCCGTACCTTTGCCGATACCCTTCGAGTGTACTTCGCGGATCGCGAACCAGTTTGAGTGTGGGAATCCATTTTCCGGATGGCCCTGGCGGAAGGGAACTCGTTGCAGTCGACATGAAATTGGACCAAGAAGGAAAAACTGGCCTTGGCAACTTTCAATAGTGCTTTAATCCTTTGTCGGAAATCGACGGGGCAAAGTAAACGGGTCCGCGCGCGTCATTCTGTCACACTCGCCCGATATTCCCCTTTCGGATCCGACTGAATTCTCGCGAGTTGAGCTACAGTTGCGACGCATGGGCCAACGAGATGGCCCAAAACCCGGGGAATAATATCGAAAAACCGGGCGGCACATTGGCGCCAGACATCGGCGAACTACGTTAAATAGGGATGGGCTGGAGAAGCAGTTTCCGCTGGTGACATTTCAATCCGCAATCAAACAACGTGAAGGACACTCATGACTGGCAGCAAAAATCGCGAGTCTGGCAACAGGACGGGATCCCGCAGGATTCATCGCACCCGGGTCCTCAAACGTCAGCCTGACCGGCCCTGTTTTGAAAAACTCGATGCCCGGGAATTGCTCGCCGGGGACCCGGTGGTTAACTGGAACGAAATTCTTCTGGATGCCATCCGTTCGGAAAAGCCTGCTCCGCCGATCGCCGCCCGCGCCATGGCCATCGTCCACGTGGCGATTTTTGACGCGGTCAATTCCATCGGCAACCGCTACATTCCGTATGCTTCATTTGCGCCGGTTCATTCGATGGCGAGTGTCGATGCAGCCGTGGCAGCGGCAGCCGAACACACCTTGTCCAGCCTGTTCCCAGCGCTTCATTCGACTTTTGCAACCGAGCTCGCTCATTCATTATCTGCGGTGCCCGACGGGATTCGCGAAGATCAGGGGGTTGCGGTCGGCCGTGCTGTTGCTTCGGTAATTCTGCAGCGAAGGGCCGGGGACGGCTCTTCAAATACGATTTCCTACACACCCGGAACGGACCCCGGTGACTGGCAGCCGACGCCACCCGCCTTTGCTGCGGCGCTCCTTCCGCATTGGGGGGATGTGACGCCATGGGTGATGGCAAGCGACTCGCAGTTCCGCGCGATTGCCCCGCCGGCGCTTGATTCTGCTGCTTACGCTGCGGACCTGAATCAGGTCAAGAGCCTGGGGTCGGCAACCAGCACCACGCGGACTGCCGATCAGACCGATATCGCCCGCATTTGGGCCGGGGGACCGGGCACTGCGACTCCTCCCGGCCAATGGAACATGATTGCCCAGGATCTGGCGGATTCCCGGAATCTCGACGTTTATGAAAGCGCACGGCTGTTTGCCCGTCTCAATTTGGCGCTTGCCGACGCCGCAATCAGTTGCTGGGATACAAAATACGCGTTTGACCTCTGGCGTCCGATTACAGCGATTCAGAATGCCGATACGGACGGCAATTCGGCAACGGACAAGGATACTTCCTGGACTCCTTTGCTGACGACGCCTCCGTTCCCCTCGTACACCTCGGGACACAGTACCTTCAGCGGCGCCGCGTCGACTGTCCTCGCCGACACCCTCGGCACGGACAATGTCACTTTTACGTTGCGGTCGGAAGTGCCCGGTGTGAACGACCGGACATATAACAGTCTCAAAGCGGCTGGCGATGAGGCCGGAATAAGCCGTATTTACGGCGGTATTCACTACAATTTCGACAACCTGCTGGGCCTGGCTGCCGGTCGGCAAATTGGAGCTCTCGCCGCCGATCGACTTGGCGATCAAACCCATGTGATGGCCAGACTGTCCGGGAATCACCTGTTTGTCGCCGGTACATACGCCAATGACATGGTTTTAATCAACCGCGAGGGAAGTTACCTGGTGGTTCGCAACAACCATCGAGTCGTTGAAAGATTCAATGCAGCGGGCGTTGGCCATTTGTTCGTTAACGGCTTTCACGGCAACGACTCCATTTCAGTCTCGCACGCCCTGAATGCCTCCTCGGAAATAATCGGCGATTCAGGCAATGATTTTCTTTATGGGGCAAGTCGCCAAAACTGGCTTTATGGCGGTCCCGGAAACGATACGATCCATGGCGGCAATTCTCATGACGTTCTGAACGGCGGGAGTGGCAACGACTGGCTGTTTGGCTATGCCGGAGCGGACATCGTCGCCGGAGGCACCGGAAACGACTATCTCTATGGTCATGCTGGCCGTGACATTCTGGTCGGCGGCTCGGGTGTCGATTGGCTGTTTTCCGGAAACGACGACGATGTCCTGATTGGCGGGTCCTGGATTTATGAAAACGGCGAATCCGCTCGCAGTTCCTTGCGTGCTGAATGGAACTCAGCACGGACTTACAGCCAGCGCGTGGCAAACATGTCGGCAGGAACTGGCCCGATTCTCGACGGAACCGGAGTTCGCTTGCAGGAAGGTTTCTCGGTGATCCCTGATTCGGACGCCGACTACCTGTTTGGGGAGTCTGGCCAAGATTGGTTCTTCGCCAATATTGGCGATTTTTTCCTTGATCGTTTGCCGAACGAAGTGTTGCAATAGCCTTGCCTGCGGCTGGGCGACTTTCGATTGACAGGAAGCCTGAACGGCCGACACAATCAACCGGCCTGAAAAACAAACACTTCACATTCTATTGAACGACTTCGTAAAGTCGCATCGGTTTCGAATCCGCACATTCGGCGAGTCCCGAAACTTCCACAATCTCCAGGGCCGATCCGGCCACCAGGTTGAACACGCTCTCCGTCAACAGGATCTGAAAAACTCCGGCCTGGGCCGCTATCGCCCTGGCAATGCGAACAGCCGGTCCATCTGGCATTCCCTCGGCGACTTCGCATTCGCCGGTGTGCACGGCGATTTGAACCCTGATGCCAAGCCTGCGAGCGGTATCTCGCAAAGCCAGGGCGGCGCGGAGGGACCTGGCGGGACCATCGAAAAGGGTTGTCAGCCCCTGGTTGCCCGATGCCCTGACTCCACCTCGAAAGAGATCAAGTTCGCGGTTGGCAAGCGAAAGAAAAACACCCAATTGCGACTGACTTGCCGGATTATCGCCGGCGACAGACGCCATGTCGACAATCTCAGCATGAACAGCGGTGGCCAGGACGCGATCAACTTCAACTGCGTCGAGCGGGCGGCGGACTCCCGTAACAAACTGGCGAATCTCTGAAATGACAGCTTCTGAATCGCCGACGAACGGGAGGTGGTCGTGGCCTTCGAGCTCGACAAACTTCGCGCCTGGAATTTGTTCGGCCAAATAACGGCCTTCCTCAACTTTCAGGCACTTGTCCCCTTTCCGATGGATAACAAGTGCTGGCACCTGTACCGTCGATAGTACCGGGCGGACGTCGATTTGTGCGTTCATGTTTGTCAGGGCCACAGCAGCCCCGGGACTTGCACCCATCCGAAGATAATCAGACCACCAGTTCCTGAAGACCGGGTCATTGGCCCGACTTGGTGCCCGTTCCTCAATTCCCACGGGGCCCCCCCATGCCGCGAGAATCTCGTCAAGGAATTTCTTTCGCTGTTCCTCGGTAGGACCCCAGGGATAGTCGGGAGCCCACAACCTCCTGGCGTAACATCCAATCATGATCAATGCGAGAGACTTCTCAGGGTAGGTCGCGGCGAACATCGCACTCATTGGACCACCCTCGGAGACGCCGCAAAGCACAGCGCGCTGTGAACCCGCTGCGTCCATGACGGCGCGAACGTCGTCCATTCGCTGCTCAAGTGTCGGCAGTTCGTGAACCGGAACCCGGTCCGAAAGCCCGGTGCCGCGCTTGTCGAAGAGGATCACCCGGCAGAATCCGGCGAGTCCTCGCAGAAAGCCTGCAAAAGAAGGCTCTTTCCAGAACCACTCCAGATGCGAGACCCATCCCATGACGAAAATCAGGTCGATGGGGCCTTTGCCGATTTGTTGCCAGGCAATATTCACGTCGCCGCTGCGCGCATAGTGAACCTGTGGCAATTCCGCGGTAATCCGGGTATCGCGGTCGGTGCTGCGCGAAACGTCGGATACCCGGGACGATATCTGAAACGACTCATCGTCTGGCTCAGGCGAAAGCGCGACTGGCCGGGACAGTTGCGAGTCCATGGGTCCTTTATCTCGAAGCTGCCGCAGGCCCTCGAGAAGCTGCTGTGACGTTGCCCGGTGCTCCCTGTCTTTGACAAGACATCGATGCACCCATTGCACGACCGGCCCGGGCAGGTCCACGTTGCATTCGGCAAATGACAAAGGGGCTTTCTCAAGGATCGCCGCCATGACGTCATTGGCGGTACCTCCGCGAAATGGATGTCTTCCCGTCAGAAGCTGAAAAAAGAGAATTCCCAGACTGAAAATGTCCGAGCGGCCATCGAGGTCTTGCCCGCGCGATTGTTCTGGCGACATGTAACTGGTCGTGCCGATGACCATCCCCGGCTCGGACAAAAATCCTCCGGAAGAGGAATTGTCGATTCTGTCCCCCGGGACTTCCGGAGATTCCGCCAGTTTGGCCAGACCGAAGTCGAGCACCTTGACTAGTCCGTCCTTTCGCACCATAACGTTGTCCGGCTTGAGGTCGCGGTGAATGATTCCGGAACGATGCGCCGCATCCATGGCCGCGGCGATTTGCAACGTGATATCCAGTGCTTCTCCCGGCGGGAGAGGGGCTTTGGCGACAAGGTTTCTCAGTGTCACTCCATCCACAAACTCGCTGGCGATAAAATGCCTGCCATTGGCGTCGCCAACCTCGTAAATCGTGATGATATTCGGATGGTTCAACGAGCCAGCCGAGCGGGCTTCGCGGTGAAATCGTTTCACCCAATGGGGGTCGCGAAAACGGTGTTCACCCATGACCTTGAGTGCCACAATCCTGTCGAGACGCGAGTCGGTTGCCCGGTAGACAACCCCCATGCCACCTCTTCCGAGGAATTCCTCAACGCGATACTTGCCGACCATCGAGCCGGGCTGAATTGTCGTCGGCTCGGCTGGAGGCCGTTTGGGGGGATCGACGAGGGGGTGGGAAAGGAACTCTCCGGCACTCTCATGACACGCCAATAACTCGAGAACCTCATCGCGAATTCCCGGATGTCGCGCGAAGGCCGCCTGCAGAAACTCGTCGCGCTCCACCCCCTGGGGGCGCTCAAGCGCTTCGAGAAACACATCTTCCACCGACATCGAATTCAGATCCCCGTCCTTTCTCCCTGACAAACCCGAATGCCTTTCCGCGCCGGGAAAACCGGTTCTACCCGATTCCGGCATCCCCGACACGCCGATACAGCCACGCCCTGGCGAACGTCCAGTTTCGATGCGCCGTCGTTCGCGAGATTTTCAGCACTTCACAGGCCTGTTCGATGGTCATGCCACCAAAATAGCGAAGCACAACCAACCGGGCCTTGACCGGGTCAAGCTCCGCGAGCTCATCGAGCGCGGCATCGAGTTCCAGCAGGCGGTCATCCCCAAGCTCGCTCCCTATCGACTCCAATTCCAGATTCACCCGCTTTTGATCCCCGCCGCGTTTCTTTCGCTTTCGACGACGCGCGTTGTCCACCAGAACGTGCCGCATGACATCCGCGGCGACCGCGACGAAATGTTCCGTCGACGTCCAGGCATTGTTTCCCGGAGACTGGGCAAGCCGGACATAGGTTTCGTGCACCAGGGCCGTCGGCTGAAGAGTGATTCCAGTCGCCTCGCCAGCCATCCTCAGTTTCGCCACGCGGCGCAGCTCTTCGTAAACCCTCTGAAAAAGGTCAGACGTCCGCTTGCGGGGATCCTCCTCAATGCCGTCGGCAGCAGGTTCGAGTTCTTCGTTCAAGGATCACCCGCGATGCAAGAAAGCCGAATGGACGCCGGAACCGGCAAATCGGTCGCTCTCACGGCATCCTGAAATCATAGCACGCCGTTGCCGCGACCCAATAGCCGTTCGTGGTCAACTTCCTCCCGGAATTTCCGGGCCCGCCAAACATCTTGGCAACGATGCCATTCAGGCAGGTTCCCGATATCGTGCCGCGAGTTCATTGACCGTTTCGGCGACAAGGCGGCGGGCGGACGCCGGAGAGAGAATCTCCGCTTCCGTTCCCAGTTGCAGCACCCGCGGCACGATCTCCATTTCACTCGCCGAACGGACCATTAGCTCAAAATCCCCGGCCCTGGTTTCGCGAAGTGACTGCTCGGGATGCCATGGCTCTTCGCGGACCCATCGGGCAGCGCGAGCGCTGAGACGGATTCGGAAGTTCTGCGGCTTTTTGCCGACAAAGATACCGAGGCTGCCGCTCAGATACTCATCGATATCCAGTGTTGTGTCGGGTCGAAAATATTTGTCGAGCGCTACGGCACTGTGGAACCGGTCAAGTTTCCACGTCCTCAGACTGTTTTCCCTGTCACCGTGGTTGACGCCGATCACATAAAGGCTCGCCTGAAACAGAGCCACCGAATAGGCTTCGATCAGTCGCTGGCCAACCGGCTTGCCTGGACTTTCGTATTCGATCTCCAGAACCCGGTGGTCGTTGATAGCGCGATGAATCGTTCCCAACATTCCATGATGGGATTCGTAGGATTTGGCCGGAATACCGATGATCCTCAGGGTCTTCCAGAATTTTTCATAGTGCTCGAGCACCGAAGCGGGAATCTCCTCCTGAACCTTGTTCCAGAAAGATTCGATACCGCGCCAGAACGGAGTCCCTGCCAGCGGGTGCATCAGACGGCGGCCAATCGCCAGAGCTATCAACTCGGTGGATGTCGCCGTGATTCGTGTCGCGGTTTTCGCCAGTGGGCCGAGTTTCCAGACCTTGCCCCGCGGCGAATCGTGCATGGCGACGTCGACCCCGGCCGCCTGCAACGCCTCAATGTCCCGTTTCAGCGTCTTTGTATGGATCGAGGAAAGGCCAAGTTCCTCGACAATGTCGTCCCTGAGTTCCTCCAGCGTCCGGCCAAAACGAACCCTTTCCAGGATCTGCAGTATCTTGTGCTGACGAATCAGTTGTTCATTTCGTGCCATGCATGAATCAGGTGCGCAATCCGGTTGGCAAATCTGCTCCCTTGGGTCGGTGTTCTCCCGGCAATTATGGTGGGTTGCCAACCGGACGCCAAGGTTACAATGGTCAAACGTTGCGTTGGCTTTCCCGTCTCCGCAGGAACCCGGATATCACTGCGGATTCCTGAAACTCAAAGAAACCTGTGACCCGCCAAAAAGAAAATAGCCTGCCAGCTGTTGTTTGCCTCAGTGGGGGAATGGACTCCACCTGCCTTCTGCTCAACCTCCTCGAATCGGGGCACGAAGTCTGCGGCATGAGCTTTCGTTACGGCCAGCGACACGAGATTGAGATCGAGTTTCTGAAAAGGAACCTGAGTTATCTGAAGGCCCACAACCTGCACGTCTGGCACGAAATCATCGATTTGCGATCCCTCGGACAGTTGCTTCATTCCGCTTTGCTGGAAGGGGGCAATCCCGTCCCGCTCGGCCACTATGAAGACCGTTCCATGCGAGAAACGGTTGTACCCAATCGAAACGCCATATTTGCCTCGATGGCTTTTGGCTGGGCGCTCTCGATTGCCACGGATCGCAAGATGCCTGTCAAACTGGGACTGGGAGTTCATGGTGGCGATCACGCAACCTATCCCGATTGCCGCCCGGAGTTCTATCAGGACCTTTGGCGGGCTTTCCAGTCGGGCAACTGGGACAGCGAACGCGTCGAACTTTATCTCCCCTTCCTTCGGCTCGACAAGGCAGCCATTCTTCGCGATGCGCTACGAACGACTGAAGCTCTCGAACTCGATTTCGACAAGGTTCTCGCCAATACGATCACGAGTTACCTTCCCGATCGGCAGGGAATGCCGCATGGACTCACCGGTTCGGATGTGGAGAGGATTCTGGCGTTTGATGCCATCGGTCGCGCCGACCCCGTTCGCTATCCGGGCGGGTGGGCAAACGCCTTGCAACAGGCCAGGCAAATGGAAGCGGAATTCCGGGGGCGCCGGGACCAGGCGTAAGCTGATGGAGCGGGAACCGCAACAATCCCCCGGACAAGCCGGGGGCATTCCCGAAGCGTTAGTCCACAAAGGCGCCGTTTAGCCTGAACCGGAACAATCCCCCGGGCAAGCCGGGGGCATTCCTGTAGCGTTAGTCTTTTACGCTACGGTTTAGCCTGAAACGCAACCATCCCCCGGACGAGCCGGGGGCATTGTCGTTCGACGAATCCCGCAGGCTTGACCTGCGGTTTGTTGGGCTTTGAGCCGTGTAGCGGGAACCGCAACAATCCCCCGGACAAGCCGGGGGCATTGTCATTCGACAAATCCCGCAGGCACACTGTCTCGCAAACCCAATAACAGCAATATCTGCTCCCATGATCCGGCCAGTACCATCAGAACTCCGATAATCGCAATCACGTTCCCAAGCAATGCCATCCTGGAAACACGATGCCGGTACACCAGCCAGATGATTGGAATGGAGAACAAGGGCGAAGTCACTTGCAACGTCGACGCCACAGCGACACTTGAGTACTTGAACCCGATCTGGCTGCACCAGATGCCAAGCCAGGTACCAATGGTCGCAGCGGCGATAATCCGCACCAGATTCTCACGCTTCCGCAGGGCGGTCAGAGTACTGTCGAGCTGTCTGCCGGCCACCATCACCACAAACGCGACGATGACGGCAATCAAGAGCCGATAAAAGGTCGCTTCCAGCGCCGAGCAATGTTCCATCGCAACTTTGGAAATCGCGCCGCCGAAGGCCTGACAAAGTGCCGCACCGATGCCGGCCACGATTCCCAGGGCTGCCCGACCGGGATAAAGCCCCGGGGCTTCCTTCGATTGCTGGCGACCGGCAATCGCCATCGAAATCCCGGCAATAGCCACGGGAATCGCCATTGCAGAAAACCAGGTGATGCTCTCACCCACGATCCACCAGCCCAACAACGCACCAAACAATGGCGAAAATGTGGACATGACCAGCGCCTTGCGCGGTCCAAGGATTTGCAAACTGCGAAAGTAGAGTGTGTCGCCGATGGAAAGTCCGACGATACCGCTCATCGCGAGCCAGCCCACCGCCCAAAGCGGAATCGGCGAAAAGAATGTTCCGGTGAAAATTCCGGAAACCAGCAGGGTCGACAGGACCAGCAGGCAGCCTACAAGGTTCTTGCAGGAATTGATCTGCCACGCCGTCAGTCGCGCGCCGCCAAAAATAACACTGGAACAGGCCCAGAGGAACGCTGCACCCAGGGCACCGGCTTCACCTGCTCCAAACATTGATTGAGGGACCCGGTTGCCCAAAGTGACAATACAGCATCAGTTGAACATCTGGCCGGTACCCACCGGTTCAAATGCATTTTCAAAATGTTCGATCAGCGGTTTGGCATCACCGTCAGGCCAGATGATCGAAACAATATCAAAACGGCAGCGGTGCTCAAGCAAATGGTTTTGACGCAACCAAACCATGGCGGTACCGGTGATCTGCCGTTGTTTCCGTTCGTCAACTGCCTCCGCCGGGTGCCCCGCATGATCGGAAGTCCTGGTCTTGACCTCGACGAACACGACCGTTTTCGGCCTGCTCCGGCGATCGACGGCAATCAGGTCTATCTCGCCAACAAAATTCCGGTAGCCGTGTTCCAGTATGATCATGCGTCGGGATTTCTTCAGAAAATTCGCCGCCGCCTGCTCGCCTCGATTGCCAAGTCGCGGTTCAAGAAACCGGTTGGCAATCGCGGCCCGGAGATCGCTCAACAAGGACATGACCGGCCTCTTTCATTGAAAGACTCAAGCGAACACCGGTGCAGTCTGTCGAAAGAAACGGGGCGCAGCAATCAGCCGCCGTCCCCTTTTTCGACGGGGGGTTCGCCGCCTTCTTCTTTTTCTACTGCATCCTTGCCGGAGTCGGCGGCGGCCGCATCATCAACTGGAGCGTCGGCCTTCGTCTCTCCAGCAGCCTCGGACGGCGGCTCGGAGGCCGGCTCCGCGGGGAAATCCAGATTGGGCCGCCGGGGGAGCAACTCATCGGCACCCGGAGCCGTTACCGGCGGTTTCCAGTCCAGAAACTTCTGGTAGATCGCCACGACAGAGGGATCGGCCAGCCGTTTCAGTCCCTGACGTGCCAGGACGGTAACCGGATCGTTTGGCGCCGTATCGACCAGCTCCTGATAAATCTTGCGCGCCTTGTCGAAATCTCCCGTCGCTTCGTATCCATGCGCGGCACCATAAAGTGCCCTCACGCGGAGGAACGGCAATGCCTTGGTGTCGGCGGCCAGTTTTTCATAGGCCTCGATGGCCCGCCGCGTCCGATCCATGAACTCGTCGCGGTTTTCCACGATACTGGATACGCCGCGAAACAGGTCGTAATCGGCAACACGAATCTGCGCGAACTGGCCTGCCGGAACATCCGCATAAGTCTTGGCAACGTCCACCAGCCCCCGGTTTTCCAGAGTCTGAACCGAATAGAGGTAATCCTCCCATTGGCCTTCGGCAACCCGGTTTCGGGTTTGTCGCCAGAACACAAACGCAAAAACGGTCAAAAGCAGTGCGCCGCCAATGAACAGCGTCTGTCGAAGATACGGTTTGAACTTTTCGTAGTTGGCTTCGAGTGATTGGGCCAACTCGTTGGTTTGCAGTTCGTGTTTTCGCTGGTTCATTGCAATCCGGTTTGATTCCAGAATCGGGCTTCAGGCCCGCCGTGGGGAAACCGAAAGTATAGCCGCAGCCTGAAAACAGCGTCAATACAAGCGTAATTCCGTACAACCGGCGACCATTGCCCCACCGCCGTGTCGCCGAAACTTCCCCTGATCCTGGGGGCAGGCAAACGAGAACTCCCAGGCTCCTCGTGCTGCGAAGACAAGACACAAAACAAAAAATCCCACGGATGGAACTCCATGGGACTTCTGTTGAATGGTGTTGAAGCGAACAACCCCGTGTCGGCCCGAGACCTGGCTGGCGACGTCCATCCGTGTCGGCGCTGGCCTTGAATCAGCCGGATCGCGGTAGCGACCGGTTCAGAGGCCTTTGCCCCTCTCGATCCGAAAAACCGTGGGCTGATGCCCATCGGGTGTCTTTTTTTTTATTGAACGACTCGGCCTAGACCGAAATGGGAGCACCCTTGCGAGCTGCTGCCTTGATCATCTTGGGGGCCTTCTGTGTCGAAGTCTTCTTCGCATTGGCTGCCGGAGCGGCGATTTTCGAAGCGGACTTCGAAGGTGCTGCAATAGCAGGTGCCTTGGCGATGATCTTCGTTGGATTCGACTTGATGGCAATGGCCGACTTGGTATTGGCTTTCGCAACCGGCTTCACGATCGAGATCGCCTTGGCCTTCCTGGCGGGGGCTTTTGTGATCGACTTTTTGGCGGGGGCGGCGGCCTTTTTAGCTGGCGAAGATTTGGACTTGGCAGGCATCGATGTTACTCCTTAACGGGACGGATGAGCATTTTTCGTTACGGCCCGAAATACAGCTTCAGGAAACATCCGTAACCCTTGCCTCTATCCATCTAGTGGATGCGTTTTGTATTGGATTGCATTGTCGACAAATTGACAAGTGGAATTCCGGAAACTTGCTTCGTTATCGTCAACAAGTTCGAGTTGCTCTTCGCAACACCTGCGGAGACTCAAAGCGAGTTATCGACACGCTGATCCAGAAACGATAGAAAATAAATTCCTCCTCGATGTCTGACCGATACCCATCGATTCGAGGCCATCACGCCGCGCGGCTGAAGCGAGATCTGGCCATGCACGTCGAAACAACTCGTCGCCGGGGCAGGGACGATCGGACATGATTCACGTCGGCAACCCTCTGCGAAACCCGCAAAAATACGGGGTTTTCAGGGTGTTTATCCCCTGGACAACCCTGGTTTCCCTTTCCGGATCAACGTCGTCTTGACCCCTCTCAACCCCGACCAGAAGAAAGCTGCGACGACTCTCTCCGGACCTTTGCTCGTCCTCGCTGGCGCTGGGACCGGCAAGACCAGGGTGGTCACGGTTCGTATCGCCAACCTGATCAAATCCGGAATCGAACCGGATCGAATCCTGGCCGTCACTTTCACCAACAAGGCCGCCAGCGAAATGCAGGAGCGGGTCGGCAAGCTCCCCGGCATCCGGCTGGGAAAAGACAAAAACAATGACAAGGACAAAAACAAAAATAAAAATAAAAGGCCCGTTATCAGCACCTTCCACTCGCTGTGCGTCCGGATCCTGAGGCGACACATCGCCCACCTGGGCTATCCCGAGCGGTTTCTGATCGTCGATCGGGGGGAGCAGGAGTCCATCGCCCGCCGGGCGTTGAGGGAAATCCGCGCCCCGGAAACGTCGATCACACCTGCCCAGGCCGTTTCCCAGATCAGCCAGTGGAAGTCCCGCGCCATTCGGCCAGATAAAGCGGCTTCCCTCGCTGAAAACGACCGCCAGGAACTGGCCGCAATCGCCTGGCCACGTTACCAGCAACATCTGCGAAGCCACGGCGCCGTCGATTTCGACGACCTGCTCCTCCTTGTCGAAGAGCTGTTTGGCTCTCTTCCCGACGTCCGCCACATGGAAGCCGCCCTGTTCGACCATATCCTGATCGACGAATATCAGGACACGAACGCCAGCCAATACCGGATTATTCGTGCATTGGCCGAAAAACACCGGAATCTCTGCGTGGTGGGCGACGATGACCAGTCGATTTACGGCTTTCGGGGGGCAGAAGTCCGCCATATCCTGAATTTCCGCAAGGACTGGCCGGACGCCAAAGTTGTCAATCTGGAGGAAAATTACCGCTCCACCGGGCCGATCATCGAACTCGCCAATCGCCTGATTTCCTTCAACCTCGACCGGCACGACAAGAAACTGCGAAGCGGTCGCCCGCACGGCCTGAAACCGGAAATTCTCCAGTTTCCCAACGAAACGAGAGAATCCCAGGAAGTCGTGGCCCGAATTCGCAGCCGCCTTAGTCAGCCCGGAGCCCAGCCGTCCGACTTCGCGATCCTCTTTCGGACCAGAGAGCAGCCGAGGCTGTTTGAAGAGGCCCTGCGAAAGGCCAAACTCCCCTACGTGCTGATCGGTGGCCAGTCCTTTTTCGACCGCAAGGAGGTCAAGGACCTTATTGCCTGGCTCAGGCTTCTCGACAACCCGAAGGACGAGCTTTCCTTGCGACGAATCGTCAACGTCCCGCCGCGCGGCCTGGGAAACAAGGTCGTCGAACAGCTTCTTCAGCACGCCACCCAAATGGGCCGCGAACCGGGAGAACTGGTGCTCGACCCGGGTTTGCGCCCGTCCATTTCAACCGCCGCCAACCTGGGCCTGGAAGAAATCCGAAAGGTCTTGTCGATACCGGGCGACCGGTCGCTGACCCGGCGAGTCCGGGATCTGATTGAGGCATCCCGCTACCGCTCGGAAATCGATCGGGCCTATGACGATCCGGAGGAACGGGAGTCACGCTGGAACTCGGTGGAGCAGGTGGTCAACGCCGTCAGCCAATACGAACGGGAGTCGGCAAACCCGTCTCTGGGTGAATTCATCGACCTGATTACTCTCGACGAACGCCAGCTGGCCGATGAAAAGGAAAAACAGCTGGAGCGGAATGCCATAGCCTTGATGACCTTGCACAGTGCCAAGGGGCTCGAGTTTCAGGAAGTCTTCATGGTCGGGATGGAGGAAAATATCCTTCCCCATCACCGCAGTGCCGAAAGTGACCACGCGATCGACGAAGAGCGGCGGCTTTGTTATGTGGGAATCACCAGGGCGAGGGAGCGTCTGACACTGACGATGTCACTTTCGAGGATGAAGTGGGGCAAACCCCGTCCGACGATGCCCAGCCGCTTCCTGTACGAGATGACCGGCCAGGCCGACCACCCCAAGTATCTCGCTTGCCTGGACGGCGATCCCGAATGAGCCCGTCCGCATGCAAACATGTATACCGTGACTCCGTTTAGCCGCACGCCGCAGGCACGCGGCAGCCCCGTCCCGGATGCCGTTTTCCGAACCCATCAACCAATAGAAAATCCTGCAGCCGCATTCCTGCGTACCGCGCTCGCCTTCATCGACCGCGAAAAAACGCCATTGAGAGAATAATCTCTACCGCGCGATCGATTCCGGCTTGCGGCTAAACAAGCGATCGATTCCGGCTTGCGGCCAAATGGCGGCGGCCTTTCAAATGGAACCTGGCCATATCAATAATTCGGTGTCGGGGGGCGGTACTGCTCGGGGTCGATCGTGCGGAACCAGTCGATCGTTTTTTGAAGGCCTTCCCGTAAAGGAATGGTCGGTTCCCAATTCAGATACTTCCTGGCTTTTGTGATGTCCGGTCGGCGGCGCGTCGGATCATCGGCCGGAAGAGGAAGATAGACAAGTTTCGACTTGCTTCCTGTCAGTTCGATCGTCATTTCTGCCAGTTGCCGGATCGTGTATTCGCCCGGATTGCCGATGTTGACCGGCTCGGAAACGTCTGAAGCCATCAGTCGAACGAACCCTTCGACAAGATCATCCCGGTAACAGAACGACCGCGTCTGCGTGCCATCGCCAAAGATGGTGATGTTCTCGCCAGCCAGCGCCTGCCGAATGAAATTCGAGACGACACGCCCGTCGAACGGGTGCATTCTCGGGCCGTAGGTATTGAAGATCCGGCAGATGCGCGTTTCCAGTTTGTGCATCCGCCGGTAGTCCATGAACAAGGTCTCTGCTGCCCGTTTCCCTTCGTCGTAGCAGGCGCGGACGCCGATCGGATTGACGCACCCGCGGTACGATTCCGGTTGCGGATGGACCTCGGGATCGCCGTAGACTTCACTGGTCGATGCCTGGAAGATCCGGGCATTGCAGCGTTTCGCCATCCCCAGCAAGTTGATCGCCCCCAGCACCGACGTCTTCATGGTCTTGATCGGGTTGTACTGGTAATGCCCGGGGGCAGCCGGGCAGGCCAGGTTGTAGATTTCGTCGACTTCCAGCCAAAGGGGCTGCACGATATCGTGGCGGATCAGTTCGAAGTTCGGCCGCCCCAGCAAATGGGCAACGTTTGCTTTCTGGCTGGTGAAGAAATTATCGATGCAGATAACATCGTGCCCCGCATCCACGAGGCGTTCGCAAAGATGCGAGCCCAGAAATCCGGCTCCGCCTGTGACCACAATCCTCTTGATGGACGACACGATTTGCCTGCTTTCTGCCCGTTTGACCTGTCGCTACCCGCACACGATTCCTGAAATGAGTATAATTCGCGTCTCTATTCAGAACACCGGGGCACGATGATGTCTTCGGGTGGATCGTTCAAGACGGAATTGAAACAGGGGACTGAACATGTCACTGACTCTACATACGTGCTTCCTGACCTTGCTCATGTCACTTTCCCTCGCCGATGGGAAAAAGGAGGATCGAAAGATTCTGTTGATTGCCGGACCGCCAAGTCATGGATACGGTGCCCACGAGCATTTTGCCGGCTGCATGTTGCTTGCGAAGTCCCTCGAAGCGGCCATGCCCGGCTACAAAACCGAAGTCGTTCGCCACAAATGGCCGGAAAACGACGACGCATTTGATGGCGTGGATGCGATTGTGATCTACAGCGACGGCGGACCCAACCACCCGGCTATCGGACACTTTGAACAGGTTAATGGGCTTGCCGCGCAAGGGATCGGCATCGTGTGCATTCACTACGCAGTGGAAATGCCCCCCGGCAAGGAAGGAGAAACGCTCAAGAGCTGGATTGGCGGATATTTCGAAACGAACTGGTCCGTCAATCCGCATTGGACGGCAGATTTTTCAGCGTTGCCCGATCATCCTGTGACTCGGGGCGTGCAACCGTTCAAGTCGCACGATGAATGGTATTTCCACATGCGTTTTGCCCCCGACATGAAAGGGGTAACACCGATACTCTCGGCGATTGCTCCGGATTCCACCATGCAACGAGCCGATGGCCCGCACAGTGGCAACCCCCATGTCCGCCAGGCGGTAGCCAATCACGAACCACAACATGTCGCCTGGGCGTATGAAAGACCGGATGGCGGGCGGGGGTTTGGATTCACCGGCGGACATTTTCACTGGAACTGGGCCGACTTGAACTTCCGCCGAATCATATTGAACGCGATCGTCTGGGCTGCCAGGGGTGAAGTTCCCGAAAAGGGTGTCGATGTCGATGCCGTCGACCTGGCTGCTTTGGAAGCCAATCAGGATTTTCCCAAGCCAGCCGACTACGACCCGGCAAAGATTCTGGAATCCCAGCCCGACCTGAAAAAGTAGCGCGAACCTGTAGCAGCGTCTCTCCGAGACGCTGTCTCCTGTAGCGGCGTCTCTCCGAGACGCTGTCTCCCGTAGCAGCGTCTCTCCGAGACGCTGAGGCCGGTGCGAGCCTCGGAGAGGCTCGCCTACAGAGGCTCGCCTACAGGAGCTCGCCTACAGGAGCACACTTACTTTCTATCATCCGGCTTGTTCTCGCCGAGGTCTTCTGACTCGCCTGTCGGGCGGGGGAGCCGGCCGGACTCACGCAGGGCATTCCGAAGGACGTATTCCAGTTGCCCGTTGAGGCTGCGCAGTTCGTCATCGGCCCAGCGGCGCAGGGCCGCAAGGATTTTTGGATCGAGTCGCAACAGAAAGGATTCACGTTTGGACAAGGCTTTAACCATCAATTCCCGGATATCGCCGGGATTTCGAGTCGGAAAAGAAATGCAAGGTCCGGAGTAACTGCTTGCCGGACCTTGCATCGCGAGCCAATCGATCAATAAATACTCCCGGTGTTCACAACCGGCTGGGTGTGGCTGTTGCTGCACAGGACGACGAGCAAATTTGAAACCATGGATGCCCTGCGTTCATCGTCCAGTTCGACGATCTTGTGGTGAGTCAGCTGATCAAGTGCCATCTGCACCATACTCACCGCTCCCTCGACGATTTTCGCCCGGGCGGCAACGACTGCCGAAGCCTGCTGTCTTTGCAACATCGCTGCAGCGATTTCCTGGGCATAGGCCAGATGGCTGATCCGGGCTTCGATGACCTCGACACCGGCCTTGTGCATCCGCTCCTGAATGTCGACTTTGAGTTGATCGGAAACTTCGGTTGTGCTTCCGCGAAGTGACACTTCGTGGTCCTCGCTGTCATAGGGATGGCGGGATGCCATCACGCGAAGAGCCGCCTCGCTTTGCACGCGGACGTAGTCGTTGTAGTCGTCGACTTCGAACATCGCTTCAGCCGTGTCGACGACCCGCCAGACAACAACCGCTGAAATCTCGATCGGATTTCCGTCGCGATCGTTGACCTTCGAGGGTTTTCCTGCCGTGTGCCCCTGCTGTGTGAGCACTTTCCCTGCAGCGTCCCGCTGTTCGGCGATCAGCTGCGAGCCGGTTTCAAAGTTGCGGATGCGCAAGGAAATCTTCTTTTTGGAATAGAACGGGTTGACCCAGAAAAAGCCCGAATCCTTGACCGTTCCCTTGTAATCGCCAAACAACAACAGCACTCGGGAATCGTTCGGCTGCACTGCCATGAATCCAAACAACATGATGAATGCGGCCAGTTCCGACAGAATCAACGCGACAAATTTCCAGACAGGCGGAGCAACGCCCGGCATGGTTGCGGCGTGATGCACAAGCAGGCCAATCCCGCCAAACCCGAGGACAAAAACCAGAACCAGAAAGAACCAGCCCCCCATCGGCCGAATCAGCTTTTCTTGAATCATGTGGAAAACTCCCCAAAAAATGGGCCAAAACCGCCCGAAACTGGATAGGATATCGATGTGATATCACAATGTTATCACCCTGTCTTCGGCAGGGCAAGCCTGGAATTGGAAAAAATCTGGAAGGCGGTGAATTTCAGGCGTTTTTGGCTCGTGTCAGAACGGACTCTCGATTTCTTGCCTGTCCTTTTGCCGGGACTTGGATCTTGTGTGATAAAGCTCACGTTACAAGGTGGCGGTAGGGCCGGCGTGGGCTAAAGCCCACTTTACTTGTTCCGGCGTGGGCTAAAGCCCACGTCACGTAGCATGTGCTTCAGCCCACGGATCCAGGTAGCGTGGGCTTTAGCCCACGGATCCAAGTAGCGTGGGCTTCAGCCCACGGCCCA
>WPCK01174603.1_pt1 | contig 21212 bp, 20 predicted proteins | sample 5399851 | NCBI WGS metagenome assembly WPCK01 (sample SAMN12869471, study PRJNA574797) | sludge metagenome | isolation source: wastewater treatment of pH11 | place: China:Beijing | collected 2019-05-20 | reverse complement strand
CTGCGCGATACCGGCCGAAAAATCCGGACATGAAAAACCTCGGCAACCCAAACATCCGAAAACTCAACCTCGATGAAATAAAGAAAATGAAACAGCACCAAAATCACCAAAACGCGGCATAAAATCCGTCACGGCGTTGCCTGAAAGGGCGAAACAACTCTGATGATGGCTGCGTTTGGGATTGACGATGTGTCGCCCTTACAGGGCTATTGATTGTCGGGGGATGCCATAACCCGGGGCGATGCCCCGGGCTGGTTTGTTTCGGCCTTTCAGGCCGCCATCGAAACCGCGACCTGGGGCCGACGAAGGCAACCTGTGGGCCGACAACGGGGAATATGTCCGCGCCCTGAATTCCGCCCCGACAGGGGCAACGACATATCAGCCCGGGGCAGAGCGAAGTGGCGATAGCCGCGCAGCGCCGCCCCGGGTTCAAGATCATTTACAATGCAAGCCCTGAAAGGGCGAAACAATGTCACAATCCCTGGTCAAGAACCTCATCCATCTCGTCTATAGCACCAAAAACCGTCAGCCCTGGATTCCGGAGCACGTCCGCGAAGGCCTTTGGGCGTATCAGGCGGGCATTTTCAAAGAATGGGAAAGTCCAGCATTGATCATCGGCGGGGTCGAGGACCACGTCCACGCGTTGTTCTCGTTGTCGAAGAATTACGCGCTGAAAAAGATCGTTGAAGAGGTCAAGAAAGGAAGTTCAAAATGGATGAAAACCAGTGATGGTGTAGCCAACACCGAATTTGCATGGCAGGCCGGATACGCTGGTTTCTCGGTAAGCCTTTCCCAGGTGGGCAAGGTCACGAAGTACATCGAGACCCAGGCCCGGCATCATCGGCGAGTGTCGTTTCAAGAGGAATTGCGTGCGTTGTTCAAACGGCATCAGATTGAATATGACGAGCGCTACGTTTGGGATTGACGATGTGTCGCCCTTACAGGGCTTCTGAAGGTTGGCGGCAAGGTAACCCGGGGCGTTGCCCCGGGCTGGTTTGTTGCGGCCTTTCAGGCCGCCATCGAAACCGCGATCTAGGGCAACGTAACTTCATCGGAGGCGCGAGACGACTTCGGCCAGCTTGTCGACAAACAGGTCGGCTTCTTCCGCTGTGTTGTAAAGATAAAAACTGGCGCGACAGGTTGCCGAAAGGCCCAAATGCTGGTGCAACGGCATCGTGCAGTGATGACCGGCACGGATGGCTATCCCTTGCAAGTCCAGCAATATGGCAATGTCCTGCGCCGCGCAGCCATCCACCGCAAAACTCACAATGCCGCAAGCGCGGTCCCCCCCCGGGCCCGTCAAGCGGATCCCCGGTATCTCCGCCATGCGCTCGCGCGCCCGTTTGGCCAGCTCCTGTTCGTGCCGGAGGATGTCGTCCATGTCGACGTGTTCCGTCAGGTAATCGATCGCAGCGCCCAGGCCGATCGCTTCCACGATCGGAGGGGTTCCCGCTTCAAAACGGGCCGGCAACGGGCCGGGCTCAAAGCCCTTCGTGGTCACCGTGGCAATCATTCCGCCACCTCCCAGAAAAGGGGGCATCTTTTCCAGCAACGCCTTGCGGCCATAGAGCACGCCGATTCCCGACGGGCCGAGCATCTTGTGCCCACTGAAAGAGACGAAGTCGGCATCCCAGTCGGTGAGATTCATCGAGGCGTGGGGAACATGCTGCGCCGCGTCGACAGCCAGCACGGCCCCAGCGCCATGCGCGAGGTCGGCAATCCGGCGCACCGGATTGATTGTGCCCAGCATATTGCTGACGGCCGCCAGCCCGACCAGCCGCGTGCGGGAATTCAGTTTTCGCGAGAAATCGTCGAGGTCCAGTTCGCCTGTCCCGGTAATGCCGCAGAATACGATGCGTGCTCCGGTTCGCGCGGCAAGCTGCTGCCAGGGGACAATATTCGAATGGTGCTCCATCAGCGTGAGCAGGATTTCGTCCCCCGCCGAAACGTTTTCGTCTCCCCAGGCACGGGCAATTGTGTTGACAGCCTGCGTGGTGCCGCTGCAGAAAACAATCTCTTCAGGCCAATCGGCACCGACGAACCTTTGAACCTTGAGCCGCGCTTCTTCATACAAACGGGACGCCTCCTCGCTCAGCCAGTGCGTGCCCCGATGCACGTTGGCATAACTTCGCTGGTAGCAATCCCCCATCCTCTCGATCACCGATCGCGGGTGTTGCGAGGACGCAGCGTTGTCGAGATAGACCAGCGATTTGTTGCGATGCAGCGTCTCCCCGAGAATCGGAAAATCGGCGCGCAAACGGTGCGGATCGAGAGACTTGCGGGCACCTTGCAGGGGAATTTCGTTCATCGCATTGTCCACATCGCTATCTCACCTGCCGGAACTCGCCCGAATTCCGGCCTTTTTCCGGGAATCCCGTCGATTGTATCCCGCAAGCCGCCGGGCCACCACCGAAAACAGCCGGCATGGCGAAAATCACCGGGACAGGCCGGCATTCACTTTTCGACTTCCGCCGGACTCTCGGGAGGAATCGGCGCGCCGTGAGGGTCGACGGTTGCCGACTGCGTTTCCTCATCCAGTTTTTCACGCAATGCAACATCGGTGAAGTGTTCCAGTCGCTCCGCCTTGTTGTGAATCTGGCCGGAATCAAGTCCCGCTTGCGAAACAAGGTACTGCTCCCAGAGACGGTGGGAGCGGACGAGCTTTTGCGCTTCACCACGGCCTGCTTCGGTAAGCGTCACTCCTCCGTCTCCGGCCAGCAACATTTGCCGGCGCCCGAGCCACCAAAGAACGCCGCCCAGCGAGACGGCGCTGGCGAACAGGCTCCTGGCAAGTTCGCCCCTGGCAACCGGCGCCCGGCTCCCCTGCTCTTCCCGTCGATAAAGCAAGGCCAGCACATCATCGGCAAGAATTTTCCATTCCAGTGCGCGGCGGCGCAAGACCTTGACGACCACTCCATGCCGAGGTGCAAACATCATCGCGAACACAAAGACCGCGCCGGCCATGACCGCCATCATTCCGGCTGTCGTCGTGCTGCCATAACCAAACCAACGCGGGATCAGCACCGCACCGAAATGCCCGGCGACAGCCGACAGCGCAGCCAGCAACGTCGAGAGGATGACCATCGTGGAAAGGCGGTCCGTCAACAACCTTGCCGCAGCCGGCGGAACGATGAACATGGCGACAACAAGAACGTTGCCGGCGACTTCAAAACTGGCCACGGCGGTGATGGCCACGACGATCATCAGCAAATAATGCAGCAGCCGCGAATTGAAGCCGGTCGATGTGGAAAGGCCCGGATCAAAAGATGAAATGCGCAGCTCCTTGAATAACACCAGCACAAAAAGTGCATTGAACAGGCAGACGGGGGCGAGGGCAGCCACCGCGCGCGGGATCTGCATGCCCAGAACCTCGACCCGGCTGGAAGGCGTCAACTCTACAGCTCCATACAACACGCAGCCCGGGTCGAGATCGGGCGCCTGCACGATCATCACCAGCCCAAGGGCAAACAGGGAGGTGAATACCACTCCCATGGATGCCCCTTCGTCCACTTTTCCCGCTCCGCGTACCCATTCGGTCAGCAGCGCCGCAAGAATGCCGACAAGCACGGCACCGAGAAACATGGGAAGGCTGTTTCGGGTTCCGCTGATCATCCAGGCGGCCACCAGTCCCGGCAACACCGCATGGCTGATGGCGTCACCCAGCAAACTCATCCTCCGCAACACCAGAAAACATCCGGGGAGCGCGGCAGCGACGGCACACAGCACGCCGGCGACAATGATCCAGCCGTCGAGTTCCCAGGTGAATTCAACTGGAGGCATGCCCGCCTCCTCCCGGAATCACATGCGGGCTCTCCGGCATCGAATCCCGCTCGAGTATCGCTTCCAGTTCATCGACGATGTGAGGTTCAAGCACATGTTCGATGGCATCCGCATCGCGGTCCACGCGGCTTGCGGCGACTTCGGCATAGCGAATCAGGTAAAGCTCCCACAGGCGGTGCTGTCTGGTCAATCGCACGGCTTCGTCGAAGCCGGCGGGTGTCAATCGCACGAAATCCCCGTCGCGAACGACATGGCCCTTTTGTGCTGCCCGCCGGATAGCGCGGTCCAGACGGCCGGACGACCAGCTGCGCACCTGCAGCAAATGACCGACCGCGACAGGTGCCGCATGAGCCTTGCCATGATCGGCTGCCGACGCGGCCGCCGCTTCGGACGCCTCGTATACGGCGCGCAACAGATGCTGGCGATCCGCGTTCCGTTCACCGGCAATTCGCGTCAATGTCCTTTGCAGGACTCCGCGCCGGGATCCAAAGATCATACTCACGCCAAAAGTCGCCGCGCACACGAGCACAATCATTGCGCCTGAAGGAAGATTGCCGAACAAGGCGCTGGCTGCCGCTCCGAAGTAGCCGGACAATCCGCCAATCAGACCCGACAACAGAAAAAGCCGCCAGGCCGAGTCGGACCAGAAACGTGCTGCCGCCGGCGGAATCACCAGCAGCGCGATCATCAGGATCAGCCCCACGGCCTGCAAGCCGACAATGGTCACCAGGATGATCAGGGCCATCAGGCAAAAGTCCAGCAACACCACGGGAAATCCGCGCGACCCGGCAAAACCCTCATCGAAACAGAGCAGGCGAAGTTCCTTGAACAAGAGCAGGCAAAGGCAAATATTGATCGCCGCCGCGACGGCAATCAGCCATGCATCGCTGGCCACCATCGAAGCAGTCTTGCCAAGAACAAATCCCTCCAGGCCGGCCGCGTGGCCGCCAGGCATGGCCTGAATGATGCCGAGCAGGGCCACTCCCGCTCCAAAAAAACAACTCAGCACGATGCCCATCGCGGCGTCTTCCTTGAGGCGAGTCAGCCGCCGGATCGCCAGAATCGCTCCGGTCCCGCATAACCCGGAAAGCGTAGCGCCCGCCAGAAGAATTGAAGTCGACTTTCCGTCACCCCCCGACAAGGTGACAGCCATGTAGGCAATGGCAATGCCGGGCAAGGTCGCATGGCTGAGCGCATCACCCATCAGCGCGCGGCGGCGCAACAGGGCAAAACTGCCGGTCATGCCGGCGGCGCAACCCAGCAACATCGTCCCCGCCACCACAATCCGCGTGTTGTAATTTTCAAGGAACAGGACATCGCGAACTTGTTCCAGCGAAGGCCAGTCAAATTCGTGCGAAGCCAGCGAGCCGGTTCCCGGACTTTTGTCTGCCGGACTCTTCGCGCACCCGCCGCTGGCCAGCGCGGCCAGTGCCACGACTGCGACGAGCGGGAGGATCGAGGGAATGGATCTCATAACGAGCGTCCCGCGCGGCGCATGGCTTCCGATACCTGGTCGAGAAGCGTCAGGCGACCGCCATAGGTCTTCTGAAGATTCTCGCTGGTGAAGACCTCCTGCACCGGGCCATGGACCACGATCCGCATGTTGATCAGGATCACGTAGTCGAAGTACTCGGGCACCGTCTGCAAGTCGTGGTGAATCACGATCGAAGTCTTTCCGCGATCTTTCATCTCCCTCAAAATGGCCACGATCGCCTGTTCCGTGGATGCGTCGACGGCCGCGAACGGCTCATCCATCAGGTAAAGGTCGGCGTCCTGGACGAGAGCCCGCGCGAGAAATGTCCGCTGTTGCTGGCCGCCGGAAAGCTGACTGATCTGGCGATGGGCAAGCTCGGCGATCCCGACCTTTTCCAGTGCATTCATGGCCGTCTGGCGATGGGCGCGGGAGACCGGCCGAAACCAGCCGATCTTGTGATAAAGGCCCATGGCCACAACATCCAGGGCACTGACCGGAAAATCCCAATCGACACTTTCTCGCTGCGGAACGTAGCCCACCCGATCGCGGCTTTCCCGATAGCTCTTGCCAAAGACCTCCACCCGGCCCGACACGCGAGGGACCAGATCCATGACGGCCTTGATCAATGTGCTCTTGCCCGCGCCGTTCGGGCCCACGATTCCGACAAGCGAACCGCGCGGAATATCGAAGCAAACATCCCATATCACCGGTTTGCGATGCCAGGCAACCGTCAAGTCGCTGACGGAAAGAGGGACTTCGTCCCCTTCGGCCGGCGTTGCCACCGATCGCAAACGGGACTCGCTCTGTCGGCCTGGCTGATTCATGGATGGCTCATTTCCCGGGTAACAGCTTTCCGTGCAAACCGCCCTTCGGAGCCTTTCCGCCGAGAGCCCGGGTCACCACCGTAATGTTGTGGTCGAGCATTCCGATGTAGGTTCCTTCGTACGTCCCTGTTTCTCCCATGGCGTCGGAGAAAAGTTCGCCTCCGATCACCACTTCGTGGTTTCCCGACTTTGCACCCTCGATCAGCGCCTGAATACTCTTCGGAGATACGCTGCTTTCCACAAACACGGCCCCGATGCGACGTTCGACGAGCAACGTGACCAGTTCATTGATGCGCCTCAGTCCGGCCTCCGACTCGGTGGACAGACCCTGTACGCCCATCACTTCCAGCTTGTACGCCCGCCCAAAATAGCGAAACGCGTCGTGCGAAGTGATCAGCACCCTCTTCCCTTCCGGAATGGTGGCGATCGAATCAAGCCCGTAACGATGCAGCGCTGCCAGTTGTTCGCGGTACTGCTTCGCACGTTCATGAAACCCGGCAGCGTGCTCCGGGTCGCGCTTGCCCAGCGCATCGCGAACGATGTCGACGCATCCTGACCAGGCGGCAACATCCATCCAGACATGCGGGTCGGGATGATCTCCCGCCTGTTCGGGAGCGAGCACCTGATCCGCAGGCAACCGTTCGGCGACGGCAATCACCCTGTCGGGATCGTTGCCCGACTTGAGAGTCTCCGCCATTTTCCCTTCCAGAAGCAGTCCGGAACAAAACACCATATCGGCCGAAAGAATCGAGCGAACATCATCGCGGGTCGGCTTGTAAAGGTGCGGGTCAACTCCCGCGCCCATGATCTGATGAACCTGCACACGATGCCCGCCGACATTTCGCACAAGGTCGGCCACCATGCCTGTCGTCGCCACAATCCGCAAAGTCTTCGCGCCGGCGGCACTCCCGGTTCCGGCTTCTGTGGCGGACGGATTGCATCCGGAAATTCCGGCGAGAAAAATGGGCAGCAGCCAAAGCGGATTGCAGCGGAGAACAGGCTTCATGAAAGGTACCGCGAAAACGCTCGCCTCCGGCTGGACAGGGATGTAGCAAAGGCTACAATTCGATTCAGTTTAACATCGGGCGTCGACTTGTCAAGGTTGACTTTCCTCGAAGGGCCTCCCCATGAACAAGAAGTCAAACAAGTCGGCAGCGCACCGCCGCGTGCGGAATGATCACGCCACCGAAACAGCCGAGGATTACGTCGAGGCCATCGCCGACATTCTTCGCGAACAGCCGCAATGTCGTGTCAAGGACCTGCAAAAACGGTTTGCCGTCAGTCATGTGACCGTGAACCGGATCCTGACGAGACTGCAGCGGGAAGGTCTGCTCGTTACCATCCCCTGGGGTCCGGTTTCCCTGACGCCATCGGGAAAACGGCTTGCCGACAAGTGCCGCCTGCGACACGAAACCGTCTTTCGCCTGCTGGTCATGCTGGGAATCGATCCCGCGACCGCTGAAATCGACGCCGAGGGAATTGAGCACCATGTCAGCCCGTCCACGCTGAAACGGTTTCGCGAGATTATCGATCGGGGGACCTCTCTCTTCTCCGGCCCGTCTCAGGAGAAGAAATAAACTCAGTGGCGCGGAGGCGCGGAGAGGGTGAAAGGGAAAAGAAAACCTCTGCGAGTCTCGGCGACTTTGCGTTTCCCTTTTTCTTCCCGGAAGAGCTTGTTAGCCTTGTATTTTCCGATCGATTTTTTTCTGTAAGTGTTAAGTACCTTCCTGGAAGTTCGTCAGGACAGTCGTACTCGTACTCAGTGCAACGGTACTCGTGCTCGTACTCGAATAGATCGCTGATGACTGAACCAGCTTTTGACCACGAACGACTCGACGTGTATCGACTCGCGATCGATTACGTTGCGTTCTCGTTCCGCATCGCAAAGTCGCTTGGCGGTGCCACCCGGCAGGCTCGCGATCAATGGCTTCGCGCTGCGCAATCGAGTCCGCGGAACATTGCCGAGGAGCGAATCGAGAACGAGTACGAGTACCGCGATGCTGAGTACGAGTACGAGGCGAAATGCACGCCGAAATCCTGTCGAACAAGGCGGTGCACCCAGGCGGCGATTGGGTGCGTTTTGGAAATGGATAGTCGCTCATCGCCGCTGGGTGACCCTGGTGGTTGATGCCGATCCGCGGTACTCCATCAACCAGCTTGACGACATGAAAACTGATCAAAAAACCACTCCAATGACCGACCCGGTGATTTGATTGAGTTCAGCTCGAGGGACTTCCCCATTCGATACCGTTCAGCCGGGCCAGCGCCAGTTGCAGGGCGTGAGTGCCAAGCCGCCCGTGCCCCTGCGCCTGGACTGCAACATAAAGCTGTCTTGCCAGAGCCAGGCCGGGCATCGACAGGTTCATGCGCGCAGCTTCATCGAGCGCGATTCCCATGTCCTTGATGAAGTGTTCGACGAGGAATCCCGGATCGAAATTGCCGCTGACGATGCGAGGAGCAAGGTTGTTCAGCGACCAGCTCCCTGCCGCTCCGCTGCCGACACTTTGCAAGACACATTCCAGGTCGAGGCCCGCGCGATACGCATACAACAGCCCCTCGCAGACACCGATCATGCCGCTGGCAATCAGCGTCTGATTGACCATCTTGGTGTGTTGTCCGGAACCGGCTGGACCCTGATAGACCCAGGTCTTGCCCAGCAAGCTCCAGACGGGCGCCATCGCGTCCGCCACGGCGCGGTCGCCGCCGATCATGATCGAAAGCGTAGCGTTTCGGGCTCCGACATCGCCGCCGGAAACCGGTGCGTCCAGCGAGTGGACCGACTTTTCTGCGGCAGCCCCGGCAATCTGTACGGCCAGGGATGGCCGGCTGGTCGTCATGTCGACGATGACTGAACCCGGTTTGGATCCGGCAAGGACACCCTGGCTCCCCAGGAAAACCTCCTGCACATCATCGGGAAAACCGACGATGCCGAGCGTGATATCGCTGTTCGCGGCGACTTCCGCGGGTGAATGGCACCAGATCGCGCCTGCTTCCAGCAAGCTGATCGCCCGGCTTCGCGTGCGCGTGAACAAGTGCACGGTGTATCCGGCGCGCAGCAAATGCCCGGCCATTGAATGGCCCATCACACCCGTTCCAATCCAGCCGATCCTTGTGGTTTTCGGATTCGGGGGGGCAATCATGTTACAGCTCCAGAGAGAGGAAAGAGAAAATTCTTGCGGGCGAGGTGTGTCAGCCGTTTTGTTTTGACTCCGGCTTGTTCGCGTGACAAGACGTTCGGGCCAGTGGCAACTGCAACTTGCAGCTGGGCAAGCGACCTTCGTGAAAACTTTCACGGGCGTCCGGAAACGCGGATGCCAGCGGGTGTAGTGTTCGCACGCGAAAAAGTTTGACGGCAGGCGGAATGTAATTTACCATTGAGCGGCTTGCTCAACATCCAAGGATGTTCCGCTCTGTTTTATCTCCACTTCACAGACGGAGAACCGGTTATGCAACGGGTCATAACGGCAAGGGACTTCATGCGTCGCGAACTGGTGACCTTGCGTCCCGATTCGCAAGTTCTGGACGGCGTTGCCTGTCTCCTGAAAGACAGCATCTCCGGTGCCCCGGTTGTCGATGAGGGGAACCGCTATCTCGGTGTCTTCAGCGAAAAATGCTGCATCAAGGCGTTGACCGAGATTGTCAGGGCCGCAGAGCGCACCGGCCAGAAGGTTCCCGCCGTCAATGAATTCATGAACCGCGACGTGATCACTATCGACCCGGACTGCAATGTCTTTGAGGCGATCGATGATTTGCTGAAGAAGCGCATTTCCGGCGCCCCGGTGGTTGACAAACAAGGCCGTTACGTGGGAGTTTTTTCGGAAAAGACGGCCATGCAGGTCATTGTCGCTGCGGTCTACGATCAGGTGCCGGGAACCATCGTTTCCCGCTACACCAACCTCGACCGAAACCGCTTGATTGATCGCGATGCGAGCCTGCTCGAAGCTGCGTGTGTATTCCAGCGAACTCCATACCGGCGGCTGCCCGTTCTCGACGGCGATCGCCTTGTCGGCCAGGTCAGTCGCCGCGATGTGCTGCGCAGCGAATACAACATCGCCAGGCAACTTGATGTATCCGTTCTGGCCCGCTGCGACACGCCGGGCGAAGCGGGTGAATTTCGCTCGGGCCAGGTTGGCCAGCACATGGATGCCCTCGCCCTGGTCAAGGGTCCCGGTGCCGACATGCTGGAGATTGCCGAGGCCTTTCTGAATTCTCCCTATCGACGGCTGCCGATCGTGGAAAACGGGACGTTGATCGGCCAGGTCAGTCGTCGCGACCTATTGTCCGTTGCCGCCGAAACTCTTCGGCCCCCTCGGGCGCCTGCCGGGCCGCAAACGCTTTATTTGAGTTCGGTGGCGGATACGGTTCCGCCAAGCCTGAAATAGCCGTAAAGCAAGGCAAGCCACAGGGAAAGCGATTGCGACATGCGTTATTTGCTGAAACGGATTTGGTTCGCGCTCGCTATCGTCATATTCCTTGCCTCGCAAACGCTGGCCAGCCAGCAGGAACCCGTGGAGGTCGAAGCGACCTCGATGTTTGGGGAACCGCTTTTGCGCCCGGTCGTTCCCGAAGCGAAAATGGCAACGCTGGTCACGGAACTTGAAAAGGCCCGCGCGGTTCTCGATGCCTCGCCGGCCAGCGAAGAAGCAGCGATCTGGTATGGCCGCAGACTTGCCTATCTCGGGCGATATCGCGATGCGATTGCTGCGTATTCGAAGGCAATCGCCAGACATCCGGCTTCGTATCGCCTGCTCAGGCATCGCGGGCACCGATACATCACGATTCGCAAGTTCCCGGAAGCAATCGCCGATCTGAAAGAGGCGGCCCGCTTGTCGCGCGATGCAGAAGATGCACTGGAACCCGATGGCATTCCCAACGCAATCAACCAGCCGCTTTCCACGGACAAATTCAATATCTGGTACCATCTCGCCCTGGCGCATTATCTGTCGGGAGACTACACCACCGCACTTGAAGCGTGGAAAGTCTGCAACAAGCACTCGTCAAATCCCGACCTGCAGGTCGCGACCGCAGACTGGATGTACATGACCCTGCGGCGACTCGGGAGACACGAGGAAGCCCACGCGCTGCTCGAGCCTTTTTCCGGCGAGACGAAGGTCGTAGAGAACGACGCCTATCTGAAACGGCTGCTGATGTACAAGGGTTTGCTGAAACCTGACGATCTTCTGGCACCTCCCGACGCCACCGACAGCGATCCTTCGTTGACCATCGCCACGCAAGGCTATGGCGTCGCCAACTTTTTTCTTGCCGAGGGAGACAGCGAACGGGCTGTCGAGTTGTTTCGCAAGATTCTGGAGGGACCCAACTGGGCCCCCTTCGGCTATATTGCAGCCGAAGCGGATTTGGCCCGAATGAAACTCACGCCACGGGACAGGATGAATGAACGGCAGCGAAGTGACGATCCGGCAGGCAACGATCGCTGATGCCGCGGCGATTGCCGAAATCTACAACGAAGCGATCCTCACGACGACTGCAACCTTCGACACAGAGACCAAATCGCCGGCGGAGCGGGAAAAATGGCTGGCGGAACATGGCGACCGGTTTCCGGTTCTTGTCGCCGAGATCAATGGCCAGGTGGCAGGCTGGGCATCGATCACCCGCTGGTCAGACCGGTGTGCCTACGCCAATACCGGGGAGACATCATTCTACGTTCATTCCTCACAACGAGGTCGCGGAATCGGCCGGCAGCTGGCGCTGGCTATTCTGAAGGAAGCCCGCCGTTCCGGCTTTCACACATTGATCGCCCGCATCGCCGAGGGGAGCGACGCCAGCCTGCGGTTGCACGAGAACGCCGGATTCGTATCCGTCGGTACTCTTCGGCAGGTTGGTCGCAAGTTTGGAAAACTCCTCGATGTCCAGTTGTGGCAGATTATCCTCGATGACACCGGGAATACAGATGGCCAGCAGGCTTAGGGTGCTCCAATGAACAAGGATTTCACTGCAATTCCCCGCATCGCTATCTGTCTGATTCTGGCTCTTCTTGCCCTGTCGGCGGGTGCGATCGAGGCGCAGGAAGCCCGTTCCGGGAAGCCGAATATCCTGTTGATCGTCGCCGATGATCTGGGGTTCTCCGACACCGGCTGTTATGGAGGGGAGATTTCAACACCGGTTCTCGATACCCTTGCAGCAGGCGGGCTCCGTTTCACACAAGGCTACAACACAGCGCGATGTTGGCCATCGCGCGCTGCCTTGTTGACGGGATATTACGCCCAGCAAGTTCGCCGCGATGCTGTGCCCGGAATCAAGAGTGGCGCACAGGGCGTTCGTCCGGCGTGGGCCCGATTGTTGCCCGAACGGCTTCACTCACTCGGCTACCGTTCGTATCACTCCGGCAAGTGGCATGTCGACGGTTCTCCATTAAAAGGTGGCTTCCACCGGTCCTACAGCCTTGATGACCATGATCGCCATTTTGGTCCTCGCGCGCATCGCGAGGACGACAAGCCCCTGCCGGCAGCCGATCCGGCAAGTGGCTATTATTCCAGTACGGCAATCGCCGATTACACCATCCGTTTTCTGAAAGAGCATCAAGCGAGTCATGCAGGGGAGCCCTTTTTCGCCTATGTCGCTTTCACGGCGCCGCATTTTCCGCTGCAAGCGCCGCGCGAGGATATCGCGCGATACCGTCAACTCTATCGGGACGGGTGGGACGTGCTGCGCGAGAAACGCTGGCAGCGGTTACAGGCCATGACGACAGGGGGACCCTCCCTGTCGCGAATCGAACGAGACGTCGGCCCGCCGTACCGTTTGCCCGAGGCCTTCAAAAAACTCGGTCCGGGAGAAGTGGAATTCCCGCTCTCCTGGAATGAGCTGAACGAAGAGCAACGACAGTTCCAGTCCGACAAGATGGCGGTGCATGCGGCCATGGTCGACAGAATGGACCAGGAGATCGGGCGGATCGTGCAACAGCTGCGGTCCATGGAGGCATTTGAAGACACCCTGGTGATCTTCCTCTCCGACAATGGAGCGAGTGCCGAGATCATGGTCCGCGGAGACGGTCATGACCGGGATGCCGAATTCGGGACAGGAGCCACGTTTCTCTGTATCGGCCCGGGATGGTCAAGTCTTGCCAACACACCCTTCAGGCGTCACAAGACGTGGGTGCACGAAGGCGGCATTGCCACACCTGTGATCGTTCATTGGCCCAGGGGAATCGCTGCGCGGGGAGAGTTCCGCCATACGCCTTGCCACGTCATCGATCTGGTTCCGACACTGCTTGCCGCGGCCGGTGTCGCCGATCCGGATTCCGCCCGCGATGCGGAGAGCCCGGCTTATCCAGGAAAAAGCTGGCTTCCACTTTTTGGAAAAGATGAGACTTTGCAGCGCGAATCCCTCTGGTGGCAGCACGAGGGTAACAGGGCCTTGCGAATCGGTGACTGGAAGATCGTCGCCGCCGGCGCGGATGCGCCCTGGGAGCTTTATGATCTCAAGTCTGACCGGGCAGAAATGAACGATCTGGCGGATATCCAGCCAGCGCGAGTCCAGGAAATGGCCGAACTCTGGAACGAGCAACTCCAGCGACACATTGCCGACGCGGCACGGGATACCGCCGCTCAGAATCCGTCCAGTCGAGGTGGCAAGTGAATTTTTCGATGGCATGGTATCAACGGTCGACGCGACGATGGCCGATTTTTGCCGCTGTGTTTCTGCTCGCCGTTTTCGCAACGGGCCCCGCGCAAGGAATGCAGTCGAGACCCAATGTCCTGCTCCTGTTCGCCGACGATCAGCGGCCCGATACGATCGCCGCCCCTGGTGATGGCCATTGCCCGGTGTCGACGCCGAATCTGAATCGTCTCGCGCGACGGGGCATTTCCCTGTCGCAGGTGCGCATGCAGGGATCGCGCCATGGAGCGACCTGCGTCCCTTCCCGGGCGATGTTGTTTTCCGGGAGATCGCTGTTTCACATCGATGAAAAGCTTGCTCGTGATCCCACCTGGCCTCAGGCCTTTGCCGAAGCAGGCTACACGACCTTTCTGACGGGCAAATGGCACAATCAGCCAGCTTCCGTTCCATTAAACTTCCAGCGTGGCCGGGCGATTTTTGCTGGCGGGATGACCAACCCGCTGTCGGCGAAGCTGAGCGACCTGGTCGACGGCGAACTGACAGAACCCGCCCCGGCAAACCGGCATACGTGCGAGGTTTTTGCCGATGAAGCGATCCGATTCCTGCAAGAGGAACATCCAACCCCCTTCTTCTGTGTGGTTGCGTTCAATGGCCCCCATGATCCCCACATCGTTCCCGATGACTTTCCGGTCCGGTACCAGCCCGGCGACCTTTCGCTGCCCGCGAACTTTCTGCCGGAGCATCCTTTTGACAATGGCGAAATGGACGTCCGCGATGAAAAGCTGCTTGCGCGGCCGCGCACTCCACATGAAGTTCGGCAGATGCTCGCCGACTACTATCGCTACATCTCGTACATCGACGCCCAGGCCGGATGGATCATTGACGCCCTGGAAGCGTCGCCGCACGGAAAAAACACCATCGTGGTTTTCACCGCGGACTCGGGCGTCGCCCGCGGAAGCCATGGACTGATCGGCAAACAGAACCTTTACGAGCACTCCATCCGGGTCCCGATGATCATCGCCGGACCGGGCATACCGGAAGGCAAGACCTCACCGGCACTTTGCTATTTGTTCGACCTCCTTCCTACGCTGGGAGATTATTGCAACGTGAAGCCTCCCGCAACCAGCGAGGGATTGTCCGTTCGTCCATCACTCCACGATCCGCAGCGCCCGGCCCGCGAAGAGTTATTTCTCGCCTATCGAGGGGTGCAGCGCGCGATTTGCGACTCAAAATGGAAGTTGATTCACTATCCGGCTGTCGACCGTATTCAGTTGTTTGATCTGCAGAGCGATCCGGAAGAGATAACGGATCTTGCGCAACGGCCGGAACACGCCGATCGCGTCAAAGAGTTGCAACAACGACTTGGCCGGCTTCGCAGGGTATTCGATGACCCCGATTTTCGGTGATCGATCCTGACAAGGTCAGGAACGGAGGGAAAAAGGCCAGCCTCAGATTCTGCTCGCCACGAATCCAAAGAAACCGGCAACGTGCTGTCCGTTTAGCCCGGAGCCAACGGCGACGGCGCGTTGCCCGCCGCTGTTACCCACCGCCGTCACCTGCGGCTCCGGGCTAAACAGGGCTAATGCCCGCCATATTCGCGGGTCGGGTCGCGGTATTGCGAGTGGAGGTGGTCAAGAGGCCGGTCGCCCCGTCCCTGACAGGCAAACTCGATGATCAGCGATGGTCCTTGCACGCAGTAGCTCATGTCGCTGCGCGGATTGATTGCCCCATCCCAGGAAAAATGCATCTGATCGAACTCGCGGGCAAGCTCCTCGTGGCGGGCGGCGGCGTGGGCCGGCGGCATGACCTCGATCCAGTTGTCGACCAGCTTGAGCAGCGCCTTGCGCTGGTTCTCGTCGAAACTGCTGCAAGCGACTCCACGCGGTTCAGGAATGTTTCCATCCTGGCCAGGCCCGCTGCGAATCGCTCCCCGCGTCGGCTGGATCACCGCGGCGATCCGCTGCTTGTCGTCGAGCAAGCCGATCAGCGAGTAGGCATCGTCCACTTCACCGGCGAAGGGCCGGTACTTCCGCCCGGCGACAGTGAACTCCTCGGGTTGGGCACCGATAAAGCTGGGCGAAAAAGTGTACTTCTCCCCCTCCAAAGTGATATTGATTCCCAGATGATGGCCGTCGAGCTGAAAGGCCCAGGGCCCGGCGGGTGTGGGTTCGCCAAAAACCATGACGGCAAAATCGACGGTGCCGATACCTTGTTGCGGACGACCCCCATCCAACAATTGGTCGTCGCCAAGCATGATTTGCACGAATTCTTCATAACCAGCCTGGCTCACCAGGGTTGCCATCAGATCACAGGCGGCCCGGAGTTGCTCTTCATTCAGCTCGCCAAGGCGAACGCCTCCATCACCGGGACGGGATGGCAAGTTGGTCCATTTCCGGCGCTCCTGATCGTCCAGTGGCAAGGCGCCGCGCGGGCGGAGCTTGTCGCCAAGCGATTCCACAAAGGCCTTGCCGGCCGCAGCCATTTCTTCCGGTGAATGGCGACCGAACTTCGGCTGATAGGTGCCGATCAGATAACTGGCGTCGGAAACAAACGCCGAACGGGGCGCGTCGGCGGCCTGATCCTGGCCGGAAACCGGTATTGCCAACCCGAACATCATTCCCGCAACAATCAAAGTCGTTTTCACAATAGTCTCCTTGCGCGGCAGAATCGGGTGGACAAGGGAATACGAAATGTCCGCCATCATGGTCTCGTATCATTTGAAGCGCTTTCAAAAGGAGATGCAAGCGCGCTGCCGGTCAAATCGGCGCACCCGCGTTACGGCGGAGACTTTCGGCTATAATCGCAGGATTGAAACAACATGGCCTCGTTTCAGGAACCGGTTGCGTATCCCGTTTCACAGGAATGGCTGAGCCCACTCACCAGGGAGGAAGGCATGACGATCGGTAAAAAAATCCGGTTGACGTCGTACGCCAGCTGCGCTGGTTGAGCCTCCAAGCTCGGGCCGGGGGACCTGGCCAAGGCGATCGCTCCATTGAGCAAATTGTTCAAGCCGGAGGACTACCCAAACCTGCTTGTCGGCCTTGCCAGGGCCGACGATGCGGCCGTTTATCAAATCAACCCGACGCAGGCGATCATCACGACGACGGACTTCTTTCCGCCGGTCGTCGATGACGCTTACGATTTCGGTGCGATCGCTGCTGCCAATGCGATGTCCGATGTCTATGCCATGGGGGGACAAGTCCTCTTCGCGATCAATCTGGTGGCCTTTCCGGAGACACTGGACATGGAGATCCTCGGAGAGATCCTGCGCGGAGGTGCTGAAAAGGTTGCCGAGGCCGGTGGTGTGGTTGCCGGCGGGCATAGCGTGAGCGACAAGGAACCCAAGTATGGCCTTGCCGTGATCGGCATGATCCATCCGGATCAGGTCAAAACGAAGGGAGGCGCGCGGCCTGGCGACGTTTTGTTCCTGACCAAACCACTTGGCGCCGGTGTGGTGACGACTGCGCTGAAGAAGGAAATCGCCGAACCGGCTGAAGTTGCCGCGGCCGTGGCCAGCATGAAAACACTCAATCGGAGCGCCGCCGAAGCCGCACAGAAAGCCTCCGCACATGCCATGACCGACATTACCGGATTCGGCCTGATCGGCCACTCGCATGAAATGGCCCTGGCGAGTCCGGTGGATTTTCATTTTCGTGCCGGGGAGTTGCCGTGGCTTCCCGGCGCCGTTCGTCTGGGCGAGGCAGGCGCGTTTCCCGGCGGCACAAAACGGAACCGGTCGTTCTACGATCGAATCGCGAGGTTTGATCCGCAAGTCGACCCGCTTGTCCAAAGCCTTGTGTTCACCCCCGAGACCTCAGGGGGCCTTCTGGTGGCCGTTTCCCCCGATAACGCAGAGACCTTTCGCCAGAATTGCCCCACTGCGGTCGCCATTGGCTATGTGAGCGAAGGGACAGGGCTGATCCACGTGACGGCCTCCTGAAAGCCGTCAATTCATCTTGCTGCCGGACTCGACAGAAAGCCAAAATGGCCTAAGATGTCGGATCGGTACCCGCAATCGCGGTTGACCGTAACGGCGGCAATTTGGATTTCCTATAGTTTTGCACAGCCTGTTTCGTACAAATTGTATGCTTTTCGGTCGGTCTGGATTCTCGATTCGAGCCTGTGCGGGCATCGTGCCCCCGGTTTCGCCTTAAGTCTCCTGCTGTGGTTTCCGTCGCCGGCGACGTAAAATCCCTGCTGCTCCGCACCGCACACTGCCTGCACAATGGGCGTAATGGTCTCGCGGCGCGTTTTCGACAACGCGCAAACTCTATTGTCAGATCCGCTTTCGTTGTGGTTCCGGTTCATGCGCCGGCAGATCGAAGTTCGACTGCCGGTCGGGAGTTCGACTTTTAATTCAGGGAGAATGGTAATGCCCGAAGGCAAAATCAAGAAAATTGTGATGGACAAGGGATTCGGTTTCATCGACGGAGAGCGAGGAGACATTTTCTTTCACCAGTCGGCTTTGGTTGGCGTGGCCATCGAAGCGCTGCGGGAGGGGGAGCTTGTTGTCTATGACGTGGGCCGAGGTCCCAAAGGACCGCACGCAGAAAACGTCAAGCGCGCCCAGGCCAGCTAACGAGTCGAACCGGGTGCCCGGTTTGATTGAGTGGAATCCTGGCGGCCAACTGCCCTTGTGAACGTGTTCCAGGAACGGATATTTGAATGACAGATTCAATGAATCGGTCGGGCAAGGAACTGTTGATTGCCAGCAAGGAGTTTGCCAGGGAGAATCGCTGGCTGAGCTGGTGGCATCTTGGGTCGACCGTCGCGCTGCTCGCCCTGCTCCTTGCTGTTGCAGCCGCCAGTTTGCCGTTGTTGTGTCGCGTCGCGGCCAGCATTGTCGCCGGCCTGGTCATGGTCAGGCTGTTCATCATCTATCATGACTACCAGCACGGGGCGGTGCTTCGCAGATCCCGCCCCGGTTCGTGGCTGATGAACCTGTATGGGCTGCTCGTACTGAATCCGCCAAGCGTCTGGAAAGACTCCCACGATCATCACCACCGGAACAACTCGAAGAGTTTCGGCACGAATGTCGGTTCGTTTCCGGTGATGACCACAACGCAATATGCCAACGCGAATCGCTGGCAACGGCTGGGATACGCTGTCGTGCGTCATCCGCTGATCATTGTGTTCGGCTACTTCACCACGTTTCTCTGGTCGATGACACTGGAGCCGTTGCTGAAAGAACCGAAACAGCATTTCGACTGTGCGCTTTCCCTCCTGTTGCACTTCGGAATACAGGCCCTGCTTTTCATGCACGGATTCGACACGCTGCTGCTGGTGATGTGGTTACCCCTGTTTGTTGCGTCTTCGCTGGGGTCCTATCTTTTTTACGCCCAGCACAATTTCCCGGCCGCCGTCCTGATCGAGGGTCCACAATGGACGTACGTCGACGCCGCCCTGAAATCGTCAAGCTATATGAAAATGAACCGGCTGATGAGCTGGTTCACGGGAAACATTGGCTATCACCACGTACATCATCTGAACTCCCGGATACCTTTTTACCGTTTGCCGGAAGCGATGGCAGCACTCGAGGAATTGCAGAAGCCTGGCACGACCACGCTCCGGCCGCGCGATGTACGCGCCTGCCTGCGGCTGAAGCTCTGGTGTCGGGAGAAGAACCGGCTCGTGGGATTCAACGGCGAATAGCGAGTTCCGGACTGGAAAATTCGCGGCAGGATGTAGCTTGAAACCGAAACAACCGCAGGGCAAGCCTGCGGGATTTCAAGAGAAAGGACCGGGCTTTCTCGTGTAGTTTGAAACCGGAAGGACCGCAGGGCAAGCCTGCGGGATCCTGCCGGGACGCGGTCAGCTGTTCCGCAAATACCCCTGGCTCGCCCAGGGGATTTTTCTGCTTCAAGCTACACACCCGCCACGCCCCGCGGCAAGAAAAAAAAATACCCCCGGCTTGTCCGGGGGATCGTTCTGTTTCGAGCTACAACCACACACATCCCGCGCTGCAAATACCCCTGGCTCGCCCAGGGGATTTTTCTGCTTCAAGCTACACACCCGCCTCGCCCCGCGGCAAAAAAGAAAGAAAAATACCCCCGGCTTGTCCGGGGGATCGTTCTGTTTCGAGCTAAACCACACACATCCCGCGCCGCAAATACCCCCGGCTCGCCCAGGGGATTTTTCTGCTTCAAGCCAGGCATTCAACGAAATGCCATCTTCAATCCGTTTGTTCCCAGCGTCGTACGTAAGAACTCAATGCACTGGAAGTCAAATCCCCGTATGAACCCAGATAGGCACTTGCCTGCCATAATTGGCTTAATTTCGCTTCAATGACTGAGTAGCTGAACGTCTCCCACATCAGCTCCTGCGCTTCGTTCATCAAGTTCAGCGCAACTTCCGCCGGTGAAACGTCCGGATGCATTTCAACGGCAATGTGCACATGGTCCGGCACAAATGAGACCTTTGCGATCCATATCCGGTTGGCCTTTTCAATCGCCTTCCAGCGATCCGCGACCGCCATCCCGGATGTCTCGCCAAACACGCCGTGGCGCCGTTGTGTGGCCAACACAATGTGAAACCGGATCGAGGTCACCGCGTGATCGGTGGCGAGCCAGTCCTCTGTCCCCTTCGTGCGTTCAAACGCCTTCACATACACGGGCGGCCGGGGACGCTGATCATAGCCATGATGTTGGCCTTGACGTTCCAGGTATTGCAAGACGCCGTCTGCGGAAGACTTGCCGGTAGTAACCGCAAAGTACCCGCGGCCGAGACATCGCTCGGCATGAGGCTCTGGCGACTGCGCGGAAAGCCATTTACTGATACGGCCTTTGAGCTTGCTGACGGCAGAGGAAATCCGCTCCTGTATTTGCAAGCTTGCGATTGCCCGGAAACTGACAGAATCCGCATTGAATTCGAGGATTTTGACATGATACGGCTCCAGCAACGCGTTGAGTGTTCCGGAATCCAGGCTCGCGAGCCATGGTGCCGGCTTGCGACGCCAGGTTCGAGAGCGAACGTAGATGCGAGACGACCAGGCAAAGCTGAGTTCATCGAGGGTATATGGTTGCAGCAACATGGCGAATAGCCTGACCCCTGAGCGGCGGGACAGGCCGGTTCTGCGGAATGGTGGATACGCGCCTTAGTCTGAAGCCGAAGCTACCGCAGGGCAAGCCTGCGAGATTTCAAGAGAAAGGATCGGGCTTTCTCGTGTAGTTTGAAACCGGAAGGACCGCAGGGCAAGCCTGCGGGATCCTGCCGGGACGCGGTCAGCTGTTCCGCCAATACCCCTGGCTCGCCCAGGGGATTTTTCTGCTTCAAGCTACACACCCGCCACGCCCCGCGGCAAAAAAAAGAAAAATACCCCCGGCTTGTCCGGGGGATCGTTCTGTTTCGAGCTACAACCACACACATCCCGCGCCGCAAATACCCCTGGCTCGGAGATCGTCCGGCTTTATTCTTGGCGTTTTTCGGAGCATTTATCGAGGCGCATGAGTCGATGTCTGTTGAGGATATTTTGAGCCAATACGAGTAATCCAATGGCGGCCCGGGCGCGGAGTAACCCGCGTCCGCGAAGTCGTCCAAATGAACGATGCCCTTTGGCGTCT
>WPCK01343112.1_pt1 | contig 21220 bp, 10 predicted proteins | sample 5399851 | NCBI WGS metagenome assembly WPCK01 (sample SAMN12869471, study PRJNA574797) | sludge metagenome | isolation source: wastewater treatment of pH11 | place: China:Beijing | collected 2019-05-20 | reverse complement strand
GACCTGCGCGGCCACGGCGGCAGCACCGCGCCCGACCACCCCGGCGCCTACCGATTCGAGAACCTCGCCATCGACGTCCTCGAGGTCCTCGACCACCTCGACCTCCCCACGGTCGCCGGCGTCGGCGGATCTCTCGGCGGTGCCGTTGCCATCCTCGTGCACCGCCTCGACCCCCAACGCTGGACCCGGCTACTGCTCGCCGAGCCCGTGGCATTCCCCACCGACGCCTTCCCCCACCAACACGAGAACCCCATGGCCGCAGCGGCGCGGCGCCGGCGACCCACCTTCGCAACACGCGCCGAGATGACCGGCACCTACCGCAGCAAGGAACCGCTGTCCCAGCTCGCTCCCGAAGCCCTCGACGCCTACATCCGGTGGGGAACCACCGTCGACGCCAGCGGTGTGCACCTCGCGTGCCGGCCCGAGATCGAAGCGACGATCTTCGAGGTCTCAGCCGCCGCAGGCGGCGCCGCCCACGCCTGGGACCACCTCCCCGACCTGACCTGTCCCACCACGATCGTCGCCGGCGAGCACACCTTCCTGCCCGACATCTTCGCCGCCCAGGCGAAGCGAGCCCGTGCCGACCTCATCACCGTCCCCGGCGGCCACTTCGTCCTGCACGAGAACACCACCCGCGGCGCCGACCTCATCGCTCGCGAAGCACTTCCATGACGAGAGACCGGATCGAGTCGACCGGTGATCACTCGACGCCCAGCGGTGGAAGTCCCTGGTCACGGCACCAGCAGGCTCGTCGGGTTGGTCCCGAAGTGGCCAAGCTCGGGCGATGGCCTACATCATCGAACGCAAGGACCGCTTCTACGTCGTCGCCTACGACGGCCTCGACCCGCTCACGGGCAAGGAGCGACGCCGATGGCACCCCGCCGGCGGTGACCGCCACGAGGCCGAAGCCATGGCGGCGCGCATCGAACGCGATGCCGCCGGCACCGCTCCACGCCGCGGCGGACCCGTGCACCTCGGCGAGTTCCTCACCGACACGTGGCTACCGACCAAGCGTCGCCACGTCCGGGCATTCACCTCGTACCGCTACTCGTGGATGGTGGACAACTACATCAACCCTTCCATCGGGCACGTCCCGCTCCGGCGCCTGCGCGCCGACCACCTCGACGGCCTCTACGACCAGCTGGCCACCACCGGCGGACGTCACCGCACCGGCCTCGCTCCCAAGACCGTGCACGAAGTCCACGTGATCGTCCGGTCCGGCCTCGACCTCGCCCGGCGCCGCCAGCTCGTCGACAGCAACGTCGCCCATGCTGCCAACGCCCGCCACAAGCGCCAGACCCGCACGGTTCCCCGGTCCTGGACCGCCGCCGAACTGGCGTCGTTCCTGGCCTCGGCTGGCCACCACCGGCTCTACCCGGCGCTGCACCTCACCGCCTGCACCGGCATGCGCCGCGGCGAGGTCGCCGGGCTCCGCTGGTCGGACCTCGACCGGGCCAACCAGCGCCTCTCGATCAGCCGCACCCTCCAGAGCATCGCCGGTCAGCCTGTCGAGGTCCCCGTCAAGACCCGCACCAGCCGCCGCTGCATCGACCTCGACGACGCCACCATCGACGTGCTCGCCCGCTGGCGGCGACGCCTCGCCCGAGAAGGACTGCCCCACGGCGCAGATGACTGGATGTTCGTCAACACCGGCGGCCGGTTCGTCAACCCCGAATCGCTCAGCCAGCTCTTCGACCGCCTCCAGCGAGCCATGCCCGACCTGGCCCGCATCCGGTTCCACGACCTCCGCCACACCCACGCCTCGCTGCTCATCATGGACGGCGTACCGGTCAAGGTCGTCAGCGAACGGCTCGGCCACGCCAACGTCGCATTCACCCACCCCACCTACCAGCACCTGCTCCCCGGCATGAGCGCCGCCGCCGCGCCGCTGTTCGCGGCGCTCCTCGCCGCCCACGCCCGGTAGACGTCTCCCGGCACGACTCCAGCGAACGCCCAGGTCAGCGGGCCAGGTCCCGCCGAGCCGGTAGATCACCCGGTAGACGTCACCCCAGACAAGCAGCAGGCCCCACTCCGAAAAGTGGGGCCTGACCTGCACATTCAGTTGGTGGCGGGGGCAGGATTTGAACCTGCGACCTTCGGGTTATGAGTAAGATTCCGACCCGTACCATTGCGTGCCGGATTGTGGCGTTGACCTGGGCTTCTTCGCCTCGACCTTGAGCCATCGTACCATCCGGTGACCCGCCGTTGCCGCGGGTTCGGTAGAAGACCCGGTAGAAGCCGCGGGCCAGATTTCGTGCCCACCGCACGGTCGCCGCCATGCGGCCCGGAGTGCCAGCACGTGCGCCGAGACCGGCACAGAGGTCCGACTCTCACTGATCTTCGAGTCGGTGCAGGGCTCCCGATCACCTACCAGCGGATCGAACACGTGATCGCCGAACGTACGATCGACTACCATGACTGTCACAGGGGTTGCGCATGATCTATTCGTGAACCATCTGGCAGGCACCCGTCAGTGAGCAAGAGCAATCGCAAGACACACGGTCGCACGGCCCGCGTCGAGCGGGCTGGCGTGCTCCACTGCGCCCGCGTCGTCAACGAGATGAAGCACGTGTGGCGCGAGCGCCCAATCTCCGACGTGGGAATCGACGGGGATATCGAGATCGTCGAGCCGGCCACGGAGACGCCGACGGGTCGCTTCCTCTTGGTCCAGGTCAAGGCGCGGAGCGCGGTCGATCAGGACGCATCGGGGAACCTCAAGTTCCGGTGCACGGCCGCGGACCTGGAGTATTGGCTGAACGTGGGCGTGCCTGTGCTCCTCGTGATCGTCGATGTCGAGGCTTCACAGGCGTGGTTCAAGAACGTCCACGAGTGGTTCAACGGCGACATCGCTCGCCGACGGAGCCGGAACGTCGTGTTCCATCCGACCGAGGACCGCTTCGATGCCTCTGCCGCGGACCGCCTGCTCGGTTGGGCCGTAGCGGAGAGCGGTCTCTACATGGGACCTGCCCCGCAACCGGAGACGCTCTTCTCGAACCTGCTCGCGGTGGAGCATCGGTCCGACAGCGTCTTCGTCGCGCCCACCAAGGTCCGACGCTGGCGAGACGCGAATGACCGGTTGCGGGAGGCAGGTCTACCCCCGGTCCACGACATCGCGTGGCGCGATGGCCTGCTGTGGTCCTTCCGTCCGTTGGATCGGCCGCCGCTCATACACCTCGTCGAGGGGGCCATGGACCGACTTGCGACCGACGAGCTCGAGACATCGCATGCCGACGACGACCAGCGGCTACTCGTGCGACTGCTGGGTGGAACCCTCAAGGAACTACACCGAAGCGACCTCCGAGAGGACGAACGACACCGGTACCTGTACTTCCGTGCAACCCAGGACCTCGCCGCCTGGCGAATAAAGGTGGGGCAACGCGGCGGAAAGGGGCGTGAGGTGTTCGGACCGCGACTCGACCAGGAAACCGGCACCCGGCCCGTCTACTACCGGCACTCCGCCGTCGAGCACCAGTTCCTCCTGCTCGAGGAGGGATGGTTCCTTGCTCTCAACCCCACCTATCACTACACGCGCGATGGCCAACGCCCCTCCCGCTTTGCGGCCGACTACCTCAAGGGGATCAAGAAGCTGGAGGGTCACGAGGCAGTCAGGAGCTCCGTCCGATTCTGGGCGGACTACTTCAGAGGCGACGTCAACCTCTTCGCTGAGCCGGATCAACGCCTTCGATTCGGGCTCCTCGCGAACGTCGATGTCGATCATGGAATCGACGATCGATCGTGGGGCAAGCTGCCACAGGAGGGGCCCAAGGCGGAGCCTCAGGCGGGTTCGCTCCTGGCGCTGCACGAGGAGGCGAGCTGATGCGCGGCATAGTCCTGGAGGAGCCTGAACTCGAGTTCGGCGCTGGCGGCAAGCACGTCGATCCGCGCTTCGGCATTCGGCTGCATGGGCCGCTGGATGCCGCCACCCAGCGCGCTCCCGAGCGGATCCGAGTGGGGTTCGTCGGCCCGGACGCTGACCTCAGTGGTGCCCGCGGATGGCTGCAACGCGCCCGTGAGCCCATCGCCGCCAAGGAGGCCAAGACGTGGCGGCAGGCGAACCTGTTCCCCGAGTTTCCTGGGTTCAACCAGGACCAGGCGTTTCGCTCGATGCTCGTGTTCGAGGAGCGAACCCAGCGCCCCATCTCTGCGAAGGTTCTCCGCCGCCTGCGCGGCCTGACCCCGGCTGCGGCGGTCCAGGCAGCCGTCGAGGCATACCTTGCGGAGATCGAGTGGCTCGCGCTCAACGAGCGGTGCGACGTCATCGTCTGCACGCGCCCCGAGGTGCTGGATGAGACGGCGGTGAGCCCGGAGGAAGTGGATGAGGACGAACAGGTCGCCGACACTCCGCCGCCTCTGCTCCCTGACTTCCACGACCAGCTGAAGGCTGCCGCCCTCCGGTTCGGGCAACCGCTGCAGATCATGCGACCGCGCACATGGGGCGAGAAGGCCAAGCCCCCTCCTGGCGTCAAGCGACGAGCTGTGCAGGACGAGGCCACGCGGGCGTGGAACCTCCACACGGCGCTCTACTACAAGGCGGGCGGCGCTCCCTGGCGGCTCGTTCGCTCGTACGCCGACACGACGACCTGCTACCTCGGCATCTCGTTCTACCGCTCGGCAAATCAGCAGAGCGTCCACACCTCCGTCGCCCAGCTGTTCAACGAGAAGGGCGAAGGGATGGTCGTGAGCGGCGGCCCTGCCGCTGTTCTGAAGGACGACCGTGCCCCCCACTTGTCCGAGGCCGACTCGCACGACCTGGTCACCAGAGCCCTGGACGCCTACAGAAGTGAGCACCTGACCTTTCCGGCTCGCCTCGTCGTCCACAAGAGTTCGCGCTTCACCGCTGAGGAACGAGCCGGCATCGAGGAAGCGGCCGAGGACGCGAGAGTCGACCTCGTCGAGCTCGTCTGGGTCTCACGACAACACCCGATCCGTCTCTTCCGACACGGCGAGCGGCCGCCTCTCCGCGGAACGATGCTTAGCCTCTCGAGGGACCGGCTGCTCCTCTATACGAAGGGCAGCATCAGCTTCTACGGGACCTACCCAGGGATGTACATCCCGACCCCGTTGCTGCTCCGCCCCGTCGAGGGAACCGTCGATCCCGGCCGGCTCGCCGCAGAGACGCTCTCTCTCACCAAGCTCAACTGGAACCAGAGCCAGCTCGACGGGCATCTGCCGATCACGCTTCAAGCCTCGGCGAAGGTCCGCGCCATCCTGCGCCACCTCCCGGTCGAAGGCGCGACCGCCCGCCAGTACGCCCACTACATGTAGCGATGCCGGTGTGTTGCGATTCGTCAGGACACCGACCAGAGATCGTCCATCGCTCGTGTGCCGGCGACGTATACGACGCGGTCAGCTTCAAGGTGTGGATCCAGCCCGACGGCCAAGTGGTTCGCCTCGTAGTCGTTCAGACGAAGGCCGACGCGAGGCCATTCCCCTCCCTTTGCCTGGTGGACCGTCATGCCCGGCACGGATCGTGACGATGCGAGTCGTTCGGCGAGGAGGTGCAGCTTCTCGACTCGATCCGCCTCCGATTCCGCGTCGAGTCGGCGGAGCTGTGCTGGCGAGCCGATACGGCGAAGTTCACTCCGCCAACGGTCGAGCGCACCGGCCGTCGGTCCTCCGTGGTCCAAGAGGTCTGACACCATCCCCGCAGCCGCTGCTTCCAGCTCTTCCTGCGATACGACACCAGCCAGACGTAGGAACGCATGAGCGTCTGAGATGTAGACCGCCGGGCGGCCGAATCGCCGCATGGTGACATGGTCGAGGAGAACGAGGAGAGCAGCATCCGTCTGGTTGCGCACGGTGCCGAAGGAGAGCGGCAGGACCATGCTGTCGCAGCCCCAGAGCGTCTCCCACTCCGACGCCAACACCACATCGCACTTCTCGGCCACTTCCGCACGAAGCGAGCAAGGAGCCCGGGACCGTAGAAGCGCTGCCTGCGCTCGCATGTGCTCGGTCCGGAACCGGAACGAGGTTTGGACGTCGACCCGACCGAAGCCAGCATCCTGGAGCTGACGCCCGGTCGAAACCGGGTCGGCTCCGCGGAACTCGTACACGGCCTGCCATGGGTCACCGATGAGCGAGACAGAGATGCCCGCGTCTGCAGCGAGACTGACCACGCCGAGGTCGACCTCGTTGCCGTCGAAGACCTCGTCCACGATGATCGCTCGAGTCGTGCGACAGAGTTCGTCGCCGAGCGCGGCGCGGAGTCCAGCATCTTGGAGGGCGATGCCCAGGATCTCCCGAGCTTCGAGGTGACTGCACCGTCCTGCCTCGAAGTGCTCTCGGAGGTCCCCGACCGTGCCGATCCGGGTGATGGGTATGCCTCGGTGCCGAACCGATCTCGCCAGTACAGCTCCGTCGCGAAGGACTGGTCGCGCCGCGTACTGGCCGTCGGTGAGGCGTCGCACCCCCTGCCACCCGCGCCACGAGTCCTCAACCGTCAAGCTCGTGTGCCCGTTCGGCCACTGCACGGACCCTGAGCGAAGGAGCCACTCGACGAGGTCGACGTGAAGCGCGTCGAGAGTCATCGCTCGGTGTGGCCACGAAAGGGCCGACGGACCCCATCGACCGCGGATACGTCGTTGGAGCTCGGCAGTGGCGGCGCGGGTGAAGCTCAGTGCGAGGCATCGCCGATGGTCACCCCTGGGGTCGTACCGATGGAAGCCGAACCGCTCTGCGGCGATCGTTGTCTTTCCACACCCTGGGGAAGCGACGACGAGTAGCCGGGACTCGGGACTGCAGGCAGCGGTGAGTTGCTCAGTCGTCAGGGATGAGCGCGGCGGCATCTTCTTGCGCCTCCGGTCGGTCGCCAAGGAGGAAGTCGAGGAGGCCAGTGATCGCCGTGGGGACGGCGACGTGATGACCGGCGTCGAGGTTGATCTTGATGCGATCGGCCAGGGCCAACGCCAGTTCAGCTTTGCGGTCGCTGGCTGTACCGCGGAAGAGCTCGTCGACGGACTCCGCTGTGATCCCTTCGGCAGGAACAGCGAGGCCGACATCACCAAGGGCATCCTCAACAAGACCCTCGTTCCCTGTCACCAGACTCGGCTCGAGGGTGGGGGCGCTGTGAAACGCCTGGAAGACCTCGGCATCGAACGTTTCGATCCAGGCGGGCGGGCTGTACGTGGTCATCGGATCTCGGTGATCGGTATCTCGTAGTGCGGCGACTCGTTCGCTGATCTCGTGTCCAGGAGTTGCGAGCACGTCGACCATCCATCGACCGACCTTCGACCCCATCGGGACCACGGTGAGCGCGTCGATCATCCGTTGCTTCACTTCGTCCTGTGCTGCCCACGCCCGGCCAAGCTGCCGGAAGAGGACCGCTTCCGTGACGCCTTCCACGAGGACCACCCGACTGGCGAAGATCGATGCTGATCGTTGGGCGTCCAGATGGAGCTTCATCATGCGGAGGGTCCGTTCCCTGTCATGCATGGGGACCGACCCAAGCGATCGGCTGCTGATCGCATCGCCGCTCCGGCGCATGACGACGATCTCCTCGGGTTCCGCTGCTGCGACGACCTCGCCAGCGTGGCTACTCAGGATGATCTGGAGCTCCGGTCTGGCTTCAACGGCCATGCGGAGGTAGCGAACGAGGCCGTATTGGAGCTGGGGGTGAAGGTGAGCCTCTGGCTCTTCGATCACGACCGTCACGTGGAACTGGTCAGGAAAGAAGGAGTCCTCTATCGATGCCGCCTCGGCGTCGCGTTGGGCAAGCCTCTCTTCTTCCGAAAGCTCCGGCTCGGCCACCGCGTCAGGGGTCTCCGCCAGCGGCACACCGTGCCGCGGCTCATCGTCGCCTTCTATCTCGGCGTCGAGGCCGAGGCCCGCCGGACCGCCAGTGCCTTGGGAGTCAGGAATCGCGGCCAGCGTGACAGCGATGTGCAGCAGGTTGACGTACCCGAGTCCTGACACCTCGAGGCGCCGCGCCAGCAGGCGATCGTCAATCGACCCGAGAAGCAGCTCGAGCACCCGCGCCAGGTAGGCGTCGTCGACAACTTGGCCACCGATAAAGGAGAACTGCTCGCTGACGCCGGCAGAGAGAGCGGTGAGGTGCGTGCGGATCCGGTTATTCACCGAGTCGATCAGGGCGTCTTCGCTGAGGCGTTCAAGGAGACGGCTGGCGAGTGAGCGGAGATCGGTAAGGCTGCGCCCTCCTGTTCGGCGTTGCTGTTCAGCCCGGAACAGCTCGATGAGCACCTGAGCTTCGCGGCGGGCAAGCTCATCGATCGGGTTCCGGTGAGCCGGGAGCAGGATCAGCCGAACGGCTTCCGCTCCCTCCGGGAGCGCGCCAGCCGGTGACGACCGCACACGGCCAAGGTTCCTCGTGAGATCGCGTGTCCAGGTCGGGGCGGTGGCCCCGGACGCCTGCAGGGATGTGCCCAATCGGCTCTCCGTGTCCCCAGCGGGAGCGAACTCGTACGCGACCTCGATCGTCCGCGGAGTCCTGTCGCTGAGGGTGGCCGTCGAGGGGTTCGTGAGTTGGGGGAACCGATGACCGTGCCCAAGGTACAGAGCGTCGGCGAGTGTGGTCTTGCCCGCACCGTTGGCCCCAACGAGCACGGTGAAGCGCCCAGGGAACGAGCACTCGATCGCCGACTCGGCGGCCGCTCGAAAGCCTTCGACCCTGACCCGGTTCAAGAACACAGCGCTACCTGGGGGCTCGTGGCGATGCGATTCGCCAGTGCCGCCACCTGTGCGAGCAGGGCGGTGGGGTCGCACCCGAGGTCGAGCGTGTGGGCGTGGATCTTGATGTCGGCGTGACGAACGGTGTGAGCAACCTCATCGGCATTGCCCTTGGCGTAGACGAGGTGACCGTCGTCGAGTTGCAGCGCTGTGCAGTACGCGAGCATCTGGTAGAGGTCCGCGTCGGGGAAGCCGGCGGGCTTCTCGACCTTGTACTTCGCGTCGATCACCGCTGCGGGTGCTGCGTCTCGGTACCAGACAAGGTCCGGGCGCATGGCGATCGCTTCATCGACGTCGAGGTGGTGGCGGTCCTGAGGTCGAGCCCATCCCCCGTGTTGCTTGAGCGACTCGGTGAGCGCAGCAGTCAAGAAGTCCTCGTAGACCTTGGCCATGTCGACCAGGAACCCACCCACGCGCACGGCGCCGGGCGCCTGGTCGACGGCGTTGCGCCGCAACAGCACCTCCGCCAACCAAAGAGCCACGTGGTAGCGCTCGTTCAGGCGGTTCGGTCGCCATACCGGCAGAGAGCCTCCCTGCACCGGCGCGCTGACTTCAGCTAGCACCCCGCGGAGTCGTCGCAGCCTGGAGCGGACCATCGCATGAACGCCGGGGACGCGCAGGAGCAGTTCCGCCGCGCCACGCAGGAGCTGGTTCTCCGGGATGTCGACGGTGTGGTCGTCGTAGCGCACGAGAAGCGGGAGGGCGATTCCGAAGCGCTGCCTGAGTTGGTCTTGTTCGCGGAGTCGACCGCGCAGGACCGTGAGGGAGTCGTCGACGTCCGTGTAGCCCTGGAGAAGACCCGTCTCAATCGCTCGGTCGGCCTGATCGGCGAAGGCCTGAGCGAGAACGGGCACGAGGTCGTCCACCTCTGCGAGCGCTACCTGGTCGGCACGCCACCCGGGGCTCTTGGCGTAGCCAAGGAGGAACATCACCCGAGAGATGTGGACCTTGGGACGGATCCAGACGGTCACATCGCCGATCGTGACGACCCCTACCTTCGTTGACGGGCCTACCTCCCACTCTCTTCCTCCGACGCGGATCGCCGTGACAGCGCCCGATGCGGCCAAGGCATCGCCCACAACGTCGTCGAGCGGGCCGACGAAGGACTCGCCTCCTTCGCGGAGGTAAAGATCGGTCAAGACCCCGTCTCGTCAGCCTCGGCAACGGCCTGCACTGACTCGTCGGCGATCTCCTGATCGGCAGGCGCGATGGCCGACATCAGCGCGTCGAGTCGGTAGTGGCCGCGAACGCTCTCCCACTCCCCGTAGTGGTGCTCCTGGAGCAGCGGCAGGATCGAGGTCCGCCAGATGCGGTCGAAGCGTTCGGGCGAATGGGCGTCGGGCTCTGTGCTCTTCATGAAGTATGAGGGGCCGATGTGGAAATCGGGGTCTTCGATGCGCTGGTTCAGTCGGTCGAGAAGCCGGGCCGCCGTGTCGCCGAGCCCGTGGTGGGCAGACCACTTCGCGAGGAGGGACTTGGTGGGTTCCGCGTCGGGGGTGAGTTCCACGAACGCGAACCGACGACGCATCGCCGCGTCGATCAAGGCGATCGAGCGGTCCGCCGTGTTCATCGTGCCGATGAGGTAGAGGTTCTTTGGGAGGGTGAAACCTTCGTCATCGGCCGAGTAGAGAAGGTCGACGGCCTGGTCGCGGTACTCCAGCAGGAAGTACAGCTCGCCGAAGACCTTGGCAAGGTTGGCTCGGTTGATCTCGTCGATGATGAGCACGAACGCTTGGTCGGTGTGCTCGCGAGCGCGGTTCACGAGCTGTCGCAGCGGCCCCGCCTTCAGCTCGAAGCTGATCGTGCCCTCTCCCGAGCCGGGCGCGGGCCGGTAGCCCTCGAAGAAGTCCTCGTAGGTGTAGGCCGGATGGAACTGGACCAGCTTCACCTGCTCGGGCCCGACGAGGTCGGCCGCGAGCTTCCGTGCGATGTAGGTCTTGCCGGTGCCGGGAGGCCCGTAGAAGATCACCTGACGACGCTCGTTGAGGAGGTCACCTACCTCTCCGAGCCATGGATGATCGACGAACAACTCGGTGGCGAGTGCCTCAGTCGGCTCGGGGAGCCGTTCATGACGGGCAGACCGCACAGCCGACTCCGCCTCCGGGTCACCAGCATCCGGCTCCACGAGGGCGTCGATCAGCGCAAGGTCCGCAGTGAGGTCGAGGACCGTGCTCCCACTTTGGAGACGGGCGGGTAGCGGATCGGGCAGGCCCGCGAAGTCGACGGGCGCGTCGGCGTTGCGCCAGTCGACCGGGCGGCGGAGGTTCGATCGACCACCGTCGGAGTCCAGATAGGACCAGTCCCCGGTGACGTCACCGAGAAAGACGTGGGACTCGCTCGTGGTGAGGATGACGTCGCCCACGTTGAACTTGGTGACGAAGGCGACGATCTCCTCGATCTTGGCCTTCAGCTCGTGATGCTTCAGGTGGGCGTAGTCAGCCTTCGCCATCTCCTCCAGCTCCGCAGCGGTGACCGCTGCCCGCGGCGCTCGAAGCTGGGAAGCAGCCAGGCTGCAGAATCCCTCGGCCAGCCACTCGGGCACAACGTTCACGCCAAGTACCGATGAGCCACGCACCAACCACGCGCGACGCTGCGCCGGCTTCGAGGACTTCTCCCACTCGCGGTAGGCGTGATGGGCGGCGAGACGGAACGATTCCGGGTCCGGGTACTGGTCGAGTGCCTGGCGGCCCGCCGGGGTCACCGCCCAGACGCCGTTTCCGTCCTTCGTCATCCAACCGGCCTTGACCATGCCGACACTGGTCCACAAGAAGCGGGTCTGCCACCAGGGCCGATCGTTCTTGGCAGGCTCGCTCTCGTCCGGAGTCGGCTGCATCGCTGACTCGAGATGATCGACGACCTCCTGACGCGTCCGGCTCTCGTGTTGGGCGAGGTAGGCCAGCCCCTCTCGAAGGAACTCCCCGACTCGCTGCTGGGTTATCGGCACGACGACCTCCGAATCTCGCCTCTCCAGCCACCCCGGGTCTCGCCGTGACCGCTCGACATCAGCTAGCTCTCTACATCCCGCAGACCGAGGGCATCGCCCCATGAGGTGTCGAACCACGATCCGTCCGGCCGGATGGCTTCCTCTTCCGGGAGGCCCTCCAAGACGGAGTCGACCTCTCGGGCAAGTCCGGCCACAGCTTCGCCTTCTCGCTCGCGAAGGAGGCCAGCCAGGCGTCGATGTAGACCGATCCGCACCCCGACAGCACCAAGATCGGCGGCCTCGATCGCCGCGGGCGCGACGCCGGCCAGGTCCGGGCTGCGGCCCACGTCGAGCGCCCGCAAGAACGGCGCGTAGTAGGCCTCGGTGAACCGGTCCGGGTCAACCTGCCAACTCAACGCGACCTCTGTGGGCTCGGGGTCGAGGGCGTAGAGCTGCATGGTCTGACCAGGCGGCGGGAACTGAGCAACGACCCCGCACGCGACCCATGGGGCAGCGCCCCCGATCGAGGCCACATTGCTCGCCTGCGCCTTCACCTTCGCCGGGAGATCGGACTCCATGCGGTTCGACCGGCCCTTCGCTTCCACGACCACCCAGCCTCCACGGCCCACCCCGAAGAGGTCCGGACGTTCCCGGCTCGGACCGAAGCTCACGCCATGGTGCGCGCTGTACCGATCAACGTGCATCAGCCGTGCCACCCCGAGGCGCTGCTGAGCGAAGACGCCTGCCATCGCCTGACCGAGCGAGTAGGAGAGGTTCACCTTCTCCGAGCGATCGAGTTCGGTCGCCAGCGCCGACCTGATCAGATGCCCGCCCCACTCCTGGCGGACGTACGCCGGGATCAGTGCAGACCGGTGCACGAACTCGGCGACCGACGCCCAGCCGTGACGCACCTCGTCGCCAGGCGCCCTCCCCGTGGTGAAGAGGGCAGCAGCGAGGTCCGAGTCGGTGAAGCTGGTGTCCGACCAGGCGGGAACGATTCCCGGAGCGAACCCAACGCAGCGTGTCGCCACTTGAAAGTCAGTCATGCGCTCGCCTCGGACCAGTGGCTTCGGTGAGGAGCGGGCGCTTGAACGCGGTCGATGCAGCCATCACACACGGTCGTACCAATCCAGGATGCGGTCCTTCGTGGCGAAGGTGCCATGAGCCTTGCGATCACGCTTCTCGAGGACGGGGAACTGATCGAGGACGTAGGCCAACTCGTCGCGGCTGAGGTCGTACACGTGCTTGGCCACGATGGCATCGATCTCCGCTCGAGCTTGCGCCCGCTCGCTCACGTCAGTATGAGCCTCGCGCGGGACGGCTCTCCCATCAGACACCGCCTCACACCACCCATGTGTGCTCATTGAGTTCCAGAACTTTGTCATATCTGGGTCGGTACAGATAAGAGGAAGTACCTGCCGGGCGAGTTGCGCCACTATGGGATCGTCTACCGTCATTCGAGGCATCGGCAGGCTATCGAGGATCGAAAGGCTCACATGCAGAGTCAGTCGCTTTCGAATTAGAAAGTCGGCAGTGAAGGAGTTGGCGACCGCTAGGAAGATCAGGTACTGCCACTCGTCCTCCTCATACGTAAATGTTGGCACTGTGTGACCACAGATAACCCCTGGAGGAACCAAGGTCGCCATAAGCGATCTTTCCGTGTCCGGCCGCGCGACGTCGCCGAAGGCGACGCGATACCTCCACACCCGATCCAAGACCTTGGCCGGAATGTCTGGCTCAGGCACACGCCACTGCGGGACGATCTCCTTCCCCGGCAAACCGAACTCCAGCGGTTCCCAGACTGCTGCCCTACCGCGTCCCGACCGGTATGCCTTGGCTCGATAGTCATACTGATCGATCATGCGACCCTCAAGGAGGGGCAGCCCGCCTTCGTGATCATTGAAGAGATCCCGGTCGTTACCCATGTGGATCTCGGCCGAGTACCGGCGATACGGAGCACCCGACACCAACTTGCCGAACGGTGGACAGGATGCGTACACCTTGGCCATCACTGATGCATCGGGCCCCACACTGACTTCACTGACTGCCAAAGAATCGGCCGACTGGTTCCTGATCGTTTCGACAGAGATGCGGACAGGTTGGGATTTTAGACCTGCTAAACCCACCTCATCTGAGATCCCAAAACCAGCCGCAAAATCGACGGTAGCACCTCCTCGCTGCGCAGAGTACATTGCGAAACGGGTTGTCTGGTCAACGCCAGGAAACCACTTGCCGGCGGTGTTAATCAGTCCAGCGATCACCTCAACTCGGCAACGTTCAAAGAGCTCATTTCGGATGGCGGCAGCGTTCGCGCCGTTGTAGAGGCCTGACGGAGTTACCTGAGCAGCCCAGCCTGAACCATGTGTAGCGGTCAACGCTGTCTCGACGAACATCCGATAGACGTTGAAGTCCCCCTTTCCGAGGTTCCCGGGCGCAAACATCCGGTACCTACCAGAGGACTTGATGAAATGGACAAGACCGAATAGCTCGCGACGATGCCGAGACCACGAATCGGAGATCGACCGGTTCTCAACCAGCCGGCTGATGATTCGGTCCTGCTCGTCCTTCTTGACGAAGCGGATCGAGGGCTCGTATGCGGCGAAGAACTCCTTCGCGTCAGGGCTGAGTGCGTCCCAGGGTGGGTTCCCAAGTATGAGATCGAACCCGCCCGCCCAGCCGAGGTCACCTCCGTTCTCCAGATCGACCTTGAAAATCTGCGGGAACGTGAGATGCCAGTGAAGGAACTGGTAGCGGCGCGTGAGGTCGCCGACCTCCGAGCGTTGCTCGGGGGTGAGGCCTGCGGGGTTCTCACCGGCGGTGCGCACGGTGTCGTCGGTGATGGACGGGTTCGCTGGCGTCTTGACGGCGACGAAGGCGGCGCACCAGGTGTCGGCCGCCAACCGGGCGCGCGTCGTCGCTGCGTCTTCGAGGAGCGCGCTGTAGAGCGCTGCCTTGTCAGCAACCTGCTCGACCGTGTCCTCCGGCATCCTCTCGATCTTGGCCATCTCGACTGCGATGGGATCCGCCAGGGCCGCTGGGTCGAGCGGGAGGTCGAGGATCTGTTGGCTCCGGCGGTCGCGTTGGAAGGCGTTCGTCTTCCGACGCGCGGTGACGGTCTTCTTGTCGTCTCCTTCGATCGCCGTGAACGCTGCGTCGGGCACGCCTTCGGCGAGCAGGCGCGGAGTGGCGCCGATGAGTCCGTTGCCGTTGACGATGTGGTGGTCGAGGAAGCCGAGGGGCTTGCCTGGTTCCATCGCTTCGAGCCAGAGACTGACCTTGCACAGCTCTACAGCCATCGGGTTGATGTCGATGCCGTAGACGCAGTGCGCGATGACGTCGCGCACTGCGGTTTGGGTCTCGGTGACGCTGGGTTCGTTGTCTCCGGAGCGGACGCGAGCGAGGCGATGGGCGATTCGGCGAGCGGCGGCGACGAGGAAGTGACCGGACCCGACCGCTGGATCGCAGACGGTCAAGCTGAGGATGGCTCCTTCGGGGTCTGGGCTCGCCTCTGCTTCGTCGAGGAGTGCGTCCAGGCTGGCTTCGAGGAGGCAGTCGATCAGAGGGGCAGGGGTGTAGTGAGCACCGGTTGTCTTACGTTCGTTGCCGGCCAGGGCGTCGAGCGTGAAGGCCCGAGTTGACGGGTCGTGCCGAGGCACAAGCTCGAGGAGGCTCTCGTAGATGCCTCCGAGCTCCTCGGAACCGAGGTGCTGGTAGTCGATGTTCCGTCGGGGTCCACCCTCCTTGGGCTGGATGACGGAGAGATGCCTGATGGCGGCGAGCAGTGCGTCGTTGCCCAAGGAACACCCCTGCACGACATCACTTGCTGAGTTCCGGAAGAGTCCGCCGATCCCCGGGAGCCCCAGTTCGGGCCGGCCGACGTCCGAGCCGAGCCCGTCCAGGGTGATCGTCAGCGCCCGCCACAGGTCGGAGTGGCGCGTGCCGCGGCGGCGGGTCGCGATGCGGCGTAGTCGAGACGTGGAAAACCACGCGGTGTATCGGGCTCTGGATGTCTCCTCAGCACTTGGGTCGAGGAGCAAGCCCCTGTCCTCAGCGACGAAGCAGAAGAGCAGTCGATAAACGAGTCGGAGCATCGAGCGGTGATACGTCGATAGGTCTAGGTCGCCCCCGGGTTCGAGCCGGGCGCGAAGGTCAGTGTTGTCGGGGTGTCGGAGGAAGCCGGTGCCCAGCGATTCGATGGCTGCCTTGACCCCGTCGCGAAGCTGACCAAGTGCGCGAGCGCCGGTCTCGACGGCGTCGGAGCGCCATCGTTCGAGCCAGCAGTCCTCGGGTCCGGCGTCGGGGTCAACTGGTTCGAACCGCGTCTGGTGAGCGAGGAGGTAGAGCGCGACGAAGTCACTGAAGGCTTCTCCCTCGAACATGGCTTGGAGGTCGAACTCGACGTATGCCTGGCCGACGAAGCTGGAGGAGTCTCGGAGGAGGCGGAGCGTGCCTCCGTTGGCGACGATTGCCCAGAGGTGCCGATCAGATCGGTTGAGCAGTTCCTGGACCATCGCGTGGGGAGCGCGCTCCGCTGCGCCGGCGACCCCAGCGGTCTTGCGATCGAGGTCGACACCCCAGCCCAGGAGGTGAACTGGGAGGTTGTCGGCCTCGTGACTGACCGGGAATGACCGAGCGTCCGCTGCGATCCCACCTGCTGGGGTGGTCGGGATCCGACCGAAGCCCAGCTCACGTAGGAGGACGCCCAGCCACTTCTCGCGAGTGAGGCTGGTCGCCCGGTCGCCGTCCGGCAGCTTGTGGAGGGCATCGCGGTATGCAGTCCATGCACCGGTGAGCACCGACCATGCTCGGTTGGCGGCTTCCTTGGGGGTGACACCAAGTTCGAGGTGGAAGTCGTCGGCGGTGAGCCCGTCGAGGCCCTGGCCGACCAGCACTCGACCGATGAGGTCGGCTGGAAGGAGTCCCCCAACGCTGCGGACGGTGATAAGGGCGTTGGAGCTCACAGCGAGGCCACCGGCAGCCAGACGTAGAGCCCGAGGATGTCGGCGGGCTTCTGAGCGGCAACGGCGAGGCCGCGGCGGGCAATGCCTGCACCAGCTCGGACCCGGCGGTGGGCATCGAGGAGGTCGTCGGCCAGGCGATCCGCCTCGTCGTCGAGGAAGGGTTCAAGTGCGGGAATTGAGGCAACCACACGGTCGAGGTGATCGGCGGCCTGGTCGCCCGCGACGTTGGCGTCGGCTTCGGCCTGCAGGAGTCGGTCGACCTCGTCCTGAGGCAGCCACTGCGCCTGGCTTGGTGAACCGGTGAACCCCAGGAACCGGGCTTCCTCAGTCACGACCTGGCGAACGCCGCCGCGGGCGGGCAGATCGAGGTGGAACCGGAATCGGACGAGGAGGAGCGTGGTGCGCTGCGTCACGGCTTTCGTGCGGGCGACGCCAGCTCGACTCGCCACCCGGCCTTCAAGGGTGGGATCGAGCGCTGCGTCGAGCACATGGCGGGCGATGGCTTCGACATGGGGATCAGTTCGGGCGAGCAGTGCTTGGCCTCGTGGGACCGGGTGGTCGGAGTGGAGGGGTAGGGGTTCGCGGTGACCGGGTGGAAGCGTGTCTCGTAGACCGACTGGCAAGGTCGCGGTGACGGCCTCCCAACCGCGGTCGGTTGGTGTGACGGAAGATCCGAGTGCTCGCAGGGCCTCGATGGTGAAGTGAGCGACGTCGTGGTGGCTACCCAAGGCTGTACGGGCTGCAGCCACCTCGCGGGCGACGTCGTCGGGGTGGATGGCATCTTGCGCGTACTTGGTCTTTGACCGCTTCTCGCGTTCGGCGGCCGACTCCCAGGACCGGTGGAGGTCATCTCGGCGGCGCTCGAGCCCGAGATCGAGAGTGAGCTGGTCACCGCTGTCCTTGCCGCGAAGTACCAGGCCTTCCATGAGCGCCTCGACGACTCCATCGGATTCGTCAGGTACCGGGACCGACACACCGGTCGCGCTGCGGATTGCTTGGTGCTTCCTCAGAAGGACGTCGAGAACGATGCCGTCGATGCGGTTGTCGCGCCCGTAGACCGTGACCGCCCGGACGATGTCGCGGGTCTGGCCGAACCGGTCGACTCGTCCCTCGCGTTGCTCGTGGCGAGTCGGGTTCCAGGCAAGGTCGTAGTGGACGACCGCCTGGAAGTGGTCCTGGAGGTTGACGCCCTCGGAGAGGCAGTCGGTGGCGACGAGCACATGGCGCCCTGGCTGAGCGGTGAGTTCAGCGATCCGTGCTTCCCGTAGGTCTGGCGGCAGGGTGCCGGTGACCGACGCGACCGCGACGTTCTCGCCGACAACACCCTCGAGGTGTTGGGCGACATAGTCGGCAGTGTCGATGAACCGGCAAAAGACTATGGGGTCGTACCCGTCGGCCAGCAGGCCCTTGACTTCGGCGACGAGCTTGGCGAGTTTGCGGTCGAGCTTGGGGCCACTGAGGTTGTCGGCGGCCTTGGCGAGGTCGAGGAGACGGCGCCGTTGACTCTTCGAGGTAGTGGGCTCCTCGTCTGGGTCTCCGGCATCGGCTCCGGGGGTGACATCGATACCTTCGAGGGCTTCGTCGTCGGCCGTGTCGAGCACTGCGGCGCGCCCAAGGGCGTCTGCTTCTTCGATCGTCGACGCCTCTGCCGATGCTGCCCTGGTCCGGAGGGTTGCGGCTGCGGCCCGCGGGGATGAGGCGAGGGTGCGGAGTAGTGCGAGTGCGGACCACCAGCGAACCCGTTGGCGTAGTACCGGTTGGCCGGTGGTGGCGTCGGTGATCTGTTCCCGGGCGTAGTCGAGGACTCGATCGAACAATGCGGCGTACTCGGCGGACAGCTCGTAGGGGGCTTCCTTGGTCTCGCGGTCCGATGGGAAGGCAGTGTCCTCGTCCAAGAAGCGGCGGATGTCGGCCCGCCGGCGCTGGACGAAGTGGCGCGCGAGGTGTTCGCGCCCCTTTACGTCATCCAGGTTGATGGTGGCGAGGGCCGGGTCGAGCAGGCCGAGCAGATTCCGGAAGCCTTCCTCCTTTCCGGAGTGCGGGGTGGCGGTGACGAGAACCAGGTGGCGGCTGGGGTCCCGAGCGATGTCGCGAAGGAGGTCGTAGCGCTGAGTGCGGGCCTTTGCTCCCCCGCTGGCTCCATCGGCGACGGCGCTGTGGGCTTCGTCGACGATGACAAGGTCGGGGCAGTGGTTGAGGAACTCGGATCGGCGGTTGTGGGCCTTGATGAAGTCGGTTGAGATGACGACGAACGGGTGCTTCTGGAACAGGGATTCGTTCATCATCAGTCCCCGTTGCAGACGTGCTGCAGTTGAGGGCAGCACGAGTTCGGCGTCGATGCCGAACTTGTCGCGCAGCTCTCGTTGCCATTGCTCGGCGAGGGCGGGGCTGCAGAGCACAGCTACCCTCGATGCGTCGCCTTGGGCAAGCAGTTCTGAGGCGATCAGTCCCGCTTCGATGGTCTTGCCGATACCTACATCGTCGGCGATGAGGAGCCGTACGGTTTCCTGGCGGAGGGCCACCATGAGGGGCACGTACTGGTAGGCGCGGGGTTCGACGGCGAGACGCCCGAGTGACCGGAAGGGTCCGGCAGATGAGCGGAACCCGATGCGCAGAGCGGTGCGAAGCAGGTCGGCGCTAGCGGTGTCGCCGAGGTCGTCGACGGTAGGGGGCGTGAACGTCGCCTCCACCACCTCTTCGATGGCGGGGAAGACCGCAGCCGTGTCATCGTCTCCGCCACCGAGGGGGCGAAGCACAAGGAAGTCGGGCTCGGAGTCCGGGAGGACGACCCATTCGCGGCCGCGTGCATGGACGAGGGTGCCGGGCGCAAACCCGGAGTTGGTGGTGCTCATGTCGTTCGGCCGTCTCCGAACACTGAGCGGAACTTCGAGACAGCAGTCGTCCAGTCGTCGTCGTATCGGATGCGGATCACGCTCCAACCTTGGTCGACCAGTCGATCCTCGGCATCGCTGTCTCGTTCTGACTGGGTAGGGGTGTCGTGAACGGGCCCGTCGATGAAGATGCCGACGAGCCCGGTTGGCAGGTCATAGACCAGGTCGGGCCGGGCGCGAGCGGCGGACACGGTGGTCTGGGCACGGTCTGGGAGTCGGTGTCCTCGTTCATCGAGCCATTGCACAAAGTCGCGTTCGAGCGACGAGTCGGCAAGCGCGTCGAGCAGGGTGCGGGATTCGGCGCGGGTGCGACCACCTGATCCGGATGCGGTCGTCGAGGCCGCCAGCTCGAGGAGCAGGTCGCGGACGGCGTGGCGGTCGATGCGCGCGTGGTCGAGCTGGTTGCCGTAGGACAGCAGGCAGTCGTAGCAGGCCTTCTCGCACCGCTCAGTTGCACCGGGGGCGTGGTCGAGGTCGGCCCCGTTCTCTGGATCGAAGTGGGAACGCTCCAATGCGATGCGGGCGACCTGGGCGAGGGCGTCGGGTTCGAGTACGAGGCGACGGAGCACGCCGGCGCCGCCCTCGGCTGATTCGGTAAAGACGAAACGTCCTCGGTCGGCGGGGTCGGGAAGCTCGTTCGAGTCGAGTTCGGAGTCTTCGAGCTGGAACCACGCCTCGGCACCTCGCTCGAGGGCGTAGCGAAGGCTCGTTGCGGTGACGTCGTCGAGCGATCGAGTATGCCGAACGAGGAGGATGTTGCGGGTGTCCTCGACGTAGGGGATCACCTTCGCTTTGGAGGCAACGTCGGCGAGGTCGGCTTCGAGATTGTCGGTGTCCACGGTGGCATCGGCGGCCTGCTTGTCGGAGAGCCACTTGCCTCCGATGGTGTCCAACCAGAAGCCGCGGTCGGCTTCGTCCTTCCGTCGTCGACGGCCGACGTTGGCGATGCGGATCGTCGCGGCGTCGCCGTAGGTGGCGTCGACGAGGCTCATCCCGTTGGCTGAGGTGTTCGCGTCGATGCGTCCGGGCCGGTCGCCGTGACTGGCGAACCGGTAGGACACCTCCAGCTCAAAGCCGGACCGGCGTCGCTCCTCCTCGTCGCTGGAAATCCGTTCCCGCCTGCGGGTGTGCACGGTCTGAAGTCGCAGGAGGCCGTAGGTCTTGGCGCCGAGACGCGCGCCACACCCTTCGCAGGTGTCGGTGCCGACTGAGACCGGGTGGTGGTAGCCGCAGTCCTCGCAGCGCCGCGCGTCCTCGGTTTCGATCTGACCCGCTCCCTCCACGGAACGTGGGAGCTGGACTCGCACCACCTCGTAGCGGGCCCCTTCGTGGTAGATGAGCGCGCCCGGGCCGAACTCGCGGATGGCCAGGAATCGGGGCCGTTGGAGGTAGTCACCTTCACGGGCTCCGCGTCCGGCTCTGCCGCCGGGGATGTAGGCCGCGAGGGGTAGCCGGGGGAACGAGTAGCCGGGCAGGAAGCCTTCGGACGCGAGGTAACGGTAGGAGTAGAAGTCGGTCTGGCCGATGTCGGAGTCTTCGTTTCGCAGCAGCTTCAGGCGATCGCGGGCTTCGCGTTCACGGTTCGCTGCCGCGTCGCGCGCTCGCCGTGGAGCGTTCGGATCGATGGCGACTCGACCTTGGTCGGTGTACTCAGCGAGCGTGGTCCGATAGAGGTCTCGCCAACGTTCGAGGGCGCGGTCGAGGTTCTCAGGTGCCTTGGTCACGACGTCGTGGACCCAGCCGTCGTACCACCACGCCACGAG
>WPCK01357404.1_pt1 | contig 21261 bp, 14 predicted proteins | sample 5399851 | NCBI WGS metagenome assembly WPCK01 (sample SAMN12869471, study PRJNA574797) | sludge metagenome | isolation source: wastewater treatment of pH11 | place: China:Beijing | collected 2019-05-20 | reverse complement strand
GCGCCGGTGCGGGCGGCGAGGAGGAGCACGTAGGCCTCGTGCTCGACCTGGCCCTCGCGGGTCAGCGAGAGGGTCGGGCCGGAGTCCTTGTACCAGACGAAGCGCCAGAGCTTGTGGAACAGGCGGGCGTCGGTGCTGTCGCGCCCGAGCACGGCGATGCTGAGCGCGCCGTCGTCGCCCGCCCGGTAGCGGCTGCGCCCCCAGCGCTGCACCGGGTCGAGGACCAGCCCGTCCGTGGGCACGCCGAGATCCTGGAGGGACTGCTCCACCTGGCGGGGCGAGGGGGTGGCGGCCGGGGACCCGAAGACCAGGTGGGCGAGGGCGGCGACCCCCCAACCGAGGAAGAGGCTGGCGATGACCGCGATGGGTAGGCCGGCACCGAGGCCGACGGCGCCGAAGGCCGTGAGCCAGTAGACGGCCTCGAGCAGCCGTCGGGCAGGTCGGGTCAGGTAGGGACGGGCGGCGAGGATCACCGCGGCGACGGTCGCCAGCGGGACCACCGGGAAGTCGGGGTGCTGGCCGTGGAGGCTGGCGCCCGCGTCAACGAGCGCGTCCGGCAGGTCGACGAGCTCGCCGAGCGCCACCGACGCGAGCCACGCCACACCGCCCGCCACCACCAACGTCCCGAGGAGGCGCGCTCGGCGAGCCACCAGCGCGGTGACGACCAGGACCGCGGCGAGGACGACGCCCGTCAGGTAGAAGCCCTCGAAGACCGTCTCGAGGGTGCCCGGGAGGCTGGCGAGGAGGTCGACCACGCCGCTTTCGATCTTCGTGCCGCTCACCGCTCCGGCGGCGAGCACCCCCACGAGCACGGCCGACGTCAGGGTCTTGGCGATGTCCGACGGTCGCCGCCGGATGCGCCCCTCCGCCACGATGCCGAACACCGAGGACGTCCACCGGCGCTCGATCACCGAGGTGACGACGGGGAGGAAGCCGGTGGGAGCCCCCTCCGGTGGCGCGGTCGCGGCCATGTCCGCAGGATCCTAGGAGAACCCGGGAGGGCCGTGACCTCTCGGTTAACCTCGCCCGCCCATGGACTCGGCCAGCGCCTCGTCGCTCGCCCTCATCATCGTCGTCGCAGTCCTCGCGCCCCTGCTGGCCGAGGCGCTCCGGCGGTTCCGTATCCCCGGGGTCGTGCTCGAGATCGCCTTGGGCGTCGTCATCGGCCAGCAGGTGCTCGGCCTGGCCGAGGTCACGCCCGTGATCGCCGGCTTCGGGAACCTCGGGCTGAGCTTCCTGATGTTCCTCGCCGGCTACGAGATCGACCTCGACCGCATCAAGGGGCGCCCTCTCGACCGAGCCACCCGGGGCTGGTTCCTGTCGCTCGTCGTCGCGCTGGGGGTGGCGGCGGTCCTGGTGGCCACCGGCTTCGCTCTGTCCGACCTGCTCATCGGCCTCTGCCTCACCACCACGGCGTTGGGGACGCTGCTGCCGATGCTGAGCGACGCCGGCGTCCTCGAGAGCCGCTTCGGCGCCCTCGTCCTCGCGGTCGGCACCGTGGGTGAGTTCCTGCCCATCGTGGCCATCGCCCTTCTGCTCACGAGCGACAACCCGGGCACCACGGCGCTGCTGCTGGTGGCGTTCATCGCCCTCGCGGTGGGCGCCACCCTGATCGCCACCCGCGCCCGGTCGCCGAAGGTCCTCGAGCTCATGCGCCGGCACCTGGACTCGAGCGCGCAGCTCCCGGTGCGCATCGCCGTGCTCATGGTCGTCGCGTTGGTGTGGGTCGCCGGCCACCTTGGTCTCGACGTCCTGCTCGGCGCGTTCGCGGCTGGCATCATCGTGCGACTCTTCACCGCCGGCGAGCAGTCCGAGGCGGTGGGCTCGAAGCTGTCTGCCCTGGGTTTCGGCTTTCTCATCCCCATCTTCTTCGTGGTGAGCGGGATGAAGTTCGACCTCGACGCCCTCCTCTCGGAGCCCACCACCCTGTTGCGGGTTCCCCTCTTCCTCGTGCTGTTCCTCGTCGCCCGGGGCCTGCCGGCCATGCTGCTCTACCGCCGGGACCTGGTCCGCCGGGATCGGGCTGCGCTCGCGTTCTTCTCGGCGACCGCGCTGCCCCTCGTGGTCGTGATCACCGAGATCGGCCTCGAGACCGAACGCATGCTGCCCGAGAACGCCGCCGCCTTGGTCGGGGCGGGGATGGTCTCGGTGCTGGTGTTCCCCCTGGCGGGCTTCGCCCTACATCGGAGCGGGGCGGCGAGCGAGCCATCGGGTGACGGCGTCGACGCGGGGGCCCCGGAGGACGCGGGGACCGACCCGGCCTCGGGCCTCCCGGTCTGAGGTGCACGCCGCCCACTGTGGGCGGTCCAGGATACCACTCCTGGCGTTTGCCAAGCCACACCAAGTGACGTAGGCTCCTCCTCACAGCAGGGCGTGACCTGGGGGGGCGAACGTTGAGGGATTCTCTCGGGCGGGGTTCATCAGCGCGGCCACGGCGGTGGTTCGAGCGCCCGATGGTGGCTCTGGGGGCGGCCGCCCTCGTTCTGGTCGTGCTGGCCACGGTGTCGCCGCCGCCGGCGGCCGCCCACGGTCACCCCGGTCGAGCACCTGGATGGTCCGAACCGAACTCGCGCCAGCGCTGGGGCCAGGAGTTCCGCTGGTGGGGCTCGGCACGGCCGATCCTGCTGCGTGAGGTCCGTGGCATCGTCCAGTCCGACTGGGCGGAGCGGCGTGGCGCAGACGGTTCGGGCATCGACATCGCCCTCGTCGACACGGGAGTCGCTCCCGTACGGGGCCTCGATGACCCGGACCTGATCGTGAACGGGCCCGACCTCTCGCTCGACCGCCAAGCCGGCCTTCCCCCTGGGCTCGACGCGTACGGCCACGGCACGCACATGGCCAGCATCCTCGGGGGCGGGCTCGGCATGGCCCGTGACGCGCGGATCGTGAACCTCAAGGTGGCCTCCTCCGACGGCGGCGTGGACGTGTCGCAGATGATCGCTGCGGTCGACTGGGCCGTGCAGCACCGCAAGGACCCCGGTCTGAACATCCGGGTCCTGAGCCTCTCCGGCGGCACCGATTCGACCCAGTCCTACCTCGTCGACCCCTTGGCCCATGCCGTCGAGTCGGCGTGGCACCACGGGATCGTGGTCGTCGTCGCCGCGGGCAACTCCGCCGGGCCGCTCTCCGACCCCGCGGTCGACCCCTACGTGCTGACCGTCGGCGCCGCGGACACGCGTATCCCCCAGAACCGCAACGACGACGTCGTCGCCTCGTTCTCTGCGGTCGGCACCCCTGATCGCGGCGTGGATCTGATCGCCCCGGGGGTCTCGGTGCTCGGACTGCGGGCACCGGGCTCGGCGGTGGACCTGGACAATCCGAGCGCGGTGGTCGCCAATGCGCTGTTCCGTGGCTCGGGGACGTCGCAGGCTGCGGCGGTGGTGGCCGGCGCGGCCGCGCAGCTGCTGAGCGATCGGCCCGAGCTCACCCCGGACCAGGTCAAAGCGCTGCTCATGGGCTCGGCGCGGCCACTGGGCGACGGGACGCTCCCGGGCCAGGGGGCCGGGATGATCGACCTGCGTGGCGCACTGCGGGCGGCGACGCCGGTGGTCGACCAGTCCTTCCCGCTCTCCGCGGGGACGGGGTCGATCGAGGCCGCTCGAGGTGACCTGCACCTCGTTGCCGATGACGGGACCGTGCTCGAGGGCGAGATCGATCTCCAGGGCGCCCCCTGGGCCCCGAGCACCTGGGCCCCGCTCTCGGCGGCCGGCGCCGCCTGGAGCGGGGGGGTGTGGAATGGCAACGTCTGGTCCGGCGCCGACTGGGAAGGCGTGGGCGTGGCCGGGTCGCCCCTGCAGGGTCACACGTGGCGCTCCGAGGCCTGGACCGGTCACACCTGGCGGGCCGAGCTCTGGTCGGGGCACACCTGGCGAGGGCACACCTGGCGAAACGGGGTGTGGGAGTGAGCGGAGCCAGGCCCGGGACGTGACCCTTCCGATCGAGCGAGTGCCGAACGCCGGGCACCGGGCTGCGGGGGACCCTCCTCCACTCGACGGCCCTGACCTCGATCGCGGTCGCCGGCGGGTCTTGTGGCTCTGCGCCGGCCTCGCCGTGGCGCTCTTCGTCCTGTTGGGGCCGCTGGGGGGGGCCGAGGTCCACCACGATGCTCACGGGGTGCACTGGGGGGTCTTCGCCCTGGTCCTGGCGCTGTACCTGCTCGCCGAGCTCTTCGAGGTGGAGATCGAGCTGCGGCGGGAGTCGCACTCGTTCGCCCTGACCTCGGTGCCCCTCGTCATCGGCCTCTTCTTCCTCCCCGTGGCGCTGGTGGTCGTCGCGCGGGTGGCGGCATCGGCGGTCGTGCTCGTCGGCGTGCGTCACCAGCGGGGCGAGAAGCTCCTGCTCAACCTGCTCTCCCACGCCCTCGAGGTGGCGGTCGCCGGTGCGGTGCTGGTTGCCCTCGGTGTGCAGGACGCACGGGGGACCGAGGTCTGGCTCGCAGCGGTCGTCGCAGTCGTCGTGGCCGATCTGGTGGGCGGCATCGTCGTGACTACCGCGATCAGCCTCCACCAGGGGGTATGGGAGCCGTCGCTGCTGCGGGGGATCTGGGTGCCCATGGCGATGGCGGTCATCGACGTGGCCGTCGCCCTCATGATCGTGAGCGGCCTCCAAGAGGGGTGGGACGAAGCCTGGCTGGCCGTGCCCATCATCGTGTTCGTGGTGGGCATGACCCGCTCGTACGCCCGTGTGGTCGCTCGTCACCACGCGATGGCACGGTTGGACGCCTTCGCCCGTGATCTGGGTGCCGCGGTCGCCGCTGGTGACGTGGAGTCGAGCCTGCTGCCACGCATCGCCGACGTGCTTCGGGCCGACACGGCCTGGGTGTGGTCGCCCGACGCATCCGAGCCGCTGAAGCAGGTGCACCACGTCGGTGGAGGTGCCATCGGCGTCGAGCCGGTGACGGCATTCGATCGGGTGAGCGCGGTGGCGCGCGACGGTGTCCGCCTGTACGGACCCCGTGGCCAGGCCTCTGCCGAGCTCGCCGCGGTCGGGCTGTCGGAGGCGCTCGTCGAGTGCCTGACGGTGGGGGAGGGCCATCGGGTGGTGATCGGCGTCGGCGACCGCAGCGGGGCCACTCGCCGCTTCGACCAGGAGGACGCTCGCCTCTTCAGCACCCTGTGCTCGCACGCCGCGGTGTCGTTGCGCAACGTCGGGCTGGTCGACCGCCTTCGTGCGGAATCGGCGGAGAACGAGTTCCTCGCCACCCACGACGCACTCACGGGGCTCCCGAACCGGACGCTGTTCCACCGGCGCCTCGAGGAGCGCCTGGCCGCGGACAGCGCCGCCCTCGCGGTGCTGCTCGTCGATCTCGACCGCTTCAAGGAGGTCAACGACACCCTGGGGCACGCCAGCGGCGACGAGTTGCTCATCGAGGTGGGCGGCCGGTTGCGATCGTGGCTGACCCGTGAAGACGTCCTCGCCCGCCTCGGCGGGGACGAGTTCGCCCTCCTCGTCGAGGCGGCCGGCGCCGACCGCGCGACCCGGCGCGCCCACGAGGTGCTGTCCCAGCTCCGTCGGCCCTTCACCCTGGGCGAGGTCGACGTCGACGTGGATGCCAGCATCGGTGTCGCCCTGCCCGGCGACCGTGTGGTCGACGCCTCCGGCCTGCTGCGGCAGGCCGACGTGGCCATGTACGCGGCGAAGGCGGAGCATTCGGGCGTGGCGGTCTACGCCGCCGACCTCGACCACTACAGCCCCAAGCGTCTCGCCGTGGTCGGCCGCCTGCGTCACGCCATCGAGGTGGGCGAGCTCGTGCTCGAGTACCAGCCGCAGGTCGACCTCGCCGACGGCGCCATCGCAGGGGTCGAGGCCCTGGTGCGCTGGAAGCAAGGGGGCCGGCGCAGCCTGCCTCCGGCGGAGTTCATCCCCCTCGCCGAGCGCACCGACATCATCCACCCGCTCACCCGCCACGTCCTCGCCAAGGCAATCGCCCAGGCCGGCGCCTGGCGGCGGGCGGGCCGGCCGCTCCGGGTGTCGGTGAACGTGTCCGCTCGGAACCTCGTGGAGGACGACCTCGTGGAGAGCATCGGAGCCATGCTCGACGCCGAGCGCGTGCCGGCGTCGGCGCTCGAGATCGAGCTCACCGAGACGACCCTGATGGCCAACCCGGGGCGGGCTGCCGTGGTGATGAGGCGACTGCGCGACCTTGGCGCCCGCGTCGCCATCGACGACTTCGGCACGGGCCACTCGTCACTGTCGTATCTGACCACCCTCGATGTCGACACGTTGAAGATCGACCAGTCGTTCATCGCAGCCATGGCCGCGGATGCCGCCGCCGAGACGATCGTCCACGCCATCATCGACCTGGCCCGCAACCTCGGCCTCGAGGTGGTGGCGGAGGGTGTGGAGACCACGACGTCGGCCCGGGCGCTGGTGCGAATGGGCTGCGTGGCTGCGCAGGGCTTCTTGTTCAGCCGCCCCCTCCCCGTCGAACGCCTCGACCCGTGGCTGGTGAACCACGACCTCGAGCGCCTCCACCCGGCGGGCCCGGGGGCGGTGTTCGACATCGACCTCCGAGATCGTCCGTCGCCGTTCGACCTCCGCTCCCGCGTCGTCCCCCCGGATCCCCCGCTCACCCGTCCTTAGGGGAGCGTGGAGGCGGAGCCGGTCCCTCGGGTGACAGCGCCGTTGCGACGAGAGGAGTGGCGATGAGACTGGGGTGAGCGTGGGGTTGGCGGTCTCGTCCGGGTGCGGTGGGGTGAGGCGGCGGGGGGCCTCCTCTCGAGCCCCAACACGGTCGCGGGTCAGGGGTGGAACGGCGCGAAGGAGGGGGCGAGGGGGTGCTGGGTCTCGTCGGCGAGTGCCCTTCCCACCGACGCTTGTGAGGTCGGGTGGTCCTGCTCCGGGGGCCTCGAGGAGACGGGAGGTGATGGTGCGGCCTCGGATGGGACCCGAGGGCGAGCCGCCTGGTCCGGGGTCCGGGCCCTCATCATGGGAGACGGTGCCCGGATCCGGCTGGTCTCGGCCTGCGGGAGGCGCCGCCGCCGGGGGAGCGTTCGCTCAGGCGGCGCCGGCAGCGTCGAGCCAGGGCTGTTCGCCGGGGGGTCGCATCGGGCGTTTGCCGGTGCCGGGTTCGAGCTGCCAGCCCTCGTGGGTCTTCAGGTGGTGGTCGTGGGGGCAGAGCCAGTCGAGGTTGGCGAGCTCGGTGATCTTGATCTTGTGCCAGTCGACGCGGTGGTCGACCTGGAGGTGCTGGGTGGCGTTGCACCCCTGACGGGTGCAGCCGATGTTGAGCAGGTCGAGGACCGCCTGCTGGCGGGCGGTGGCCCGCCGGCCGAGGTGGGTGACGTTGAAGACGTCCACGCCGTTGGTGATGACCACGTCGATGGCGGCGTCGGGCAGCAGGGCCTTGAGGTCGGCGACCGAGATGGGGCCGAGGCCGGCGATGTCGCAGGTCTCGCCGGCGACGGTGTGGCCGCGGCGCAGGGCGGTGGCGTCGACCCGGAGGATGAGCCGGGTGTCTGGCCGCACCGTTGGTCGCCTTGCTGGTGGGGTCGGCGGCGGTCCGGGCGAGGGCGGTGGCGCCGAGGGTTTGGTCCCGCCGCGCCTATCGGATGGGGGATCGTCGGCGGGCGGGCCCGCTGTGGGTCCCCGACGACCGCTTTCGTTCGAGGGGGACGGGTCGGCGGAAGTGTCGGCATGCCCGGGACGGGCACCGTCCCTAGCGTCGGCGTCCGTCGAGGTGGACGGGCCGGCCGGGGGACCGTCGGTGGATGCCCAGCCGGAGCGGTCGGGCCCGGAGGCTGGGGTCGAGCTCGTCCTCCAGTCCGGGGCGGTGCGGGAGCCCGCCCAAAGGTCGAGCATGGGTTCGGCGTTGGACACGGTGGAATCCGTCCGACGCTCCGATCCGGCTCGGGTCGCGTCTCCGCTGCGAGGGGTGCCGGTCTGTTGGCCGGCCCCGTCACTCCCATCGGGAACCCCGCAGCTGGCCTCATCATCCACGCCACCGGCACCATTGGGCCGAGCCGGCTGCCCGGGTTGTGCGGAGCTGGCTTCGCCGGCGCCGTCACCGGTGAGGTCCTCGAGGTCGAGGAGGCCGGCGAAGGCCATGAAGGCGTCGAACGCGTAGGCGTCGGGCCGTTCGCGCCGGCCCTCGCGGCGGGGTTGGGCGAAGACCTGGTCGAGGAACGGCTTGAGCTGGGCGTTCAGGCGGGCGACGAGGTGGGCCGGCCCGTTGAAGCGGCCCCACCCCTCCCCGAGGGCGTTGGTGCCGGTGGTGAACGACCGGTTGCGGTGGGCGGCGCGGGCGCGGGCCTCGTCGTCGCCGAGGGCGGCGGCCTTGCGGGCCTTCGCCTTGCGGTTGAGCTCGCCGAACGAGCCTTTGCGGGCGGTGTCGAGCAGTTCCTTCTCGGCGGCGGGGTCGGCGGTGGCACCGTCGGCCACGGCCTTGGCCTGGTCGGGAGAGAGCTCGCCGTTGCGGACCGCGTCGTCGGCGTCGGGCAGGGCCCGGAGGCGCCGGGAGCATTCGAGGTCGCGCTGCGCGTCGGTGGTGGACTGGCCGGTGGTCTTGGCCAGCCATTCGGCGGCGGAGCGCTCGCCGTCCTGGCCGAACAGCGACTTGTTGTCGGAGGGCGACGGCGGGTGAGGCCCTCAGGCGCCGTGGCAGAGCTTGGATTTGCGGCCGCTGCCGCAGGGGCAGGGGTCGTTGCGGCCGGCGCCGGCGAAGATGCCCATGACCTCGTCGGCGAAGCGGCCCTGGCGGAGCAGGTCGGCCATCAGGCGCATGGGCCCGTCGACGTGGTTGAAGAAGCGGCGGTAGCCCGCGCACAGGTAGTTGAGGCCGGGGTCGCCGTCGGGGGTGGTCGTGAAGCGGTTCTTAGGGCACTCGCCGTGGCAGGCGAAGCGCACCTCGCAGTCGAGGCAGTAGGGCGGGAGCGTGTCGCGCTTGGCCTCGCCGAAGGCCCGCTGCTGGGGCGACGCCATCAGCTCGACGAGGTGGGTCTCGGTGATGTTGCCGAGGAGGTGCGGGGGCTCGACGAAGTGGTCGCAGGAGTACAGGTCGCCGTTGTGCTCGAGCGCGACGGCGTCGCCGCAGGTCTCGCCGAAGATGCACAACGACGCCGGCGCCCCCACCCAGGACGCGAGGGCGGCGTCGAAGTGGGGGAGGAACACCCGGCCCACGTCGTGGCGGAGCCACTCGTCGAACACGGTGACGAGGAACTCGCCCCAGGCCTCCGGGCTCACCGAGCGCACGGTGACGCGGTCGCCCTCCTGGAAGCCGGTGTCGTTGTCGCGCTCGACGATGGGGATGAGCTGGATGTGGGTGGCACCGAGCTCGTCCCGGAACCACCGGTAGATCTCGAGGGGCTGGTGCTGGTTGGCGGCGTGCACGGTGCACAGCACGTTCCAGTCCACGCCGTGGGCCTTGAGCAGGTCGAGGCCCCGCAGCACCTTCTCCGACGTGGGCCCACCCCGCTTGTCCACCCGGTAGGCGTCGTGCAGCTCGGGCGGCCCGTCGATGCTGATGCCGACGAGGAAGCGGTGGCGGGCGAGCAGCTCGCACCACTCGTCGGTGAGCAGGGTGCCGTTGGTCTGGATGGTGTGCTCGAGGCGCTGGCCGGGCCGCTTGAGTGCCTCGGCCAGCTCGACCGCCCGGCGGAAGAACTCGACGCCCATCAGCGTGGGCTCGCCGCCCTGCCAGGCGATGGTGGCGGTCGGGCCCTCCATCGACTCGAGGAGCTGGCGGAGGTACTCCTCGAGCACGTCGTCGCCCATGCGGAAACGATCCCCGGGGTACAGCGCCTCCTTCGACAGGAAGAAGCAGTACTCGCAGTCCAGGTTGCAGATGGGTCCCGTCGGCTTGGCCAGCACGTGGAACTGGGCCGGCGCCGTCAGTGGGCGAGGGGAGGGCAGCGTCGGCCCGGGCTCGGCGCCCTCTGGGCGGCGGCCGAGCGAGACCGGGGTCGGGGCCATGGGCCCAGGCTAGAGAGAAGGCGTGTGCGGTGGAGCACTAGCGTGCCCACACCCGGCGAGGACGACGAGCGAGGGGACCGTGAGCGACCAGACCGACACGACGACGGCCGCGGACCGCACCGCACCGGACAAGGACAAGTCGGTCCTACTGGCGCTGGTCCTCGTCGCCGCCGTCGCCAACCTGAACCTCGCCGTGGCCAACGTCGCCCTGCCCGACATCGGCCAGGCCTTCACCGCGTCGCAGACGTCGCTCGACATGGTGGCCGTCGGGTACTCGCTCGGGCTGGCGGCCTCGGTGCTCTGGCTCGGCGCCCTCGGCGACCGGTACGGCCGCAAGCTCATGCTGCTCCTTGGCGTGGGCCTCTCGGTGCCGGCCTGCCTCCTGGCCGCTCTCGCCCCGAACATCGGTGTGCTCATCGCGGCCCGCATCCTCGGCGGCCTCTCGGCAGGCATGGCCTACCCGACCACCCTGGCGCTCATCACCGCGCTCTGGTCGGGCCCGGCGCGCACCCGCTCGATCGCCCTCTGGTCCGCCCTCGGTGGTGGCATCTCGGCCCTCGGCCCGCTGATCGCGGGCGCCCTGCTCCTGCACTTCTACTGGGGCTCGGTCTTTCTCGTCACCCTGCCCCTGGCCGGTGTGGCCTTCTTCCTCGCTTGGCGCCTCGTCCCCGCCCACGTCAACGAGTCGTCCGACCCCGTCGACAACCTCGGTGGCATCCTGTCCGTGTTGATGGTCGCCGGGCTCGTGCTGGCCATCAACATCGCCCCGGTGCCCGACGAGGGCACGGTCGCCCTCGGCCTCCTCGCGGTTGCGCTTGTCGCCGGGGCCGCCTTCGTCGTCCGCCAACGGCGGGCGGCCAACCCCCTGTACGACCTGAAGGTGGCGGCCCGTCGCATCTTCTGGGTGGCGGCGCTCGCCGGCATCATCGTCTTCGGCTCGCTGATGGGGGCGATGTTCGTCGGCCAGCAGTTCCTCCAGAACGTGCTGGGCTACTCGAGCCTGTCAGCCGGCGCCGCCATCCTCCCGGCGGTGGTCTGCATGGTCCTCGCCGCCCCGCGCTCGGCCAAGCTCGTCGAAGCCAAGGGCGCCCGCTTCACCCTGCTGAGCGGCTACGTCTTCTGCCTCCTCGGGTTCACCACAATGTTGTTGTTCTGGGACGACGGCATCTCGTACTGGCTGGTCGGTCTCGCCTACGCCTTCGTCGGCCTCGGGGTCGGCCTCGCCGGTACCCCGGCATCGCACTCGCTCACCGGGTCGGTGCCGGTCACGCGGGCGGGCATGGCGTCGGGCACAGCAGACCTCCAGCGCGACCTCGGCGGCGCCATCATGACGTCGATCATGGGGGCGCTGCTCACGGCCGGGTACGCCGCCGCGGTGGCCACCGCCATCGCCAGCTCGCCGGCCACCGACCAGGCGAAGGTCACCGACAGCGTCCAGACCCAGCTCGAGCGTTCGTTCGCCGGCGCCGAAGCCATCGCCGAGCAGCACCCGCAGTACGCCTCACAGATCACCGCGGCGGCGAAGGCGTCGTTCGTGGACGGCCAGGACTGGGCGTACCTGGCCGGCGTCCTGGCCATCGTGGGCGGTGCCGCCCTCGTGTTCTTCTTGTTCCCCCGCCGTGACCGGGAGCGCGAGCTCCTCGCCGAGTACCACCGCCAGGACGTGGCCGCGGCGAGGGGCTGAAGCGACCGTTCAGACCGGCTCGGCCATCGATTCGAGGCGGCCCGAGGCGATGGCCTCGCACAGGGCGTGGTGGTCGAGCTCGTTCTGGGCGGCGTAAGCCCGGGAGAACGCGGCGATGGACCGGTCGAAGCGACTCCCGTTGCCCAGGTAGGCGCTGATGGCGATGGGGTCACCTGAGCGGGCGTGGGCCCGGGCGAGGGTCCAGGCGCACATCTCGCCGTACATGCCCATGGTGCGGGGGGTCATGATCTCGACCACCGCGGAGCCCTTCCCGTCCCAGAGTTGCCGCATGTAGTAGTCGTGGTCGCGGCCGTCCATGGCGAGGGTGCCGGGGATCCGCTCCCAGCCGAGGAAGATGTCACTGCTGGCCTGCATCAGCCGCTGGCCCTCGACGACCCGCTGGCCCTGCTCGGGGTACTCGGTCGGCTCGAGGAAGCGCTCGAGCACGGACGCCTCGGCTTCCTTGATCTGGAGGAAGAGGGGGTCGTCGTTGTCGCGGCCCACGAACAGGGCCAGCCAGCAGCGGGTTCCCACCGACCCGACGCCGACGACCTTCCGCGCCAGTTGCACGAACCGGTACGTCCCGAGGAGGTGGGCGCGATCAGCGCTGAGTGTGTCCCGGTAGGACTCGAGTGCACCGACCACGATGTCATGGGCCTTCTCGGTCGACTCGCCGGCGAGGTCCTCGAAGGGCACGAGCAGCGGTGGGTTGCTCCGGAAGCGCAGCTCGCCGTCGACCTCTTCGGTGAGCTTGGCCAGGGCCTTCATGCGGGTCTTGGATTCGGCCTTCGTGACCAGCCGGGCCATGCTCGCCGACTCCTTGGCCTTGGCCTGCGCGCCCCAACGCTCCTGGATGCCGTCGATGTCGAGCCGGGTGTACCACGTGTCGAGGTTGCTCGTGGCGGCGAACGAGGCCATCGCCTCGCGGTAGGCGCGCAGGGTCTGCAACAGGACGGTCCCCGTGGTCGAGGTCGGGAACCCTCGGGACTGCCCGGCGATCTCGATGCTGGCGGCGAGGCGCTTCACGTCCCACTCGAACGGGCCCGGCAGCGTCTCGTCGAAGTCGTTCACGCTGAACACGAGCTTTCGCTCAGGCGACTGGAACAGGCCGAAGTTGGACAGGTGGGCGTCGCCGCACAGCTGGACGGTGAGGCCGGAGTGGGGCACGGACGCGAGGTCGGCCGCCATGACGAGGGCGGCGCCGCGGTAGAACGCGAAGGCGGACGTGGACATACGGCCATGGCGCAGGGGCACCAGGTCGGGGACCCGGGTGGTGGCCTGCTCCTCGATGAACTCGACCGGATCGCGTCGGTCGGTGGCGGGCGACCACACGCCGTGGCTCTTGCGGGAGACCCGCTCTCGGGCCGCTCGGCCGAAGGCGATGCGCTCGTCGATGCTCATGGTGGATTGGTCGTACGGGGTGGACATGGTGTGCTCAGGTGCTCCTGGGAGGGGTGTCGGTGGTCGCACGGTAAGCGGCGACGATGTCGGAGATCGTTTCGTAGAAGGCGTCCTCCCCGAGGAGCTCGACGAGGCCGTAACGCTCGAGCTCGCCCCGCACCGAAGTCATGACCTCGGCCATCACGAACCGGATGTCGTGATCGGCCAAGGCACCGTGCACCTGTCGGAGCGTCTCGGCCCCGCTGTAGTCGATGTCCGGGATCACGGCGGCGTCGAGGCAAAGCCAGCGCAGCGGCGCGGCACCGTCCTCGGCGCTCTCGATCAGGCTGCTGACCTCCTCCATGAGGTGGTTGGCGTTGGCGTAGTAGAGCGACCCGGCGAAACGGCAGACGACCAGACCGGGCAGGGTCTGGACACCCGGCCCGAGGGGCTGGCTCTTCCAGGCGGGGTCGCCCTCGCACGGCACCATCGCCGCGATGGCGGGCCGGTACGAGTTGCGCATGTGGTCGAGCACGGAGAGGACGATCGCGAGCACGATGCCCTGCTCGACGCCGACCGCGACCACCGCCAGGGCGGTGATGGTCGCGACCACGAACTCGTCGGGGCGGACCTTCAAGATCCGACGCATGCCGGGCAGGTCGACCAGTTCGATGCCGATCAGGAACACCACCGCAGCGAGCACCGCCGAGGGCATGTACTGGATGGGCGCCGTGAGGAAGAGCAACACGATGAGGACGATCAGTCCGGTGGTGACCTGCGCGAGCTGGCTGCGTCCGCCGGCGCCGTCCACCATCTGCGTCTTGGTCGGGCTGCCGTTGACCACGAACGTGCCCGAGAGCCCCGCCGCGATGTTGGCGGCGCCGAGGCCGACCAGGTCGACGTTCTCGCTGAAGGGGTCGTTGTAGCGGGCCGCGTAGGCACGGGAGGTGGCCGCGCTCTGGGCGAGGATGAGGATGAAGATGGAGGCTGCCGTGGCCGTGAGGGCGGGGATCTCCGACCAGCCGGCGTCGGGGAGGCCGAACGACGGCAGTCCGCCGGGCACCTTGCCCAAGGTGGCCACGCCGTGGCTGGCGAGGTCCCAGTTCCAGCTCACGAACATGGCCCCGATCACGGCGATCAGGGCACCCGGGATCTTCTTGGTGATGAACTTGGTGCCGAGGATCACGGCGATCACCGAGGCCGACACGGCCACGGTGGTCCAGCTGATCTGGTCGATGTTCTGGAGGGTGCTGAGGAGCTTCCCGATGGTGCCCGTGTCGTCGCGGCCGAAGATGGAGTAGCCGGTCCCCTCGGGGATCCCGAGGAGCCCACCCACCTGGCCGCACGCCACCTGGATGCCCACGCCCGTCAGGAACCCCACCAGGACCGTGCGGGACAGGAAGTCGGCGAGGAAGCCGAGGCGGATCACCCGGGCGATCAGGAGGAACGCGGCCGCCATGAGGGCCACGAGGCCGGCGAGGGCCACGTACTCCTTCGACCCCGAGGCGGCGAGACCGGCGAGGCCCGCGGCGAGGACGGCGGCCGTCGCCGAGTCGGCGCCGACCACCAGGTGGCGCGACGAGCCGAACACCGCGAACACCAACATCGGCAACAAGATCGTGTAGAGCCCGGTGATCACCGGCATCCCGGCGATGGTGGCGTAACCCATCACCTCGGGGATGGCGAGGGCGGCGAGGGTGACGCCGGCCAGGGCCTCGGTCGGGATATCAGCGCGGTCCAGGGGGAGCAATCCCTGGAAGAAGGGGCCGCGCTTGGCGGGTCGGTCGGCGGCGGCTTCGGCCGCGCCGCCGGAGGTCTCGGTTGCCATGTGAGCCCGTCCTGTCGGTCGATGTCGGTCCACGCAAGAATGCGCCCGGACGCCGTCGGCACTGCTCGACATGTCCATGGGGCAACAGGAGCGTAAACCCACAGGTTTCACCCGATGTGGACGATTCGCCACCCACCCGCGCGCCTACAACCTGGCACTACTCTGCGCCACGACCTTGAGGAGGCGCCATGTTCACCCACTCCGCCAACGATCCCGACGACACCCTCGCCCCCACCTATGGGAGCCGGTCGCTCTCCGAGCCCGTCCCGAAGTACCGCCTGCCCGAGGGCGACATGCCGGCGCGGCTCGCGTACCAGCTCATCCACGACGAGCTAGCGCTCGACGGCAACCCGGCGCTGAACCTCGCCACCTTCGTGACGACCTGGATGGAGCCCGAGGCCGAGAAGCTCATCAACGAGACCCTCAACGTCAACAGCATCGACCAGGACGAGTACCCGCAGACCACCGAGATCCAGAACCGGTGCGTCAGCATCCTCGCCGACCTCTTCCACGCCGACGACGCCTCGCACGCGATGGGCACCGCGACGGTCGGGTCCTCCGAGGCCATCCACCTCGCCGGCCTCGCCATGAAGTGGCGCTGGCGAAAGGCCCGCGAGGCCGAGGGCAAGGCGACCGATCGCCCCAACCTGGTCATGAGCGAGACCGTGCAGGTCTGCTGGGAGAAGTTCGTCCGCTACTTCGACGTCGAGCCCCGCTTCGTCCCCATCACCACCGAGCGCACGGTCATCGACCCGGCGCTGGCCATGGAGCTGGTCGACGAGAACACCATCGGTGTCGTGGGCATCCTCGGCTCCACCTACACCGGTGAGTTCGAGGACATCCAGGGCCTGTCCGACGCCCTCGACGCCCTGCAGGAGCGCACCGGCCTCGACGTCCCCCTGCACGTGGACGGCGCCAGCGGCGCCTTCGTGGCGCCCTTCACCCAGCCCGACTTGGCCTGGGACTTCCGCCTGCCGCGGGTGAAGTCCATCAACGCCTCCGGTCACAAGTACGGCCTCGTGTACCCCGGCGTGGGCTGGGCCCTCTGGCGGGACAAGAGCCAGTTGCCCGAGGAGCTCATCTTCCACACGAACTACCTGGGTGGCGACCAGCCCACCTTCGACCTCAACTTCTCCCGGGGCGCCGGCCAGATCGTGGCGCAGTACTACAACTTCCTGCGCATGGGCCGGGCGGGGTACACGGACGTGATGACCCGGCTGTCGGCGACGGCCAACTACCTGAGTGACCTCGTCGAGGCCAGCCCGTATCTCGAGCTGATGAGCACGCGCGACGCCCTGCCCCTCGTGTGCGCCAAGGTGGCCGACGGCATGGGCTTCACCGCCTACGACATCAGCGCCAAGATGAAGGAGCGGGGCTGGATCGTGCCCGCCTACACCCTGGCCAAGGACGCCGACGACGTGTCGGTGATCCGGGTGGTCGTCCGTGAAGGGATGAGCCGCGACATGGCGGACCTCCTCGTCGCCGACTTCCACCGCGTGGGCAACGAGCTCGGTGCCCTCCCGCCCGAGATCCGCTCCCAGAAGCCGCACAAGGCCCATAAGCGCGGCAAGATCTGCTGAGGGCGCTTCGGGCGATGGAGGGGGCGCCGGACTCGGCGCCCCCTCCCGACCTGCCGTTCAGGATTCGGGTTCCTGGGCGTCCTTTTCGATCTCGGCGGTGTCGGCCTCGATCTGCTTGGCCTCGATCTTCGCCGCCTTCTTCATGGCGCTCTCGATCTTGGCCTCCATGTCCGACACCCCGACGACGATCAATCCGGCCGTCCCGGCGTCGAGCTGCTCGCCGGCCTCCTTGAGATCCTTGCGGCTCATGCCCGCGGCGGCGTGACCGGCCACGGCGCCGAGCACGGCACCGCCGCCGGTGGTGGCGGCCAGTAGGCCGCCGCCGATGGCCGCAGCGGGGAACAGCGCGATCACCAGGCCGGTGGCGAGCCCGATCCCGCCGCCGAGGACGCCACCGACCCGGGTCGGTGTCTCGTGCTTCTTGACGATCTTGACCTTCCCGTCGTCCCGGCGCTCGATGATGGCGGCGTCGTAGGCGTCGATCAGCCCGGCCTCCACGTGTAGCGCCTTCACGGCGTCGTAGTCGGCTTCGGCGTCTTCGACATCGTCGTAGGTCCCGATGTAGGCGAAGAACGTGTCAATGGCCATCGCTTGCTCCAGTCGTTGGGGTACACCGCCGAGCCGCAGAGGCATCTGCGCCGCCGGAGGGCGCCCGATTCCGGTGTGTTCGGTCCCAGTATCGGCGGGCGGGACGTGATCACGCATCACCCCGAGGGGGTGACCGCCTGTGCGGCGGCGCGAGACGCCCTCTGGTTGGTTGGAACGAGAAGCGCCCCCTGCCGGTTCCGGCGGCGGGCCGGAGCTAGGACGCGGGGGCGGGGCGGCGTTCACCCGAACGTTTTCGGGTCACCGTGCCGACCCAGTCGACCGCCCGTTCGAGGGCGAAGAACGGGGCGAAGGCCACCAGGAAAAGCGGGTAGGGGAACACGACGAGCATCGACGCCGCGATGGCCGCGTGCATGGCCCACGCCACCGCGACCCATGTGTTGCGCCACCGCCCGCCGAGCAGGGCGACCGGCGCAGCCAACTCGATCAGCACGGTGGCCGCCGCCATCACCGGCAGGGCCCAGGACAGGCGGACGGCGGGCCCGGCGAGTGGCGACGGTGTGCCGCCGAGAACCTCGAGGCGGGTCGCCGAGTAGGCGATGTGGTTGCGCAGGGTGTCGCCGGTGATCCACTCGATGCCCCCGTAGCGGAGCTTGGCCACGCCGGCGATCACGTAGGTGACGACCACGACGACGCACAGCAGGCGCAGCGGGGCGCCGTACTCGTGATCGCTCCTCGGGCGGGCCCGACGATAGGCGTCGAGGGACCAGGCGTCGGCCGACGCGGCCACGCCCAGGATCAGCAGGTGCAGCGTCATGAGGTTGTCGAACCAGAGGACCTGGCCCCACGAGGCGCGGTAGCTCGACAGCGCCAGCACCGCCAGCGCGAACGTGGGGCCGGACACCCGGAACCACACACCGGCGACGAAGGCGATCCCGCCGACCAATGCGAGCGCGAACACCGCGGTCAGGATCTCATCGGTAACGGGCCGATCCAGCCAGGCCAGGGGGCCCACGCCGGCGAACCCGTCGCCCTCGCGATCGCGCAGGGCGAGGAACTGTGGTGATCGGACCACCAGGTTCGCGAGCGCGTAGGTGCCCGTGAGGATGCGGACCGCCGCGAGGCGCTCGGGTGGCGCGCCTGCGTGGAGGGGCCGGTCGGTCATGGTCGGCCGTCGAGTGCGCAGCGGGCCTCGACCGAGCGCCCGAGGAGCGAGTCCTGGTCGCGTACGGAGGCCACGACGTCGCGACGCTCGGTCACCACCTCGACGACCACCAGGGGTTCCCCGTCCTTGGCGGTTGCGCCGGCGTCCACGAGCCGCCGGGCGATCTCCTCGCACCGTTGCTCGGCGTGGCCCCGACCGATCGCCTCGCGCAACTCCCCGGCGACGATGAGCGGGTCGTCACTCGCGCCGATGAGGGCGAGCGAGAGGCGGTGGGTGCCGCCGCCCGCGTCCACGCCGACGGCCGTTGGCAGCTCGACCCGGGGCGGGCGGGCGGAGGCGTACATCGGATAGGTCGACAGCGGGAAGCTGTCGTGGTCGACCGCGACGGGCACCAAGAGGGCGACGACCACCAGGACCGTGGCCATCGACCATCGGTGGCGGGCGTCGAACCAGCTCATGCGCGGCCTGCTCCTCCTCCCCGAGGATACGGGTGCAGCCCGTCAGCGCGTGGCAGGATCTCGCGGGCTCGCGGGCAACGCTGGGCCCACGAGGAAGGGCGTTCGATGAAGCGTTGGTTGCCGCTGGTCGCGCTGGCGATCGCACAGTTCGTGATGGTGCTCGACCAGTCGGTGATGAACGTCTCGATCAGCACCCTGGTCGAGGACTTCGACACCACGGTCACCACGATCCAGGCCGTCATCACCCTCTACTGCCTGGTCATGGCCATGTTCATGCTCACCGGCGGGAAGATCGGTGACATCATCGGCCGCCGCCGGGCCTTCGTGATCGGCCTGGTGATCTACGGCTGCGGCTCGGCCATCACCGCTGTGGCCCCGACCGTGGAGGTCCTGACCCTCGGGTGGTCGATCCTCGAGGGTCTCGGCGCCGCCCTGGTCCTGCCTGCGATGGCGGCTCTGATCGCCGGCAACTTCGAGGGCGCCGAGCGCAAGGTGGCCTACGCCGTCATCGGCGGGGTCGCCGGTGCGGGCATCGCCATCGGCCCCATCCTGGGTGGCTGGGCCACCACCGAGCTGAGCTGGCGGGTGGTCTTCGCCGGCGAGGTGGTGCTCGTCCTCATCATCTTGATCATGTCCCGCAAGGTGGCGGATGCGCCCCGGAGCGGTGCGGCCCCTCGCCTCGACGGGGTGGGGACCGTGCTGTCGGCCACGGGCCTCGGCCTGATCGTGCTCGGCACCTTGCAGTCGAGCACGTGGGGATGGGTGCAGCCCAAGGACTCGCCGGTCGAGCCGTTCGGCTTCTCGGCGACGTTGTTCGTCATCGGCGCCGGCGCGGGGCTCATCTGGGCCTTCGTGTGGTGGCAGGGTCACCGTGAGGCCACCGGCCGCGATCCGCTGGTGCACCTCGACCTCATGAAGATCGTGCCCCTCCGCTCCGGGCTCATGGGTCTGTTCACCCAGAACCTCATCCTCATGGGCGTGTTCTTCACCATCCCCCTCTACCTGCAGATCGTGCTCGGCCTCGACGCCCTCGACACCGGCATCAAGATGCTGCCCGTCTCGATCACGATGTTCCTCGCGTCCGCCATCGGGTCACGGCTCTCGAGCCGGTTCTCGGTGCGGACGATCGTCCGGGCCGGGCTGTGGACCATCGTCGTCGCCGTCCTGCTCCTGCTGGCCACCATGCAGCCCGACCTGGCCGAGACCTCCTTCGCGTTCGCGATGGGCCTCCTCGGGATCGGGATGGGCCTGATGGTGTCGCAGCTCGGCAACGTGGTGCAGTCGTCGGTCGATGCGTCGGGCCGGGGCGAGGCCGGCGGGTTGCAGTACACCGGCCAGCAGTTGGGCTCGTCGCTCGGCGTCGCGCTCATCGGCGCGCTCGTCCTCACGGGTCTCACCGGCGCTTTCGTGCGGAACGTCACCGCCGACGAACGGATCGCCGAGGATGTGGCTGCACAGGTGAGTGTGGCCGTCGGCAATGGCATCGACTTCGTGGCGTCGGACCAGGTCGAGGCCGCGGCGCAGCAGGCCGGCATCGAGGACACCCAGACCCAGGCCATCGTCGACGACTACGAGCAGGCGATGCTGCAGGCCCTGAAGGCGGGCCTGTTGGCCGCAGCGTTCCTGGCCCTGGTCTCGTTGGCCACGACCAAGGGCCTGCCCGACGAGGTCCCGCCCGATGACGCGGCGCCCAGCGATCTGGGCGATGACCGGGTGGCGACGGGATGACCACCGCCTGAGCTGGTCAGCGGTTGGGGCGGGCTCAGCGGGCCCGGTCGAGCAGGTGCTGGGCGGCGGCGAAGAGTACGTCCTCGTCCTCGAAGCCGGGGAGCTCGGAGAGCCGGGCGGCACGGTCGAGGAACGGGCGGAAGAGGATCCAGCCGAAGAGCATCGCCGTCCCGGTGGCGACCACGATCCGAGGGTCCTCGCCGGCGGCGCCGCTGGCCTCCTGCTCCTCGGCGAGCACGGACTGCACCTTCTGGAAGGCGGGGTACTCCGGCCAGATCTGCTCGATGGGGTACCCGGCCAGCAGCGCCCAGGCCAGCAGCCTGATGGCCGGCTCCTCGCGGCGCATGGCGGCGATGACGTCGCGGATGTCCTCGCCCGTGTTGGTGGTGTCCCGGGCGACCGCCGCCATCCGTTCGATGGCCTTGGCCAGCACGATGCGCAGCAGCTCTTCCTTGGTGCCGAAGTGGCGGTGGATCAGGGCGTGGTTGACGCCGGCGCGGTCGGCCACCTCGCGCACGGTGACAGCGTCGGGGCCTCGTTCGGCGAAGAGCTCGGTGGCGGCATCGAGAACGGCCTCGATGACCTCCGAACGGCCGACGGGTCGCCCGGTGTCCACGGTGTCCGGGCGCCTTGCAGTTGCGGTGGGAGTCATGTCGCCTCGCGGGTCGATCGGATCTGCAACCAACCGTCTACCCCCACCGTCGCTCGCTTAGAACCGAAGCCGAGGTACCGCCACCGACCGCCTCGCTGGACCAACTCCAGAGTAGTGGCAGGTGAATGTGCGGTGAACGATCTCAGAAGGGGCGGAGCGGCCCGTCGGGGATTGGGCCCTTGACCGTGGTGGTGGGCTGGAAGCCCGTCGCCGGTGGGACTGGAGGTGTCGGCGTCGGGCCCGCGAGGGCGGCGTTGGCCGCCTCGGTCGCTGCCCCGATCGCCGCCGCGGCTTCGGCGGGGCGCTGCTCGTTGGCGGTGGCGTAGGCGGC
>WPCK01392147.1_pt1 | contig 21263 bp, 14 predicted proteins | sample 5399851 | NCBI WGS metagenome assembly WPCK01 (sample SAMN12869471, study PRJNA574797) | sludge metagenome | isolation source: wastewater treatment of pH11 | place: China:Beijing | collected 2019-05-20 | reverse complement strand
TCATCACCTGTGACTTGGCCGCCCCTTGTCAAAAAGGGTCAACAGCGGCCCAGCCAATGCGGTGGTGACCAGAGCCATGATGACGAGCATCGTGAAGACGCGGGGGGAAAGAATTCCGAGATCGTAGCCGATGTTCAGCGCGACCAGCTCAATCAGGCCTCGAGTGTTCATCAAAGCGCCGAGCGCTAGCGATTCGCGCCAGGTCATGCCGGTCAATCGAGCCGCAACGGCGGTTCCGCCGAGCTTGCCAAGGGTAGCAATCGCGATAATCAGCAAGCAAATCATCCAGTCTCGGGCACCATCGAGCAGACCGATCTGCGTTCGCAAGCCTGAGAAGGTGAAAAATAGTGGGAGCAGAAGTACGGAGCTGAAACTCTCGACGCGTTGGCTGATCTTCCTTCGAAAATCGTGCGTCTCGGGCATGATGGCTCCGGCCAAGAAGGCTCCGAACAACACGTTGATGCCGATGGTCTCGGTAAACAGTGCTGCCGCCATGACCAAGCATACGACGGCTGCAAGAGTCGCCTTCGGTGGTTCCTCTGCCGCTAGAGAGTCGCTGCCAATCCATCCAGGAAGCACGCGACGGACGCCAAGGAGCATGACCAAGACGAACATCGCGAGCATCACGAGGTTCAACAAAGAACTGTTGACTCCGGATGACTTGGCGATGGCCACCACGAAGGCCAAGATGCTCCAGGCGGTCACATCACCGAAGGCGGCGCAGGTGATTGCCGCGCTCCCGAGCGGCGTGCGTGTTAGATCGCGCTCTTGAAGAATTCTCGCTAGGACTGGAAAGGCACTAATGCTCATCGAGATACCCATAAACAACGCAAATGGCATGAACGTCGTGTCGGGTGGGGCGAGATCTTTGTACAAAAAATAAGCCAGCAACACGCCGAGCACATAGGAAAATAAGATGCTCGCGTGGCTGACCGCGACAGCCGTGGTGGCTTGGCTCCGCAATTGTTTGACGTTGACTTCCATGCCAACCGCGAACATGAAGAAACACACGCCGATTTGGCTTAGGAGCTTCATCGTGGGCATGGATTCGTCTGGAAAAACCGTCGCAAAGGCTTGCGGCGACAGCCAGCCGAACAACGACGGGCCAAGCAGAATTCCCGCCGCCATTTCGCCGACGACCGCAGGCTGACCGAAACGATTGAAAAGCCAACCGGTGATGCGTGACGCGATGACAATCACCAGCAATTGCACAAACAACCGGCTCAGCGGATGCTCTAGGTTGGCCCGTAAAGCGTCGAGGAAACTTGATTGCGAGGTCACATCTTGGCTGTCGGTCTCTGCGGATTGGTGCGCAATGGCCGGCACGCTTTGGGCCGTAGAGCTCGGGGGCAAGTCCAGCGAGGAACCCAAGCGCAGCACGCCTAGGATTGCGGCTACGGAGACGATCACCAACAAGGTATAAAAAACGGAGATGCGCTTCATGGAAAGTCTTTTTAAGTGTTCATCCAGCGGGGCAGAGCGGGCTTGACGACAGGTGCAGGCAGTTTATAAAGGGTTTTCGAGCAAATCGATGCCCAGGTGGCGAAATTGGCAGACGCGCAACGTTGAGGTCGTTGTGGGGGCAACCCCTTGCTGGTTCAAATCCAGTCCTGGGCACTGATCAAAGAACCTGCTGTTTTTCGGAAAACTGCAGGTTCTTTTCGTTTCATGCCGCTTGTCGTCGGTAAGTTCCATCGCGCCTGTAGCCAGAATATAATCTAACTTGAGTTCATTGGTTTCCCAAAAAACTCGTTACAGTCATTGGACATCGCATGAATACTGAAACCATTCGCGAATGGCTCAGCCGTCGCCCGTTTGAACCGTTCTTGTTGTCATTGTCCAATGGCGAAACGTTTGCGGTCAAACATCCCGAAAACGTCATTGTGCTCAAAACTCGATTGATTCTGGGTTATCCCGAAACGGATTCAGTTGCTCATGTATCGCTGCTCCATGTCAACAGCGTAAAGCCGATTGAAGCCGTGGGCTAGCTTCGAGCTTGTTTTGATCAAGTTTCGGCTTGTCATCTTAGGTCGCCGGGCGTTAACCCACAATCTCGGAACGCTTACGGGTTGGTCGTCAGATGTGGTGCGTTCGAGCGTTCGAATACGTCGCCATGCGCATCGGCAATCGTGCAACGAAACAGCGGCGGTAGCCTGGCGGCTTCGGAGAGTACGACCTCGCCACCATTGACCTCACAAGTCAATCTTCCTGGTGCAACGCGTTGGTGCAACCTTCGGGTAAAATGTATTGAACAAAAATTTTGGTGATGGAATAGGAACTGGTGCAACGATGAGGTCATTGTGGGGGCAACCCCCTGCTGGTTTAAATCCAGTCCTGGGCACTGATGGCATGAAAAAATTTGAACGATGAACTGCTATTGCATTCGCCAGGGCAGCCGCGAGGATCGTGCGGCCGCGTACTACGTTTGCCTCAAGACCGGCGATCACGGCGGCGATGGTGAACCATTCTACCAAGATGATCCAGATGCGTTGGGCCGAGTTTTCGTCGGACCCTATTTGGAGTTCGAATCAGAACTGAGCTTGATCCTTGAGGGCGACCAGGGAATCTGCGGATACGCTCTCGGAGCACTGGACTCGAAATCGTTCTACGCGCGATACGACGCTCATTGGCGTCCGGCCTTGTGCGCTCAATATCCAATGCCGCTCGGGGAGCCTTCGCATTGGTCCAGGACGCAAACGGTCCACGCATCGTATCACCAGCCTAACTATTTTTGTCCACAGCCCTATGAGCATTACCCATCGCACCTGCATATCGACTTGCTCCAGCCCGCGCGAGGCCGGGGTCTCGGTCGACGAATGGTCGAGAGCATTCTAGCAAAGCTGGAATCGCGGGGATCGCGGGGCGTCCACCTAGCGGTCAGTTCCAGCAATACGCCGGCGATCGGTTTTTACAAAAAACTAGGCTTCCGAGAGTTGATCACGATCGGTAGCACTGCTGGCGGAAGTGTCTACATGGGGCTCATGTTTCAACAACCCGCATAAGTTCAGCCTGCCCGACCGAATTCGGCTGATATCCAAGCAAGGAAAAATCAGCTAGGGCTATACATTCGTCATTTGAATGATCAATCGTAAAGCTTGCATCAGTTTTGACGGCGAAGACTTCGTCAAAATTTTTTGACCGGCCGGCATCAGCGACCTATATTTCTTCGGGCCGACTTCGTGCATGGATGGAATGTGCGTGGTTCGATCGGGAATGGAGGCTTTCAAGCGACACCGATCGATCGCACACCGAGGGGTATGGCCTAACGGCGAATCGCGGAACATTGGCTAATCGACGGTACGATTAGAAAGTTCCGGCTCAGGATTCGATTCCATGTTGTCACGAAGTCAACCTCTGCTACGGAAAAGCCCCTATGTGTCTCAACGCGCGAGTATTCAACCGCAGCTTGGCCGTCGCGGCGTGTATTGTATTGCACTGCGCCGGTAATCTTGTCCACGCCCAACAATCAACTCCTCTTTCCAATCCCGCCGCTCGGTCCACGCCCTCCGACCAACTGTCGCCAGATTCAAGCGCTCCTGGCAGCAGCAACTCATCGCGAGTATCTTCTCAAGATTCTCAAATTTCCAGCGCACAAGATATCTTGTCTCAAGGTATGCACCTCGAACGAAGTAGAGCTTGGATCGACGCCATCCAGCACTACGAATCCGCGCTTCGGGATCGCGCCGATCAGCCGCAGGTACGTCGTCGATTGCAGATCGCTCGGCTGCATCACGACGTAGTCAAGCGGACGTCCGATTCGGCCATCGAGCAGTTGATCCAGTCTGTCGATCCGGCCGAGGCTCTCGAACTTTACTCGGAAGTCCTCACGCGGCTGGAAATGAGCTACGTGGACGCCGTGCAGTACACCGAACTGGTTCGTGGAGGGACCGCGTACCTGGAAGTCGCATTGACGGAACCTTCTTTCGTGCAGGCTCAGGTGCCCCAAGCCCGGCACGATCGTATCGAATATTTTCGAACGAACATCCACAAGCTAACACTGGCTCAGCAAGTCAATTCGCGCTCCGAAGCTCGCAACCTAGTGGCTCAGGCTGCGGAATTGGCATCGCGGGAACTGGGCATCAAACCGACCGCGACGATATTGCAGTTTACCTTTGGTGCCATTGGTCTGCTCGATCCCTATTCGGCTTTCTTGTCGCCCGCTGATCTGAACGAAGTCGAATCACAAATCGAAGGCAGTTTCGTAGGTCTTGGTATTGCCCTTGAGCCGCACGTCGTGCCCTTGCGTATTTTGAATGTGATCCAAGGCGGTCCGGCTCGCGAAGCCGGCCTATTGCCAGGCGATCAAATATTGCGCGTTGGTTCCGTTCAATGCGTGGATGTCGGTCCGGAACGAGCCGCGGATTTACTTCGTGGTCCCGAAGGCAGCCAATGTCAATTGGTGATTCAGCGAGCGGACGGTCAAACGGTCGAGAAAAGCGTTTCGCGCCGGCGTGTCGAAGTGCCAAGCGTCGAAGACATCAAGCTGATCGATGAAAAAGAGAAAGTCGCCTATTTGAAAATCAGCAGCTTTCAGAAGTCGACCCTCAATGAACTCGACGATGCCCTGTGGAAACTGCATCAGCAAGGAATGCAGAGCTTGATCGTCGACCTGCGAGGCAATCCCGGCGGATGGCTTGACGCTTCGGTGGCTGTTGCCGATCGCTTTCTAAGCGGCGGAGTCATCGTCAGCACACGTGGCAAGAACGCCATTGAAAACCAGAATTATTCGGCTCACCACGAGAGCACATGGCAAGTGCCGCTGATCATGTTGATCGACGAACATTCGGCTAGTGCCAGTGAAATCCTGGCCGGAGCCATCCGCGACAACAATCGTGGTACACTGGTAGGCTGTACAACCTACGGTAAAGGCAGTGTTCAGGGTTTGTTCCATACCAAAGCGTTAGGCTGTGGCATTCGATTGACCGTCTCGAAGTTCTATTCTCCGAGCGGCAAAGCGATTAGCGAACATGGCGTCCAGCCAAACATCGCCGTGGATGCGAAGCCCGGACAGCACTTTGTGGCTAAGCCAAATCTTGAGGCAACCAAACCCGTCATGGACCAGGCGCTCCGAGTTGCCCTGGACGAAGCACGTGGCGCTCCCAATGCCGGGTTGCTTACCAATCGGTCACGTTAGTTTCCTATCAAGCGAGAACGGAACTTACTCCGCTCTTCCATGAAAAACGCGTGCCGAGCAGAACCCTGTTGAAAACGATCAGCGATCGCAATGCGAATGGTCTACTTGACCGCCGGTGCTGCGGGTATGTACTGCGGCAGTTGCCTGCACGATAACGCGCTGGCCAAAGCCCTGGTTGCCCGAGGTCATGATGCGATTCTAGTTCCCGTCTACACGCCGATCCAAACCGATTTGCCGGATGCCAGCGAGCGCCGATTGTTCTATGGTGGGTTGAACGTTTATCTTCAACAGCTATCTCCGGTCTTTCGATGGCTGCCGAAGTGGGCAGACGGTTTCCTGAGTTCACCTCGGCTGGTTGGCTGGATCGCATCGCGCGCGATGGGAACATCGGCCAAGAATTTGGGCGCCTTGACCGTATCGATGCTCCAGGGCGAACATGGCAAGCAGCGCAAAGAAGTTGAGCGATTGCAGGCTTGGTTGTCATCGCTTGCACCGGATGCGATCATCTTTTCCAACCTCTTGATCGCTGGCAGCCTCCCGGCACTTCGACGTGAATTGCCTGACGCCAAATGCATGGTCATGCTTCAAGGCGACGACATTTTTTATAACGGACTGATCGAGCCTTATCGAACAGCGGCTCTCAAGGAACTGCGCCGATTGGCCGGTCAGGTCGATCAATTCATCGTACACAGCCATGAATATAGGACGCGGATGAGTGGGCTTCTAGAAACTCCACTCGAGCGATTCACCGTTTGCCCATTGTCGGTCGATGCCGACGACTTGCTTTCACTCGAACGATCCATAAGCCCGGATCGACCACCTTCTGTCGGTTACTTGGCGCGGCTGGCTCCCGATAAAGGACTGCATTTGCTGGTCGATGCGTTTATCGAATTGGCGAAGGGCGACAAGTTGAACAACGTGCGGCTCGAGATTGCAGGTTGGTTGGGAAAACAGTACGAAGAGTATTGGAACGAGCAGCGGAACAAATTGGAGGCAGCCGGATTAGCGGGCCGCTATCACTTCTGGGGAACGATCGATCGCACTGCAAAGCAGCGATTTCTAACGTCGATCGATGTGCTGAGCGTCCCGACCACGCATCCCGAACCCAAAGGCCTCTTTGTTTTGGAAGCCATGGCCGCCGGTGTTCCGTATTTGTTGCCTGCTCACGGGGCGTTCCCCGAGCTGCATCAACGAGCTCAAATCGGCAGGTTGCATGCTCCAGAATCGGTCAGCGAATTGGCCACCGGATTGCTTGAAATGTTTGAACGGCTGGATGAAACTCGGCGGTTGGCAGCGCGTTGCCGAGAGTATGTGCAACAGCACGCATTGCCGGACCACGAAGCAGAAGCCGTTGAGCGCATTGCTGAGAGAATCAATCGCTGATGCAAGCCGGAGAATGGATCTCCGATCAACTGCCGGATGGAATGGGGCTCAGGCCTTTTCATGGAAAGCTGTTCGCCGTCGCGCTGCGGCTGTTTGATTCTTTCAAAATCCACTTTGCCGCACGAAAGAAGATTCGTATCACTCTATGCGGTCTTTGGGCGGTCGGAAGAAGGCTAGATCAAAGACGCGCCAATCGCGAAGGCCCAAGGCGATCCAAGCGACGATGGCCACGATGATCGGAACGAAAAAGGTCGAATCATTGATGCGAACGTGAGTGGCGACGGCTCCGCCCAGGTAGGCTGTAATTAGGATCGCACCCAAAAACGATGTTTGCGGGATCAAGAACAAGACCGCAATTCCGACTTCCACGATGCCAACCCGCTTGGCGGCTTCCGCCGACCATCCCTGCCTGTCCAGTTCCTTGGCAAAATCCTCGGTGGCATTGAACTTGCTCATCGCGCTGCCAAAAATCAAAAGGGCTGCCAATACCAAGCTAAGAATCCAACCCACGATTTTCATTTGATGACTCCTGAATCTCAGAAAGGACGTACCGACGAAAAGTTTGTGGCAAGCATCATAGCAAATCAGAAAACTGCAGTGCTCGACTGGCCAAAAAAATGTTCTTCTAAACTGACCTATCCCATGAATCCAGAGGCATGGTCAGCAGGGCTTGGGCTAGGGCCTTGCCTTGAACGTCGTTGCGGATGCCGCGGCGTAGTACACCGCCTAATACGAAATTCAGACCGGCCAAGTTGGGCAGTTCAAATCGCTGGATGGATGTGATTCCCAGATCGCGAAAATAGTCGTGGACTCGGTCTTCAGTCAACCAAGAGCGAAGCTTCTCATAATTTCCTGCATTGCGAGCCAAGATGCCGACGTTGGCGCCTGTTCCCTTGTCGCCGCTGCGCCCGTATGCGACGTCGATCAAACGGCCCGTAGTGCCGCCGACTGCCGTCGCCGCTGGTGAAGCGGGACCGGCTTGGGACTCCGTCGGTTTTCCACCAAGCGCATTGACCCATAGGTTATCGTCCGCGCCTTTTGTGAGCGTGGCGAGCGTGTCGACGAATTCCACGTTAGCCACAACCTTTTCTGTCGCGACCAAGCACGGCCAATAGCGGAACACGGAGTGGACTCGCGGACGGCCTTCCGCGTAACCGGTCGTGCCTTGCGGCCCGGCGGTAACAAGCGACATGAGCGTTTGCGAGAAAGCTTCGACGGCTTCTTTTGAATCCGCTTCGACGGCAATTCGCAGGACGGATTCAAACGAATCCGCCGCCGGCAAACTGCCTTTCGGAATCAATACGCTATCCGCATTGCCGAGACACTCAATAAGCGTATCGCGGTAGGTCCAGCCGGCTTGAGAAAGCCGCTGCACGATAACTTCGCCCGCGCGTCGCGCGCGATCGGCAGCTCGATGGCCAAAGACGGTAAGCGACCCGGCGGCTCTGTACCCATCACGATAGGTGGCGCTAACTTTCAACGTTTTAGGGCGCTCAGAGCCTTTGGCTCCAACGACTTCAACGCGATCATCGCCGATTTGCTTGACTTGCAAACCGAGAAACGAAACTTGAACGTCAGGACTTAAGTAACGCCCTGGGTCCCCGATCTCATAAATCAGTTGCTCTTTGACGGTTTCTTCAGTCACTCGCCCGCCCGTGCCCAGAGCTTTTGTGACGAGGCAGCGGCCGTTCGGCTCGATTTCGACGACCGGGAAGCCGATATTGGCCGGATTGGGAATGGAAAGCCAGTCGGTCGAAATACCACCGGTGGCCTGAGTACCGCATTCGAGCAGGTGGCCTGCGACCGTGCCTTGAGCCAGTCGATCCCAATCGTCGTGCGACCAACCGAACGCGTGAATGCATGCGGCCAAAACCATCGACGGATCGGCGACCCGGCCCGTGATGACAATATCCGCTCCGACATCCAGCGCTTGGACGATGCCTTGGCAACCCATGTAGGCGTTGGCCGTAACCAATCGGTCTTGGACAGCAGAGAGTGCTCGCCCATCGTCGAGATTGGTAAACTCTGATTTTTCATTTATTTGACCGCCTGAAGCGGACATCAGCAAAGGCAATACATCATCGCCCGAGACGATACCGATCTTCAAGCTTCGGCAACCGTGTTGTTCGAGCACCTGCTTGCAGGCTTGAGCGCAACCGATGGGATTCAATCCACCGGCGTTGGCGACGAGTCGGCACTTGCCGCCGGCAGCCCAATAGCCGGCCAGGCTCTGAACGACCTGGACAAAATCTTGAGGGTATCCGAGCTGTGGATTTCGGTGTCGCTGTTGCGCCAAGATGGACATGGACACTTCGGCCAGATAATCCATCGTCAAAAAGTCGAGGTTAGGAACCTGCATGAGCAGTTCGCGAGCTGCCGACGGCAAGTCGCCCCAAAAAGCTTGAGCGTTTCCAATTCGAATCGTCGTTGTCACTTATACGCCTCGCTTTGGAGCTTCTTGGCGAAGTAAAACATCGGGGTGCGAGGCCGCCAGCAATGCGGCGAGCCATCGTCGCGTTTGATCGGGAGCGATAATTGCATCGACCCAACCGCGGGCCGCTGCGTATCGCACTTCCGTCGTGTGCTGATAGTTACCTCGGACTGCATCGCGCATTTCGTTGATCTGCTCTTCGGTCATCGGTTTGCCCTTCTTTTTTGCGTCGCTTACGCGAAGGCTGACCAACGTGTCGGCAGCTTGATTGCCGCCCATTACAGCGACTCTCGCGTTCGGCCAGGCCAGCATCACTGCCGGATCGTAGGCTCGGCCGCACATGGCGTAGTTACCTGCGCCATAGGAACTGCCGACGACCACTGTAAATTTTGGAACCGTGGCAATGCTCATGGCTCGGACCAACAGCGCGCCGGAGCGGATGATGCCTGATTGCTCGGATTGCTTGCCGACCATGAAGCCTTGAACATCTTGAATGAAAATGAGCGGGATGCGATTTTGGTCGCAATCGAAAACGAAGCGGGCGGCCTTTTCGGAAGCATCCGCGTACATCACTCCGCCGATTTGAATCTCGCCCTTGGCACTCTTTGCGCGGCGGCGCTGGTTGGCCACGATACCGACTGAGCGGCCACCAATTTTGGCGTAGGCCGTTACCAACGTAGACCCGTATTCGGGACGAAACTCTTGTAAGCTTTCGCCATCGATCACGCAAGCCAGTAGATCGCGTACATCGTATTCGCCGATGCCATCGCCAGGCACGATATCGTATAGGTCGGTCTCAGGTCGAGAAGGCTTCGGTCCACTCGTTTCAGTCCAAGGTTTTGGTTGCAGTTCGGCGAGTGCTCGCACGCGTTTCAAACATGCTTCGTCGTCCGGTTCGTGGAAGTCGACTGTGCCGCTGACTTTCGAGTGCATGGCGGCACCGGCAAGTTCTTCGGGGTCAACTGTTTGGCCGATAGCAGCCTTCACCAGCGCGGCACCGGCCAAACACAGTTGACTGCCTTGAGTCATGACGATCTTGTCGCACAGCACCGGCAAATAAGCACCGCCTGCGATGCATGGTCCCATGACGGCGGCGATTTGTGGTATGCCCTCGGCAGACATGACCGAATTGTGACGAAAGATTCGCCCGAAGTCGTCTTCGTCCGGAAAGACCTCGTCTTGCAGCGGCAAGAAGGCACCAGCGGAGTCCATCAGATAGATAACTGGCAAGCGAAGTCGGTAGGCGATCTTTTGGGCCCGAATCAATTTTTTGACCGACTGAGGAAACATGGCACCCGCTTTGACGGTTGCGTCGTTGGCGACAATCATGCTGGGTCGATCGCTCACCCAACCGATGCCCGCTACCACGCCGGCTGCCGGAACATCGCCCCAATCCGGATACATTTGATAAGCCGCCCACAGGCCGACCTCGAGAAACGGACGATCTTTATCCAGCAATATTTCCAAACGTTCTCGCACCGGCAATTTGCCCGATTTGCGTTGACGATCCTGACCAGCCTTGCCGCCGCCCGCCAGTAGAGTTTTTTCCTCTTTGAGAATCGCCGTAGTCTGATCTTGAAGGATAGTCATCGATGGAAGGATCAGGGATGAAGAAGGAATCTGAAACGGTATTTCGTCGCATCATGCCACCGGTCCAATTCGTTATTTGGATTCGCGGTTACAAGAGCAATCCAGAAGCGCTCTCGCTAAGGCTCTAAGTTATACTGCAAACGCTTCTGATCGTGCAGGGGATTCGTTGGACGAGCAATTACCTACGGGATCTTTTGCAAACACGTGCTTTGCAACGATTCCAAACAAGTGGATCGGCAACAATTGGCGCTGCCGACCAAAGCAAAAATCATGGCTTAGGGGAGGGGCAAAGATGCGAAGTGCCAATGCAAAAGAGCGATTTGTTCGCGCTGCCTCGAACCGAAGACTCTACACCTCTTCACTTTCAATCCATCCACTCTCGCTTAGAGGCTGTAACTTTTTTCAAACGCACGATCCTGAAGACGTCGTGAATTGTTCAAACGCACGATCCCGGAAGGGATCGCAGCCATTAGCCGGGGGTCCAGGAGCGGAGCGACGACACCCCCGGAACACATAAGGGATAAAATTGGCCGATCCTGAAGGGATCGCAGCCCGTCGCGTGCTTCGCCGCGATTATCGCAAGGCGACTCGGGCTGGCATCCCTGCCGGGATGCTGAAGAACAATTTTCGTTTTACCGTAACCGGTGGTACGCTCCGCGACCACCGGCTAAAATCTGTGAACCCTCCGGGTTCGTGGGCGGCTAATAGCTTCCACGATCATTCGGTTCAAAAAATTCACAGCCTCGTAGGGACGCAATTGCTGCGGCGGTGCCACGAATCTCATAGTCGCAAAAAAATGGGCGTCCCCTCCGAAGAGGAGACGCCCGGGGTGGGGAGCCGCACTAGTAGTTACAAATTGCGGTGAGGGTAAAAAAGAGAATTACTAAGCTTCTCCCCGACCACATACTCTTTCAATCCATGAGTGCTCCAAATTGGTAGCTCTCCTTTCTTGAAAATGCCCATCTGGTCCGAGTTCTGCCTCTGTGGCTCGCTTGCACGAACAACAAAAGTCGGGCGCAAGAACTCGTCTTGAAAAGCATTGGTCTATACTGCTAGCCGCGTGCCAAGCAGGAGACAATGTCCAAAAAATTTTGAAATTGTGCTCTTGCCCACAAAAGATCAGAACCGGGCAAGTATTTGTTTAAGGCCGATAGCCGATGTGACCCGCCGCCTGTGTTTCAAACTGAGACGATCGATTCAAATTGAGAGCCGAGTAGGAGGTTATTGGCGGACTTCTACCGCAGAGCCTTTGCTGAGAATGCGGTAAACGTCTGAGGCATCTAGCGGGGACAAGCTGATGCAGCCCGCGCCCTCGAGGTCGCTCGTGACCTGTTCCGGAGATCCGTGAATCGAAAGATTGCTACCCAGGTCCAGCCAATATCCACCGTAAGGGTTTGTCGGAGCGCTAGCCGGAATCACTACCGAATTGGCTCCGTAAAACGTACGGTCTCGCCGACGATCGATGATTTCGTAGGCTCCCACTGCGGGCCTGTTCAATTTAGAGATCGAAACCGGGAAGCGCCCGGCATACATTTTCCGAAGGAAAATCGTAAGTTCACCACGCGATAAACTGAGCTGGGCACGGAACGGCCCGTCGAGGACCTTGATCTGGGTGCTCGCGACAAGTGCCTGCGATTCTCCCATCCGGTTGATGGCGGCTAAGAGTTCTGGATGGATATGGTGCTTTTGGCTGAGACTCTCAAGGGTATCCTGCGCGGCCACCGTATAGGCGGGTGCCAGAAGCGAGCGGTCCGAATAGATCACTTCTTTGGAAAGGGCATCCAGCAAGTCCACCAAGTCCGTATGCTCAGCATAACTGAGTTCCGGGCTCTCATAATATTGACTCAGCGTTTCCAACGACACCGCCAATCTGCCGGCCTGAGCGTTTGCCAAAGCTTCAGCCCGCGCGACAGAAAACGGTGCGAGCGTTTTGGTAGGTTCGGAGTCGAGTCCGTCAAGCTTGGGCAAGCTGGAAGTTTGCTCTGGCGACGAAGCTGCGGATTGACCGCCAAAGCTATTGTCTAGTGAATTGTTCTTGGGAAGATCGCTTTGGACCAGACTCGGCAAGCCGTTTTGATCCAATTGGGAGTTTTCTGAAACTGGACCGCCCGCGCTGATCAAATCGTCGATATCGGAGTCGTTCAGCAAGAGATTGGGGTCGGTCTGATTGGGATTGAACGGAATCGATGGTCCCTGGTTTGAATCCGACGGGACACTGCTTGGCACACTCGTCAACATGGCTCCGCTGGGCGGCACACCCTGCGGTCCTAGATCCGTTCCATTATTTGTATTTGGCGGGGCAAGCGCGGGCAAGCCATTCGAGGCGTCCGGCGATGCCAACAGCGTTGAACTGGGTGGCGTAAGTTGTGTGGCCTGTGGATCGACTGTCGGGCGCGATGGCTCGAAGGCTGGGAATTGTGGCAGAGATTCTTGATTGGAAGGCGCGGCTTGGCTGAAGCCCGCAAAGCCGCCATTGAAAGTACTATTTCCTGATGCCTGCGTAGCTTCAACGGGCGGTGAAGCGGGTTCCGGAAAATTGAGCGACGGAATCTCGAACTCGCTGAGTTCTTTCTCCGTTCGAGAACTGGCCCATTGCTCAAGTTCTTCTGGGATGCTGACATTCGGAGCGTTCAGCGCTACGAAAGCTCCGTAGCAGACTGCGATCAGAAGAGTTACGACGACGAATGTTTTGATCGTTTGCATTGCGGGCATCCTTGCCTTAAACGCGGTTCGACGAAAATCCACGCGCGAAAATTGCCTTTCCGCGCTGCTTCAAGCCAGCAACACTGGTTTCGCGTCCACCCTAATGAATCGTCTTGCATCGATGCTAGATCAATTTGCGTATTTTTAGACCGCCTTTGACGGCCAGCTCGTGGTTCGAACTAGGCACCCCCTACCATTTACCAATCGGTTTTCGCCTTGATTTCCGCACTCCCTTCTCGGTAAGACAACTGCATACGCACGTTGTCAAATATCGTAACGCCGTCGCGAACAGATAGGGAAGAACCAAGATGAAAATGTCTAGCCGAATGCTGTGGATTGCCAGCGCCGCTTGTTTGTTTTGGTTCGTAGGTGCACCCAGGGCTTCGCTCAGCCAAAGTCCGCCCGCTTCAGCGCAGGATGACCAATCCGGTCGGTTGCAATTGACATCGATGCCTCTACCCAACGGGACACAACAATTAGTCGTCCTTGATCCAAATGCTCGGACTCTGGCGGTCTACCATGTCGAAGGGGGTAACGTACAACTCCGCTGTGTTCGCAATCTGGCCTGGGATCTGAGAATGGAAGAATTCAATGGCTTGCCGCCGCTGCCCAGCGAACTTCGTCGGGCCCAGAATTGAACCGACTCTCCGCTGCCAGCGCATCGGGCGAAACTCAAATTCAAAATCTCCGGTTTGAGTGAGCTATCTGAAGAAGGAAGCAGGCCCCTCAAAAAACATCTGCGGCCCCGACGCGCGCCCCCACGCCATCCCCTCTGTCTGGGGTGGATTTTTCGATTGACCGTCGCAATCGGTCGTAATCTGCCTGGGCTATAGCGGTTATCCGTATAAAATAGATTCCAAAGGTTTCTCAAATGGCCTGCCCCGAGTTACTATGGGAGCAGGTCGTAGTCCGATTTGAGTCGGTTTTGAAGATTGGTTTCGAGTTCCTTCTCCCGGGGAGATTGCTGTCGAATGGCGAATTTTGTTTCATTGGAAGAGGCCGCGAAAAAGCTTGGGCGCACCGTGGAAGAGCTTGTCGAAATGCGATCCCGCGGCGACATCTATGGATACCGCGACGGACAAAGTTGGAAATTCAAACCGGAAGAAATCCAACGCGTGGCCAGCGAGTTGATGGGAGATGTGCTCGACGAAGATCCAGCCGGTTCATCCATTCTGAGTTTCGAGCCTGAAAAGCCATCTGCCAGCGGATCCTCGTCGAGCGGTTTGGGCAGCTCGAAGTCGGGCAGCGACGTGTCGCTGCAGGTCGATCCATCGAGCAGCGATGTTCGCCTGGTTGCCAGTTCCGACATTTCGCTGGATGCAAAAAGCACGGGCAGCGGTATCTCCGATCTGAGCGAAGTCGATCTGCGAATGGCAGATGACGACGATGACGACGACGTATTGTCATCTGGCGGTGAAGATCTTGAGATCGCGTCAGGTTCGGATCCGGGCAATCCGCAAGGCACGGGTTCCTCAAATCTGGATCTGGACTTAGGATCAGACCTTAAACTCTCCGAAGGCAGCGGCGATTTGATTCGCGGCGATAGCGATCCGGCAATCGTTTCCGGAGCGGGATCGGATGTGAATTTGGATAGCGATATTGAACTGGCCGATGATGTAGTTCTTGGCGATGGCAGCGATTTAGTTCTGGCCGCCGACAGTGGAATTAACTTGATGAGTCCAGCCGATAGCGGTATTTCGTTGGAAGAGGAACCGCTCGACGCCGGCGAAAGCGGGGTCAGTGGTTTGGACTTTGATGTCGAAGTGCCCAATTCGGGCAGCGATGTAGCAAGCGGAGTTGGAAGCGGAATCGATTTTCATCAGGATGAAGAATTTCAACTCTCGCCTTCCGGCGCATTTGACGGGGAACAAGATAGTGGTTCGCAGGCTATCGAAATCGAAGATTCATCCGAGGTTGGCTCGGCCATTTCAGGCGGTTTGGGTGGATTCGATGACGTAGGTGGTGCCGATGCCGCCTTCGATGACGCCGATGCTTTTGGCGGGCTGGCTCCTACTGCAGGTCCTGCCGTGGCTGCCATCCCAGACGTTCCGTTCTCGGCATTGCAGGTAGCCAGCTTGCTGCTGATTTTGCTAGTATTGTCGTTTAGCGGAATCTTGGTGAGCGATGTCGTGCGAAACCTTTGGATGTGGTCGGGCAACGAAAGCGCAAGTTCGCTGACGAGCGGTTTCACGCAAATGCTTGTGGGCAAGTAAAAAAAGTCCCCTATCGATGGTCCGTTCGGTTTGCTAACGTCCGTCTGCGTGCCTTAAATCAATTCCTTCGACATCCGCCGGAAAGGAGTCTGCGGTGTTTCCTCAAAACGAAACCATCCAGCGGACTGCGCATCGACACCTCAATCGGACCAGGCGCATCTGGATGATTGCGCTGCTAGCCCTAACCGCCTTTCCCGGGTGCAATGTTTTCTCACTTCGCAAGCAACTCAAAGAGCTCGAGTCGGAAAACAACCGGTTGCTAACGGAGTTCCGCGCCGAGCGGCAGCGCCGAGAAACTGCCGAGCAAACAGCTCAGACCTTGGAAACCCGTCTGGCCGAAAGCGAAAAGCTTTTAGCGCGGCAAACGCAAGACTATGTCCCGAGTCGTCTGTCGAGTTTGCAGAACATTCCCAGTTTGCAAGGCATCACCGGCCGACCTGATGTTTCGACGCCGTTCTCACAACCAAATCAAACCGGCGTACTGCCACACTCGACCGGCAACGGATTCCAGTGGCAGCGGCGCACCAAGTAGTCGGTTGATCGATCCGCTCTTGGGCATTGAGCGAAATCTGAAACCACCGCGTCTATTTTCCAAGTTGATCAGCCAGTCCACCGGCTTGATAAACTTGCCGAAGTGCGTGCTGGATCGCCGAAGCTGTGACCGATGTAGCTCGCATCTGCCGATCGTCGAATTGAAAGTCGGATGTGAGCGATTGAATATTGCCATCAAAGATTAGGCCGACTAGCTCGCCATTGCGGTTGACGACGGGGCTGCCCGAGTTCCCGCCGATGATGTCTGCGGTCGACACAAAGTTGAACTGCACCTTCGGATCGAGCCGATCCTTGCTCTGTTTCCAGGATTTTGGCAGCACGAAATCGGATTGACCTGCATGCTCAGCTTCATGCACGAAAGTATTTTCGATAATTGTCCAGGGTGGGATTGTCTTGCCAGCCTGTTCGTAGCCCTTTACGGTTCCGAAGGCTAGCCGCAAGGTGAACGTTGCATCGGGGTAAGTCGATGTCCCGCGAGTCTTGAATAGGGCCTCGGCTATTTTTGCGTAAGCTTGTTTCTCTTCTTCGGCCAAATCGTCGGCGATTTTGCGATGGTGTCGATGATCAGCGTCCAAGGTTCTTGCCAGTTGGATCATGGAATCCTTGCTGGCTGCCACCGCCGCAACCCCACCTTCGACCAGCGCCTTCCTGGCTTCGACGTCGAACATCTTCGTTCCGGCAATCAACTCAGCGGCGCGATCGGCCGGGTTTTTGCCGCTGAGAATTTGTTGGGCTAAGGGATCGTCGGCACCACGCGATTCGAGAGCCAGTGACAATGCGTCGGCCAACATGTGCGTCTCCAGATCGTCGTAGAGAGGCGCTGTACTGTACAATTCCAACAACAACGACTCGCGACCTGCATCGCCATATTCGGGCAATCTTTCTCCGGACGGCTTCTTGTCTTCGTCAACCAATTCAACGATTGTGCGAGCGGTTCGGAACAGATGGTTGTGGATGGAGATATCTTTGCCGAGATCTGCAGCGCGTTTCTTTTGAATTTCAGCGATCTGGGTGAAGGCTTCAGCGGCTGGGGCCAGCGACGGATCGGCTTGGATGGCTGCCAATAAATCTTGTTCCGATTGACGTTTGGTTTTCAGGACCTGCGGGTCTTGCAAACCGCCCAGCATTCCGAGATAGGCCTTACGCGAATTCTGAATGCCAAACAATTCATCTTTGGCCCGCCGCGCGTGTTCGACGCTTCGCAGACGGAACTGTTGAAGCGAAATTTCTCGACGGCGCAACAGATTCAGCGTGTACGGCATTCGATGATCACGCTGGTACTCAAACGCAGCCGTCGTGAAAATCCGACTGGTTCGACCTGGATTGCCCGAAACGAATATCAGTTCATTTTCGGTCAGCGGCTTGGTCGACCATTTCAAAAAGTGTTCGATTTTGGCTGGCTTGTTGTTCTCGTAAACGCGAAAAATCGTGGCGTCCAAGCAGTAACGCGGGTACTCGAAATTGTCCGCGTCGCCACCGAAGTATGCGATCGACGATTCCGGGGCCCAGACCAGCCGAACATCGGTGTATTTTTTGTAACGATACAAGTGGTAACGTCCGCCGCCGTACAAGGTGATTACATTGCTGCGCAGACCTGTCTTGTCGAGCGATTCTTTTTCGATCTCAGCGATGACGGCGCGGCGAGCCGCCATCGCATCCTGCGTCGACAATTCTGGTTTAACCGCATCCTTGATTCGTTGAGTGACGTCTTCGATCGACACCAATTGATTCAGTTCCAAGTCCGGAGCTTTGAGTTCCTCTTGCTGCGAATGCGCAACAAAACCATTGTCCAAATAGTTATTCTTCTCATCAGAAAGTTTGAACAACGTATCGGAGGCTACGTGATGGTTCGTCAGCACAAGACCGTTGCTGGAAACGAACGAAGCCGAACCGCCGACATTCATTCGCACGCTTGAAAGCCGCAAGTGTTCTGCCCATTGGTCCGTCGGCTCGAATCCATGTTGGGATTTAAGCTGCTCTCGCGGCAGGTCATTGAACAGCCACATGCCTTCGTCCGACATGGCGGGTCGCGTGAAAACAAACATGGTAAGAAGCAAGCTCAATCGAGTTAAGTGGTGTCGCATTTCTTGATCCGGTAAAAAGAATATTGTCAAGGTGCAGCGGGCCGTTAGATTGTACAGGCTGGGAATATCCACAGGAAGGAGCCTTGGCGTTACCTGCCCGCCGGGGCCGTCGCAGTTGCCAGTACCGCAGGTGGAGGTTTGGCCAAAAAAGGTAACGATGGCTCCAATCCGAGATTGATGGCGATTTTCGGATGAGGTTTTCGTTTATCGAACGATACAAATTCCATTGAATGTTCAGCAGCGGCCGTTGCGCTCCGCGACGGCAAAGCTCAACCCGCAGAGCGAGATGGCTACTTTGCGTGAATGGTTGCCTTGAGGAGCGCTCAATGGTCTCGGAGGTATAGAAAATTTCAGGTCCGCAGCCCGTTCAACTCGATTGAATATCTCATGAAAGTAGACGACAATAGGTTCCCATGCATGACAAGTCGTTGTTAGCCGCCTGTATCCAATGCAATAAGCGAATCCCGCTGCTTGTTTTCGTGGTCACGTTCTTGTGGGTCGCACCGCGAGCCAATGGCGAAGAAAGCCAGGAGTTTCAAAAAGCCAAGGCGGTTTTGCAGCGGTACTGCGCCGAGTGCCACGAAGGGGAATCGGCCGAAGCAGACGTGGACTTGATCGCGCTTCAGCCGAACATTGCAATCGACGCGGCGGACCATCTTCCCGACCACGATACGATTCAAAAATGGTTGCGAGTGCGAGAGATATTGGCGACCAGCCAAATGCCGCCTCCAGAGGCGGACCAACCTAGCGAACAAGAGTTGGCTGATCTAACTTTGTGGCTAACGAACTACTTGCGATCGATTGCTCAGCATCAAGCCGGTGATCCAGGGCCAGTTCTGGTGCGGCGGCTCACAAACAGTGAATACAACTACACGATCCGCGACTTGACTGGTCTCGAGTCGCTCGATCCCACTCACGAGTTTCCGATCGACGGGGCGGCGGGGGAAGGCTTTACCAATGTTGGCAGCGGCCAAGGCATGTCGCCGGCTCTAGCTGAAAAATATCTGGGCGCGGCAAAAGAAGTTGCCAAGCATCTGGTGCTGCTGCCCGACGGGATTGGTTTTTCGACCGCTTTGTCTCGACGCGATCGGAGCGATGAACTTGTCGCACGAATTCAAAGTTTCTATCGCAAGTACACGGTCGACGGACACGCTACGGAAGTCGATCTGCAAGGGGTTCGATTCGCCACGAATCAAGGTGGCGTTTTACCTCTGCGAAGCTATTTTGAAGCCGTGCTTGATGAAAAAAAATCGGGTTTAAGCGCTGGCTATCTTGAGTTGCTGCGGGCAGTCTTAGATGAGAATCAAACGGACAGCGATGGGGTACGCAATCCTTGGTTTCAATCGCTCCGGAAGCGTTGGCAACAACTTTCCGCCACTCCCCAGAACCGAGATGAGTTGCTCGATCAATTGGTCGTGGACATCGAATCGGTCCAAAGCCAATTGTGGAGGTTCAACACGATCGGCCATCTAGCCAACGACGGTTCGCCTCGACGTTGGGCTGAACCAATTCCAGATCTGACCATCGAATCCATGGCGCAGTCCATCGATTTACTCGCGCAGTCGGGTGCAGGCACAGTCGGCTTGTCCGAAGAAAACGTGGGCGACATAAACCGCTGGCTCGATCAATTCCGAGGCATGTTCCCTCCCGTTCTATGTTACACTCGCCTCGTGCCAGTCGATGAAGCTGTCACGTTTGTGTTATTCCACCGCGAAGATGATCTGCTGAAGCGATTGGTGCTGTCCGACCCGGAAATTCAACAACTGGATCGCTTGTGGGATGAATTGCTGTTTGTCAGTCAGGAGCCGTTGCAATTGGCGGTGACGTACGAGCAAATCGTGCAGTTCGCTACGCAAGATCGCCCCGACTTGGTCGAGGTTTTCGGGCCGTTGGAACCCAAGATCAAAGGCTACGCAGAAGAATATCGGCAACGCTGCCTGCAGTTGGAACCGATCCAGGTCGAATCGCTCTTAGACTTCGCGGCCCGGAGTTGGCGAAGACCTTTGAGTACATACGAGCTAGATACGCTTAAGAAATTTTATCGGCGGCAGCGCGACCAAGCCGCTACGCACGAAGAAGCCATGGCGCGGACGCTCGCATTCATATTCACGTCGCCGAAATTCCTCTATAAGCTTGAACAGCCCGTCGAAGGCTTGCAACCGGCCCCTATCAACCAGTTTGAATTGGCAGCGCGGCTAAGCTATTTCTTGTGGTCCTCTGCGCCCGATCCAACCTTATCGAGCCTTGCCGCTTCCGAGAAACTTCGCGAGCCAGATCAGTTGAGTCAAGAAGTCGAGCGACTCCTAAAGGATGCTAGAGTCGAGCGGTTGGCAATTGAGTTTGGGTGCCAATGGCTGCACGTGCGGGACTTCGACCAGAATGAAGAAAAAAACGAAACCCTGTTCCCCGAGTTTGCGGAATTGCGCGGGGACATGTACCAAGAGACCATTCGGTTTTTCGTCGATCTATTTCAGCGAAACGGTTCGATCCTAGAAATTCTGGATGCCGATCATACGTTCCTGAATGCGAGACTGGCCGCGCATTACCGAATTCCGTGGCCAAGCGATTGGCCGAATGACGAGCACAGTTGGAAGTCCGTTAAGGGAGTGCGACAGCATGCTCGCGGTGGAGTGCTAGGTATGGCGACGGTACTTGCCTGCCAGTCGGGAGCCTCTCGAACCAGCCCGATATTGCGAGGTAATTGGGTTTACGAAACTCTGCTGGGTCAGCGCCTTCCCAATCCCCCGCCGGGCGTTCCCATATTGCCAGAAACGCCGCCCGAGGGTTTGAGCGAACGCGAGTTGATCGAGCAGCATAGCTCCCAATCAGCTTGTGCGCGATGCCATGTCAAGATCGATCCGTACGGATTTGCGCTGGAACAGTTCGATCCGCTGGGGAGGCTACGCATCGGAGCTTACAACTCGATGGCTACTCTGGAAAGCGGTGAGACGATCGATGGATTGGATGGACTGCGAACCCATTTGCTCGAAAAACGCAAAAAGGATTTTGTCCGCCAGTGGTGTCGAAAACTGTTTGGCTACGCGTTGGGCCGTGAGTTGCAATTGGCGGATGAGCCGCTTTTGGATCAGCTCATAGAGCGTGTAGAGGCAGACGACTATCGCGTTTGGACTGCGGTGCTTTGGATCGCTGAGTCGTTGCCCTTTCAACAGATC
>WPCK01391415.1_pt1 | contig 21271 bp, 16 predicted proteins | sample 5399851 | NCBI WGS metagenome assembly WPCK01 (sample SAMN12869471, study PRJNA574797) | sludge metagenome | isolation source: wastewater treatment of pH11 | place: China:Beijing | collected 2019-05-20 | reverse complement strand
CCATTGCTGATCCGTAACGTCGCTGGGATAGATTTTTCGAGTTTCGGTGGACATCATGCACTCCCTTGCTGGAAAAACATGAATTGTCACCGTTTTCCTCTATTTCAGGAAACACCAGTTTCCGGATAGGCTCTAATTACTTTGTTGGCTATTGCCTTGATGCCAGCATCTTTGTTGGCCCAGGACGGGTTTCCATCGGCGGGCGAATTTTCGCTGAGTCGATACAACCTGTCCGATTTGGATGTATCCGTTTTTGACTATAAACAACCGGCAATCAATTTCGAGCAACCTGTCGTGGACTTTGCCAAGTCCGGCAACCTCGTGTTTCGCGGGCAGTCTCCTTCGGGAGAAGGGGGCCAAGCGGGCTCCGGCGGCGAAGGAGGGGGAGGCGGTGCCGGTGCCGCAGCGGCCACGGATCCCAGTCAACCGCTCGCTCAACTGCAATTGCAGAACGTGTTCACCCCCGAAACTTACGATGCGAGCGGTTATGCCAACACGTTCATTATCCAGCCGGTAATTCCGCTGAATATCGGCAAGGACTCGTTTTTTGAGTATCACATCATCCGTCCCACACTGCCAATTATTGCCCCCACCGCAGATCCGAATGGACCTTTGGGAGTACACGGCGGCTTGGGTGATACGACGATTGTGGATGCATTTTTTCATCCCAATAAAGAGCTTAAGACGAATTTCGGCATTGGCTATGTGGCCATTCTTCCCACGAGAACGCATCCCGCATTAGGGCGTGGTGAATGGCAATTTGGACCGTCGATAGCTGTCATCAGTCGTCTGGTGCCTAAATGGGTTGTCGGCGGCCTCGTAGAAGTGCCTTTTTCGTCGGAAAGCGACGCATATTCCGTGCAGATGCAAGCGATCGCTTTACGCTTGTTGCCCAATGAATGGTTCATTGGATGGGGCGACCAGATCCTGAAGTTTGACGACCAGAATGGCGGCTACGAGATCCCTTTGAGCTTGCAGTTAGGCAAAGTTGCCAAAGTCGGCAAGACTCCGATGAAGTTTTTTGTCGAACCCATCTACACACCGGAAGGACTTCGGAGCGGTCCCGGCGGCGCCGAATGGGGAATCAAGCTGAATGCAACTATTCTGTTCCCGGAGGCCAAATTTAATGCACCTCTGCTGTCGGGATGTGCCGGCCGCTGCGGAGGACATTGTTGCCGATGATTGATCAAAAAATGACCCAGATTAGATATTATTGTGCGGTCGCTTTGGCGATTTTCTGCATCAATCCGCTGACCTTCGGCCAGGATGCCTGCAAACAGTCAATTTCCTCCAGCCGCGGCGTGTTGACGACACTGAGCGACTCCGCACCCACCCATGTCGTTTACCAGCCGCTCAACTGGGACGATTCCAATCAAGCCAAGCTGACCCAAGAACCGAGCGCGGAATCAGCGCCCGTGGATTGCCCGCCGGAGGCTTCGTCAGCAGGTACTCAAATTGGACCTCCCCCAACGTTGTTCGGCGAGTGGATGGGTATTAAGCCTTCGCTAGCCCAGAGGGGCATCCTGGCCGAAGCTGACTTAACGCAGTTCTATCAGGGAGTAGCTGGCGGCGGGAATGAACAGGCATATCGCTATGGCGCGAAGATGAACCTGATGCTGTTGGGCGACACGGAGAAGATGGGGTTGTGGAAGGGGGGCAAAATCATCTTTCATGCGGCCGAATGGCAATTCGGTCAAAACGCCGTCGCGGACGCCGTCGGATTGGCACCGGTCAATACCAACTTGCTGCTCCCCGAGCCATCGCCCTCGTTCGCGATCACTCATTTGCAGCTTGTTCAGGGTCTCACAGAGACCGGCTGGGCCGCGACGGCGGGACGATACAATCTGCTCGACCTGTGGACCGCGTTCTATCCGGATTACGGCCGCGGTCTGGACGGATTCATGAATACGGCGTCGCTGATTCCCATCAACGCGGTGGCGCCGGGACTGCCTCCGGTGTCGAATGTGTTCGGCGTGTTGAAGGAAGGAAAGGCCGGCCCCGAAGCCGCTTTCCTGGTGTTCGAATCGCAGAACAGCCCCAGCACCATCGGTCTGGATTTTCCCAACGGCGTGACATTGCTTGGAGCGCTACGACGAAACATGACCAACGGGAGAGGACTGCCCAGCTCGCACATGCTGGCCGCCACCTGTTCTACCGGGCGCTACACATCCCTCAACACCAACGACTGGGTCATCTTGCCCGGCGGGATTGTACGGCCAGGAGAGCAACGGGGAAGCTGGTTTGCAGGATACTTTGGCGAGCAGCGATTGTGGCAGGATCCCTGCAATGAAAAACGGTACACCAAACTTTATGGCTACGCGGGGCTGGCGGATCGGGACACGTCACCGTATGAATGGACTGGCGGACTGACATTGGAAAAACACGGGCCGACGGCAACGCGGCCTGGCGATCGCATGGGCATTGGCTATTTCTACAACAGCCTCAGTGGTCCGCTGGAGGACCTTGCCACTCCGATTGCCGACTTGCAGGACGTGCACGGAGGCGAGGTCTATTACAACGCGGCGATTACCCCATGGTTTCACCTGACTTTCGATGTGCAGGCGATCCAGTCGGATAACCAGGACTGTGATACGGCATTGGTCCTCGGCCTTCGCGGCAAACTCGATTTTTAAAGGTTCCACTGACTGCGGTTTTCTGCGCCTTTCGCGCATGACAAGCGACGGATCGTCGAATTCACTGCCGGCGGGAGGGTCGATCGGCGGGCACCACGAGACAATCAGGAAGCATCGCGTTGACAAACTCGAAAATCGCTTGACCGTGTGAACGCAAGCCCACTGAACAGTTTTTTTTGAGCCTGATCAAATTTCTGAAGTTGCGTGTTACGCCCGATATGAGGTCGCCGAAACCATTCAAGATGAACAATCAACAAGGAGCAATACAATGGACACGGCGACGACCCTGCAAAAATCCGACAAACTGCCGGAATTCCTGCAACGAGTTTTTCAATGCATCGACAAAAAGGACTTTGAGGGATTGAAGAGCTTCATCTCCGAGGACTTTCGCCTGTACTTCGCACATTACACACTAAACGGGATCCAGCAGGGACTCGGATTCGCAGGTGCATTTGACAAGCGTCTGCCCAGATATGAACACGTCATGAAGGACATCTACGTCGGCGAGCATCTTACCTGCTTCGATGGCGTGTTGAGAGTCTGGCTGGACGACGGATCGGTCATTGAAACTCCTTTCTGGGACAAGATCGCTGTCGATCCTGGCTCAGGAAAATCACGACGATGTATGCCCTGTTCAGCATCGCAGCAGTGCCCGAGGAGTTTTGGAAAGATTTGAAGCCCGCGGATTTTGCCCCGGGACTCACAAAATAGGGCCGAGTGTGGCCAGCGTGTTGTGGTACAGCCGCCGGGACAGGGACCAGGATTCGACCGTTTCGACGGTCACTCGCTCGGAACGGGACACGTATTCCTGCTGACGTGATCGAACATCACTCGTCAATTGCGGATCGTAAAGAAGAATATTGTTTTCGTAGTTCAGATCAAAACTGCGGCGGTCCATGTTGGCCGACCCGATCAAGGTGATCTCACCGTCGAGGGTCAATGACTTGGTGTGCAGCAGCCCGCCCTTGTATTCGAAGACTTCCACGCCAGCTTGCAATAACTCGGCATAGTAACTGCGACTGGCCCCGCCCACGATCCAGGAATCATTCCTGGCTGGAAAAATGATGGTGGTTTTGACGCCTCGCCAGGCGGCCGCGCAGAGCGCTTGCTGCATCGATTCGTTGGGGATGTAGTAGGGAGTGGAAATCATCAACTCGCGACGTGCGGAGTGAAACAGCGATTCAAATACTTCAGGCATGGCCGAATTGCGAACCGTTGGCCCAGTGCCGATCACCTGCGCCGGGAATCCGGATTGCGGCACGGCAATCGGCTCTCGCAACAACGCCGCGATGTCTTCATTGGCGTAACTCATCCAGTCGCTGGCGAAAAGGTGTTGGTTCTGACGGACGATCGGTCCTTCCAGTCGCAGCACGGCATCCACCCAGGGAGCATACCTGGCCTTAACCAGAAATTCCGGGTCGGCACAGTTCTGACTGCCACAATAGGTAATCCGCCCATCGATCACGAGGATCTTGCGATGGTTTCGCAGGTCAATCCGGCCACGTACGATTCGTAACAGGGGATTACCGATGGGCAGCGCCCTCGCCAGCTTGACCCCGGCCTGTTGCATGTCGTTCCAATGCGTCGAGTGAATCATGGCCCGCGATCCCAGATCGTCGGCCATGGCCCGGCACGTGACTCCCCGGCCCGACGCTCGCTTGAGCGCTTCCACCACCCTTAATCCGTTATGATCCGGCAACCAGATGTAGAACAGCAGGTGCACGTGGTCAGTCGCCGCATCGATATCCGATACCATCTCCTGGATCGCGGCGTTCGAGTCGGCCATTAATCGCGCCGAGTTGCCGCCCACGACTTCAAAACCGCTAATGGATTGCCCTGTACGAAACAGGTGTTCGTGCCTCGCAGGCACTGCAGCGTGAGCGCGTTCCTCATCGCCCGAACGGGCCGCCGCCATCGGTGGCATGCGTTGAATCACTTGCTTCATGCCCCTTGTCTGGCGACGACCAATGTTGGTTTCGCCGAACAACAGGTAGATCAACATTCCCAGAAATGGCAGCGCGGCGATTACTGCAACCCAGGCGATCCGCGAAGCAGGCTCGCGATGGGGACGGGTCATGACCCGAATGATCAAAACCACTTCAATGAGCAGGTGGGTAAGGATTCCAATCGTCGAGAATTGCAAAGTATCTCCATGATCCGGAGCGTGGGGAGTGGTCAATTCTGTAGCGGCGGACGACGAACCGGCTGGCCGGGAAAGGCAAAGACGTCCAGTTGCCCATCCTGAATCACAGGAACACCATTGACAAGCACGTATTGCATGCCGAGCGTGTGCTGATTGGGTTCGGTGTAGGACGCGCGGACCTCGAGTTTATCCAGGTCGAACACGATTATATCGGCGTCCATTCCCGGTTGAAGTCGGCCTTTCTTCCTCATTTGCGGAACGCTTGATTCGAGAATCCTTGCGGGACGGAAGGAACATCGCGCGATCGCATCCGAGATCGACTCCGCCTCGCGATCGCGTACGTAGTCGATCAGGAACTTGACAAAAGTCGCGGCGGTGCGGGGATGTGCGAACGCACTATCGGGCAAGGGCCATTCCTTGTCCGCCATGATTTGCCCGGTTTCCTTGTTTATCCAGGGCATGGCGTCTGAGGCGATGATGCCACCGGGATAAAGCACCGACAGGTCCAGATACGCCTGATCCCGCGGCAATCGGTAATAGTGCCAGACGATAATCTCGCCCGGCGATTCCTTCTGCATCTGCAGAAGCTTTTCTTCCGTCAACGGCTTGCCCAGGTACTCGATGTCCTCGGCTCTGGCGCCCATTCGCTTCATGTTGCCGGGCTGAAACATTGCGGCATTGACCGCTCCACTCCCGGCGCCGTAGGGATATGCCTCGACGGTGATTTTGGCGCCGCGTTCCTGGGCATCGCGGATGATGCGGACGGCAAGCGATATGTCGCTCAGACTGGTGCTGTTGAGGTGGCAAATGTGCACGTGCGACCCTGCCGCCGTTGCGTACGAAATTAACTCGCCATAGGCCTGAATGGAACTGTCGGGGTCAACCTTGCTGAGGTTGCGGATATGGGTAAAGGTGGGAACCCCGTATTGGGCTGCGAGCTGGTGAACGGCTAACACTTCCTTGTAACCGTATCCTGGTGCGTAGCCCGAATTGAGTCCGATGCCGATGCTACCGTCCCTGATTCCCTGTTCGATCATGCCCAGGATCTTCTCCTGCTGCTCATCCGTCGATACATTCCTGACCCACCGCGTCAATGCGTAGGCATCCTGAAACCACTTCAGGTTGGGCTGTGGCTCCAAACCCTCGAGTGCTGATACCCGCGCATAGGTCCATGCTGCCGATACTCCGTAGTTCAATACCCTGCCTGACTGGCGTTGATTGTCGTACCAGGCAGCCACCGGCAGGATGCCCGATTCGAGTTCCAATGCCGTGGTTACGCCATCGAAAGCCTGCATGCGGTCGGCCGGGATGTTCTGTCCGTGAGCGTGAAAGTCGATGAATCCGGGGGCGACCACGTGGCCGCTGGCATCGATCGCCTTCTTTCCGCTGATCGCTTCCTGTGTGATCACCGCGATCGTGCCGCCGGTGATCCCTACATTTGCTACGGCGTCGAATTTCGTTTCCGGATCGATGACGCGGCCGCTGTTAATGACGAGATCATATACCTGAGCCCGGGTTGGCGGTTTCTGGCTATCCGAGGTCTGCTCTTGTGCCGCAACGGGAATCGCTTGTGTCAGCGTCAGAAGCAAAGTCAGCAAAGATGCCAAATAATCAATGGATGTGTTGCTCATCATGATCTCTTGAGGTTCCGATCAAAACTTGCAGCTGGTTCGCAGCTAAATAGTAGTCTTCTGATTTCGCAATGCCCGACGTTGAATCGGAGCCTGCGAGTTTTTTATGAAGCGTCGACGGAAAGAATTTGCCCATCGAGTATAAACGATTGGCTCAGTGAAATAGACAACTTGGGTATGCGAAAAGCGCATAACTTGCCCGGCCGTCATTTGGAAAACCATCTGAATCTCGGCCGGCTGGATGGGTACCCTCGAATTCGTGCCCATCCGAAAAATGTGAGAACAGGCAGGCTTCCCCGGCAAACCTGTGTGATCACGGCGGCGTAACCAACAACTGAACCGACACATTCCAGGTCCGCCGGACTATCCGCGTACGCGGAACAGGGGATTCGCAGCGACCGGACTACCAGTGTATGTCGACGCCAACAATGGCACCGTGATAAAAGACATCGCTTTGATCCAGTCCCGTCGGAACGAGTCCAGTGAGAGCAGAACTCATGTTCGGCAATTGATCGGCTGCCAACGCCGCGCCGGAGACCCATAGCAGCTGGTATCCTCCGATCAGTGAAATCGATTGGGTAAGCTCAAAATCGGCCAACAAGCCGGTTTCGCCGATAAACGCCGCGGTCGTCTCGCCGATTCCGTTTGAAACTACGGGTCCGCCCATGATTGACGTGGATTGGTCGGCGACGTTTGCGTAGATGCCACTTTTGATCCAGCCGGCGACGTTAAATCGAATTCCGCGATACAAGACGGCGTCTCCGCCGAGTTGCAATCCATACAGATTGTTACTCGTGTCGATTTCAAACACCGAGGCAACGGGCAAAAAAGTCTGCGACAGGTTTTCGTTTATCTGCATCCAGCGAAAACCAAGTGCCAATCGGAAGCTTTCAACGGGCGACAATCGGTTGACCAGGTTGATTTCAGCGCTGCGCATCAAGGACTCATAAAAGTAATCAACCGTTCCAGCGAAACCGATCGGTGAAGGCGGACTGGTTGCGATGGCATCCGTAGCCACAAACGGAGAAGATAACATCGCGTCCCATCCGTCGATCTGAAAATAGCGCAATTCGATGTTTTGATAGTCATTCCACCGGCGCGAAAGGGCCACATCGAATCCCGTTTCCCATCCAAAATCCAGCTGATCAGCATTAACCACTGTAGCGCCGCCACCATCGAGCAACATCGGGAAACTCGACGATTTCCCTCGTGCCATGTAAAGCGCATTCAGCTGTGCCGTCCAAAGCAACTGGTGAGCGGTGTTGCAGCCATAAGCGTACGGATTGGGTGCCAAATAGTTTTGCGGCGTGTAAACGGGTTGGGTTTGAGGGAATTGCTGTGGGTACTGCTGGGGAAAAGGTTGTTGAAACGGCGGTTGCTGAAACTGTTGTGGTAACTGGGCAACCTGATAGACGGGAGTCTGAAGGCTCGCCTGGGGTTGCATGGGCGGATAGTATTGACCTGGCACGACGAAGGTTTGACCCGGGCCCAAAGCGGCCAATTGATTGGCAGGTGGACCATTACTTTGATACCCGTTGGCAAGCTGCGGATTTGCAAAAAATGCAGAAAAGAGGGCTGCAGCCACAAGCACCAGATCAATTTTCATAACAGCTGGCAACTTCATTGGCATTGGACGATCTTCGTTGATCAACGGGAAATTCAAAGATTGGCTCAAGTCGAGGCGGTAACTAACAACGAGCCAATTCCGCGTCAATCCACCTTTTTCAAAACCCGACATCCTCCGGAGTTATCAGAGGAATACCGCCGTTTTGCTGGCGTTATCGCACAGAATCCCATGTCCCTTCGATTCTGAAGCTTGAATACGAGGCGTTGCCTTTTTCTTCTGGAAATTACGCTATTGAATCGCCGGGCGGGCGTGAAAGACGAGGCGGGTCACCGCTTTCAGGTGCTGGATCCAGGGCGCTGATCGTACTCCAGGTGGCCAGAATCCGGCAGAAGATGACCCAGGAGAGACGATGGCGATGCAAAAAATCTGGAGGGTTTTCCTGATTCCCATCACCTGATTCCCATCGAAGAGGGATGGCTGAAGTGATTTCGTCCGGGAAATAGAGATTGTTCAGTGGGCGCAGGTCGGACATAATCGGCCGGCAATCAACCCGACACTGCCGAATCGGAACAAACGCAGGCACATGAACCATATGTTGGCTCTGCAGTTGGCCAAAGGCGTCTTCAAGTTTTCAAATCTCTGGTCAGTTGGTCATGTGGAGCTAAATGATGGGATCCAGATCGATCACCAAACCGTCGTACGTCGAAGAACTGGAACAAGCTTATGGTGTTCCCAGCCAGGCTGCTTTTGGCAGTGCCGTCTTTTATGAGCCGGACATTGGCGAATCGCATCTGGATGAATTCGCACTCTCCAGACACAAATACTTTTGCGGCGAAACCTGGACGCGATTTGGTGAGGAGAACTGGTTAGAGAACTGGAAGCAGGTGTTTGGCCGCAAATCCGGATCGAAAGGGGATATCGTGGCGGAGCTTGGATCGCTCGAGGACCGGGACGCCAGAAGTTCGGCCTCCATGTTGCTTGACAATGCCGAGTCACACGACGCATTGATAGCAGCCTTTGATGATCCGGGAGTATCATCGTTGCGCATTTTCAGGATTGGCGATGGCAATGCCATGTCTGGTCTGCTGATCGCTTCGCTTCGGCGAGACGGTGCTGTCGCTCTTGTATTCTTGATGGATTGATGGCCAATGTCGTTCCGGGTTTGATCCAGATAGCCGATTTCAGGCGGGTGCCGCCCAACATCGGGCTCGATCAACTCTGTCTACGGGTGCAGCAACGCCAGGATGCGCTGGCGTTTTTCCGGTTCGGCGCGGCTGACGTTGTCGAATCGGCCGGCGATAGCCTCCCGGGCGTCGTCCGCAAACCATGAGAGCCGCGTCGCGCCACGCTTTATCAAGTACTCGAAGACATCTGCTGAACCAGCAACAATCGCCCATCCGGCGGGGGAATTGTTGTGCAACTTCCCCGATCGGGCATCGATGTCAGCGCCGTTTTCCACCAGCGCGATCGCGGAATTGAGGCAATTGTGCCAGGCGGCCGAATGCAAAGGAGTCGCTTCATCGTAGCCGCCGCGAATATCTACGGACGCGCCCTGTTCCAGCAGGATCCCGATCGTGTCTCGCTGATTCGCGAAAGCGGCGGCATGAAGGGGTGTCGCATCCATCCCGACGACGAAAGTCAGGATGTTGTGAACGTCATATTCCGGCCCGGACGGGAAAAACGACTGGTTGATGCGGGCATGTACGAGCGAGTCGTCTTTGGCAATCAACTTCTTCAGGACGTCGTTGGCCCCTGCCAATGATGCCGAGAAGACATCCGCGGCCGCGCCAACCGAGAACAGATAGCGGGCAACTTCCGGGCGGCGGTGACACAAATACTGCGCGGGAGTGCTGTAGTGGTCCAGGCACCGGCCATCGATCGCCGCGCCACGGTCGAGCAATGTTCTTGCGACTTCCTCGTTGTCGGCAAAATGAATCGGATGGCAACCGTCTCCGCCTGGCTCGACGACTCGTTCCGGCGATACGTCAAGCAACCTTTCGACGTCGTCAACCCGCCCGAGCCCGGCCGCCGCATGCACGTCCATGGTCGCGCCGCGCGAAAGAAGGTACTCCATCAGATCCCGATCGTGTCGGTACGCTGCACAATGCAGCGGGCTCCACGGACCCATCGCCCAGTCACTGCGTCGATCGGGGTCCGCGCCGAGGTCGAGAAGTGCCTCGACCATTTCGCGCCGTCCGGCAAAGCTGGCACTTGTGAGAGGCGTCGCGCCAAAATTCCGCGCGTCGCAGGCGTCGAACAATCGCGGGCTTGCCGACACCAGTCGCCGCACTTGTTCGACATCTCCGGAGTTTACCGCATCAAAAAAAACCCGTTCGTCGGCGGTGTTTGGACTGGTCATGAAATTTCCGGATAAAGGTGCGATTTGAACGTTTCCAGAGACAATATAGCGATCGAACGATCAGCCTGATTTTTTGAAACACGTTTTTTGGCTCAATGACTCGCGCCGGGCCGCTGGTCGGGAGGGACCTTGATCAGCTCGTAATATCGGGAGCGCGGTTCGCAAGTCCAGCCGTTGACACCGTTTTTGGGCAGCCACCAGCCATGCACGATAGCGGCAGCGACCCCGATCAGTCCGATGGATAGCCAGGCGATCCAGCGATAACCAAAGGCGGACAGGGCCAATACTGCGGCGAGAACAATTGCCTGTTTCAGTAAACGCCGCCATCTCGGCCGGTGTTCTTCAAAACGCCCGAACAGCACAGTGCCAACGGCGAAAATGGCCATGACAATGGCAACGTCGAACCAGTGCGTATCCGTTGACCACATGGGATCCCCTTTGTTATAGCCAGTTGCCTATCATAAGCGGTCGGGCCCTTCGGTCGCATGGGGGTCGGATGCAATTGCCCTTGCCGCGAAGAAGCCGAAAGGGACACAGCGAATCCGGCGGAGACCTCGTTTCCCGATTGACGCACGTGCCAACTCTCAACTGCTGTGCCAAAGCCAAGTGCTGTGTCTCTGTCGGCCCGTGTCCGACTTGTTTATGCCATTCACTCCCCTCCCCTTTTTTCGGCCTGGAATCCCGTAATGGCCCTGTACGCGGAGTTGACCACTTCGCGCATGTGATCAAAGCTCAAGGTTTCAATATCATCGGACAATTGGTGGTAACGAGGATTCCGGATGAACGAGGTGTCGTTGATCATCAGGGCGGGGATATCGAATTCCCAGTAACTGCGCTGGTCGGACATGCCGGCGAGGCCCTCGATCAGCGGATCGTCGATCATTTGCACATCAATGCCGGAGCCGGTTTTCATCAATTCAAAGACTTTGAGATTGAATTCGTGATACTTTTGTTTGCCAACCACGGCGATGAAATCAGCGGTCGCCGGGTAGATCGCCTTTAGCCGTTCATCCGGGTACTCCTGGGCCCCTTGATGAAAGTAGCCGATCATCTCGAAGTTGATGACTCCAATGATATCACTCTTGAACGGGCTGATTGATTCGGCGTGGATGTATGAACCCATTTGGCGAGTTGCAAAAAACGGCGGCTCTTCGAGGCAATAACAGACGAAGTCAATGCGATAATCAATCGCCGGTTGCGACTCCGCGACCATCCTTGCGACTTCCAGCAGGCCGGCGACAGCACTGGCGTTGTCATCGGCTCCCGGCTGATTGCCACAGACATCGTAATGGGCACCAACAACAAGACGTCTCTGATTGCCTGGTAGGTATGAGGCGACGATGTTTTTGTATGCGGTTCCATTGACCGTGAATTTCTGCTCGACCGGTGACAGTCCGGCTTCCAGAAATCGTGCCTTGAAGTAGTCGCAGCACGTGTCGAGAGAGCCGGGATTCTGGTAGTTTCGAAACGGCCTCAATGTGGTGAGGAATTCGACATGCCGGTGAAGCAGTTCTTTTTGCGCATTCATTTGACGTGTTGTCGCAGAATAGATCCTTTTATGGCTGCAGAGTCGTATGGTCCGGCTATTCCCTCGCAGGGAAGTCGAAATCCAGTGATACTTCTTCAACCCGGTGCGGCCATCGGTCCCGCGACGAACGGGCTCTCGCTGGTTGCCCTGATTCATTGGCCATGCCGGCACAAATAATGTAACATCCGCGGCGGCCTTGCGGCGGCCAAAAGGAACAGCCCGATGGTCCGGGTTGTCCCTTGTCGATATGAGCGATGGAGCCAACAGGCGGCTTGTCGAAGCAGCGCCCCATGACTCTATTCTTGATCGGCATAGGGACGACCACCGGAAACAGCGGATTTCCTGTTCGTTTCTCTCAGGGAAACACAGGAAGCCGGCACCTGTGCGGACAAAAGTTGCCACATTTAAGAATGGATCAGGGGATCATCAAACGTGAATCATCAACCGGCACATTTTCCGATCAGAACCTTCCCGGTCGGCCCCTGGTTGTCTTTCATTCCGTTGAGGCAAATGATGGTGGGGCTCATCCGATTCTCGTTCGCATTGTTTGTCGGCATTCATTCCGTAGTTGCGTACGTACAATTGAATACAACCAGCCCTGAGAATCCGGACAAGGAGGAGACCTCGGCACTCCCCAGGGTGCTGCTCATCGGCGACTCGATCTCTATCGGCTACACGCAGCCGGTGATCAAGCTGCTCGAACGCAAGGCCATGGTCGCCCGCGTCGACGACAACTGCGGCCCAACCAGCTACTCTCTCGATCACATCGATGAGTGGCTCGGCAATGCCACGTGGGATGTCATTCATTTCAACTGGGGTCTGCATGACCTTTGCTATCGACATCCGGATTCCACGACGCAGGGGAATCGGGACAAGATCAACGGCACCATCAACGTCACGCCGGAACAATACGAGAAGAATCTCGAAGTCCTCGTGAAACGGCTGATGAAGACCGGCGCCACGCTCGTATGGGCTTCTACGACCGTTGTGCCGGAAGGAGAGCCGGGCCGCTTCGCCGGTGACGATGTGAAATACAACGCCATTGCCGAACGCGTGATGAAAAAGCACGGCATCGCCATCAACGACCTGCATTCCCTCTCGAAAACCCTCACGCCGGAAATGTTCCAGGCCCCCGGCAACGTGCACTTCACGGCCGAGGGATCGATGAAGCTTGCCGAACAGGTGGCCGTGTCGATCCGCGCCGCGCTGGAGGTCCGCGAGGACACTGCTCAAGGTCGGCGGCCCAATATCGTGTTTTTCCTGGTCGATGATCTGGGTTACATGGATATCGGGGCCAACAACCCCGGGACTTTTTACGAGACGCCAAACATTAACGCACTCGCGGCCAGGGGGATGCGGTTTGCCCAGGCGTACGCTGCGTGCCCGGTCTGTTCACCGACCCGCGCCAGCATCCTGACGGGGAAGTACCCGGCGCGAGTTGGCATTACGGACTTCATTGGTGCTGCACAACCGGAGAAATGGGCCCGTCCCACAAGACTGTTGCCCGCGCCCTACAGCGAGCAGTTGGCCCATGAAGAAATTACCCTCGCCGAAGCCTTCAAGGCCCATGGATACGCGACCTTCTTTGCCGGCAAATGGCATCTCGGCCCGGAAAAGTTCTGGCCGGAAGACCAGGGCTTTGACATCAACATGGGGGGCAACGATCGGGGCGGGCCCTACGGCGGGGACAAGTACTTTTCGCCCTACGGCAATCCTCGACTGCCCGACGGCCCGGCGGGCGAACATTTGCCCGATCGGCTTGCCTGCGAGACCGCCCGGTTCATTGAGACAAATCGCGATCGACCTTTCCTGGCGTATTTGAGCTTCTACTCCGTTCACACGCCGCTGATGGCGCGCGAGGACTTGCGGAAGAAATATGAAGCGAGGGCAATGGCACTCCCGAACAACACGCCGGAGTGGGGAGAGGAAGGTGAGAGAAAAGTGCGGCTCGTGCAGAACCACGCCATCTATGCCGGCATGGTCGAGGCAATGGATCAGGCGGTCGGCAAGGTGCTCGCCGCCCTGGATAGCGCCGGAGTAGCCGAAAACACGATCGTCGTTTTCATGTCCGACAATGGAGGGCTCTCGACTTCAGAAGGCCATCCCACATCGAACCTGCCGCTACGCGCCGGCAAGGGCTGGCTCTATGAAGGGGGCATTCGCGAGCCGATGATCATTCATGCGCCGGGCGTAACCGGAGCCGGCACGATTTGCCAAACGCCAGTTACCAGCACCGACTTCTACCCGACACTGCTCGAACTCGCCGGCCTGCCGTCGCTGCCGCAGCAACACATGGACGGCATGAGTCTGGTTCCCCTGCTCAAGGGCGCTGATCTGGCTCGCGGTCCTCTCTTCTGGCACTACCCGCACTATGGGAATCAGGGGGGGAGTCCTGGAGGCGCGGTACGTGACGGCGACTGGAAGCTGATCGAATGGTACGAAGGCGCCGTAGAGCTTTTTAATTTGAAAGACGACCTCGGTGAGCAGAACGACGTCGCGGCCGCGAATCCGCAAAAAGTCAAAGAGATGAAGGCCCGACTCGATGCCTGGCGCAGCGAGGTAGGCGCGAAAATGCCCGCGCCTGCGCCATCGGCAGCCAGGCCCCCAGAAAATCAAAATAGAAAATGACTTTCCCGGGCTGCTTATCGAGTCAACAAGCGTTCGACAGTTCGCAAAACCGTGAGGCAAGTGCCCATCGGCTGATTTAATCGACTCTATCGGTTACTGCAGCGCAAGGTAACTGAATTAGCAAGAATTCAGCCGCCACAGGATACCGGAGTTTCCTGAACTCTTGTGAATTCAGCTACAACAACAGCGTGACGATTCGCAGCAGCACTATGCGGAACCGTTCAACAGGCCTTTCACCACTTCGCCATGAACATCGGTCAGACGGTATTGACGCCCCTGGTATCGATAGGTCAGACGCGTGTGATCGATGCCGCATAGATGGAGAATCGTGGCCTGCATGTCGTGAACGTGGACCGGGTCTTCGACGATGTTCCAGCCAAAGTCATCGGTGGACCCATACGTCGTCCCCGGACGAATCCCGCCGCCGGCCATCCACCAGCTGAACGCGCGACCGAAATGGTCGCGGCCGTCGGGTTTGTCGCTGGGGCCCTGGCCAAAAGGTGTACGTCCGAATTCGCCTCCCCAGATTACAAGCGTATCATCCAGCATTCCCCTTTCCTTCAGGTCCCGAATCAGCGCGACCGAAGGTCCGACCGTGTCGGCGCATTGTTCCTCAAGTTGCGTGTACAGGTTCCCATGCTGGTCCCAACCCGAATGCATGAGTTGCACGAAGCGGACGCCGCGCTCAAGCAATCTTCGCGCAACGAGACAGTTGTTGGCATAGGTTCCCTTATTGAGCGCGTTGGGACCGTATCGTTCAAGCGTTTCTTTTGTCTCTCCCGAAAAGTCCACGAGGTCGGGAACGCTGGTTTGCATCCGGAACGCCATCTCGTACTGTGCAATTCGGGTATCAATTTCCGGATCGCCATAGTCGGCGAGATGCATTTCATTGAGAGCCGCGATGTCATCCAGCATGGCGCGGCGGCTGGCGGCCGTCGTTCCCGGCGGATTCGTCAGATAGGGGACCAGATCGCCCGCGTTTCGGAACTTGACCCCCTGAAAACGACTCGGCAGAAATCCGCTCCCCCAGTAGTAATCGAAGAAAAGCTGGCCGCAGGTTTTGCCCTTGTCGCTCGATGTCATCACAACAAATGTGGGGAGGTCGTCGCCGATTCGCCCCAGACCATACGACATCCAGGCCCCGAGGCTGGGGCGACCCGGCACTTGCGAGCCGGTCAGAAAAAATGTCACTCCGGGCGCGTGATTCACGGCTTCTGTATTCAAGCTGCGCACCAGGCACACGTCATCGGCGATCGCCTCGATCGGCGACATGAGTTCACTCATTCGCAGGCCGCTTTTCCCGTAGGATCGAAAGGGTCTGATCGCCGGGACGCACGGCCACTTTGAGTAACCGGACGACATTGTCGAAAGTCGCGTGGTGCCACGAATGCTGTCGGGGATATCCGTTCCGGCCCGATTTTGCAGTTCCGGCTTTTCATCGAACAGGTCGACATGCGATGGCCCGCCCCCTTGCCAGAGCACGACCACCCGTTGGGCCCTTGCGGCGTGATGAGGCAAGTCCGGCAGTCCGCCCTGATCGGCCGTTTGCGGATCGTTCGTCCCGACGAGAGAGGCAAGGGCTGTTTCCCGATGCAACAACGAGACCAGCGCCGCAGCCCCGACACCACTTGCCGCCGAACCAAAGAACTGACGCCTCCCGACGCGCTCGATATTCTGGCGGCAAAGTGGATGATTCGTTTCAGCGATGTCGATGGCTTCGGATCGTGCCCTTGAATTCATGCTTTGACTACTCCCGAACCAGTGCTTCGTCGAGGTTAAAAATCGCGAGGCATACGGCCGACATCGCGGCGTGCACGGCCGGGTCGATCCCCGGGTCGCGCGGCCTTTCGCCAACACCCAAAAACTCATTCGCGGCTGCCGGATCTGCAGCAAAATGTTGCGACTGGCGTTGCCAGAGTCGCTGAAGGATTTCCTGCTCGGATTCGTTCGGGCTCCGGCAGAGAACCTGTTCGAAAGCGAACCCGATCTGCCCGTCGACACTGGCCGAGGTCTTCATGGCCCGCTCGGCAAGGAACCTCGATGCCTCGACCCACGTCGGATCGTTGAGAGTGGTCAGTGCATGCAGCGGCGTACTGGTCAACGTTGCGCGCACGCGACAGGTTTGTCGATTGGACGCATCAAACATGTTCGTGGGGCCCATTGTCCGCCGCCAGAAAGTGTACAGGCTGCGCCGATAGAGCGATTTACCGGAAGATTTCGGATAGGTAAAGTCGCGCTCTTTGGTAATCGCCAGCGCCTCCCAGACCGCGTCGGGCTGGTAGGGATAGACCGGAGCACCCCCCAACGAGTCATCGAGAAGACCGCTGCACGCCAGGGCCCAGTCTCTGAGTACCATGGCCGGCATCCTGATCCGTGATGCTCGCGAGAATAACCGGTTTTCCGGGTCATTGGCGACGTGCCAGTCGTTCATTCGCGATGATTGCCGGTAGGTTGCACTCGTGACGATCAGGCGGTGCATCCGTTTCTGACTCCATCCCCCCTCCCTGAACTCGACGGCCAGCCAATCGAGCAGTTGCCGGTGCGCGGGATATTCCGACTGCACACCCAGGTCTTCCGTGGTCCGAACCAGTCCTGTTCCGAAGAAATACTGCCACATCCGGTTGACCTGAACCCGCGCCGTCAGCGGATTCTCCGGTGCGACAAGCCAGCGGGCAAAGCCGAGACGGTCACGGGAATCGCCTGCCGCCATTGGCGGAAGAAATGCAGGGGTATCGAACGCCACCTCCTCGAGCGGGCTCAGATAATTTCCCCGATCGAGAATGTGCGTCTTGCGCGGCTGCGCGTCGGCCATGATCATCGGTCGGGGAATCTGATCGGCGCGGTAGGCGGCAAGTTCCTCTTTCAGTTTTGCCGTCTGGTCGTCGGCATCACATTCAGGCAATTGGGGCCGCACGGACTTGTCAAAGTACTGCCGCAGGATTTCCGTGATGCGGTTCCCCTGCCGCGCGTCTTCTATAGAATCAGCAGAGCCTGGCGCCGGCTCCGTTCGCGGGGCAAGCAAGGTGCGCAGCTCCTCAGGCAGACTTTCCAGGTCCGCGATGTCGCCATCGGCCTCCAGCCCGGAACGCCAGGCGGCGAACAAGGCGTCAGCGTGTTTCTTGACAAGCGGCTCAAGGTCGGCAATCTGCCGTTCGAATCCGGCGATCCTGTTCCTGTCTTCTTCTGTGGGAAGTTCAAGGACCGGATCTCCCACACGGATCCGCGAGGAGAAGAACTGCGGCACTCCGCTTTCCGGTACCCGATTGAACAGGTCGAGCAACTGATAATACTCCCTTTGCGTGACCGGATCGTACTTGTGATCGTGGCATTGGGCGCAGGCAATCGTCAAACCCAGCCAGTTGGTGGCCGTCGTATCCACGCGGTCGAACAGAACATTGAACCGCTGCTCCTCGGCGATCGCCCCGCCTTCGCCATTCAGCATGGGGTTGCGGTTGAAACCGCTGGCGATCTTCTGGTCGGTGGTCGCATCGGGGAGCAGGTCTCCGGCCAGTTGCCAGATCGTGAACTGGTCGAAGGGAAGATCGTCGTTGAACGCGCGGACCACCCAGTCGCGCCAAATCCACTGCCAGGTGTCGCCGTCCTGCTGAAATCCGTTGCTGTCGGCATAACGGGCGGCGTCCAGCCAGGGGAGCGCAAGTCTCTCGCCATAGTGCGGGTCGGCCAGTAGCTGATCGACCAGTTTTTCGTAAGCGTCGGGGGCCGGGTCATTGATGAATTGCTCAACTGCCGCCGGTGACGGGGGGAGACCTATAAGGTCGGCATACAGGCGCTTGATCAATACATTTCTGTCCGCCTCCGGCGAGGGGGACGCACCGATCTCCTCGAGCCGTGAAAGGACAAACGCATCGACCGGGTTGCGAATCCAGTTTGCGCTGGCAACGGCTGGAATTTTGGGGCGCTGCGGGGAAACGAAAGCCCAATGGGGTTCATAGCTGGCACCCTCGCCAATCCATTGTACCAAAAGCTTCTTTTGCTCTTCGCCAAGTTGGCGATGCGAGTCCGCCGGAGGCATGATCATGTCCGGGTCGTCGGAGAGGATCCGCTCGATCAGCGCGCTTTCATCCGGCGAACCAGGTACGATGGCATCGCTTTCAATTGCACTATCGCGCAAATCGAGGCGCAGTCCTGCCTGTCGCTTGTTGGCATCCTGTCCGTGGCAGTAGAAACAGTTTTCGCTCAGGATCGGGCGGATATCGCGGCCAAAATCGATTCTCTGCGCGTGCAATTCGGGGCATCCCAGGTTCCAGAGCAGAACGATGGCCCCTGGCAGCATCCAGTGGCGTCGAATTGACGGATTGACTGCCCGGTGTGGCATTCGAAAAGGTGCGACGACTGTGGCCTTCAGGTAATGGATCGATTGGACTCCATAATAATCTATTCGAAACCCCCCGTTGGGATGAGCAAGTCCATTGGCTCACCGGCCGTTCATTCAGAGAGGGGGCCGGCCCGGTTTTGGCACATTGCAACGCTACTCCGACTCCCTCCGGGCCGTATTAGCCTCGCCGGCATGCGATCTATTTGGCGTCCGGCTGCCGGGCCATGTTCCATGTAAAGGAAGACCAGAATGACTCATAGTCAATGTCGTCCGAATCCCCCGGGATCATGTGAACGAGTCGCAATGTCCGAAGCCCGGATCCCGAGACCGGTATCACCGCCCGTCCTTCATCGTTCGTCCACGTCTGACCGGAAAATGCTTCGCCGTTGCCCGGTTCATCCCAGCAAAGATTCGCGCGGGCCAGGGGTGCATCGTCAAACCAAACCTGCACTTCCAGGGTCTCTCCCGGATTCACTTCCAAAGGGTTGGCCAGGGGGACAATCTCCAGCTTCATTCCCACACGCTGCGTCGCAACAGCGGCCTTTGCCTCGCCGTCCACGACAACAAGGGCCTTGGTGTATTTTGAGTAACGTTCCCTGGCAGCGCGGTTCAACTCGCCGTTGTCCATCCGCAAACCAAGGACGTGTGGCAGGCCGTCATGCAACAGGTATCGATTGAAATCTCCGGCATCCATTTCTATTCTGCTGGCTTGCGTCACGGCGGTAACCATCCAGACTCCCGGACTGTCCGGAACAAATGTTCCAGATGTCAACTGACTCTGAGTGTCCTCGGCGATTGTCCAGTTCAAACTTGTCGCATCCGCGAGTTCACCGTCGGGACGCAAAATGCCGACAGTGAGTCGTGCAGGGCTCGCGGGATGGACGCTGTTCGGAAAGTCCATTCCGACTGCGAATCCAATCGATACTTTCTCCCCTGGTTGGCGAGAGTCCGTCGGAGGGATCAACCACAAGTCATGGCTGTAGCAGGCAGTCTGCATGGACGGTGATACAACGGCGGCCGCCACAATAGCCAAAAACGGGTGCAACCGGATCATTTTTCTTTCACCTTTCAACTTTCACCTTACAACGAAGGGCCCTTCAACCACGCAACAGCCGTAAACGATTCAGCTGACGTATCAATGTCCATGAGCGGATGCTTCAATGTCCATGGAGGCGTCTTCGGCAATTCCCGGGAGCTTGATGCGGTACCGAATACGGAACTTTTCGGCACCTTCCGGGATCTTCAGGCTTGCCTGCGCGTAATGGGCAGGCTCCGTTCCGGTTTCAGGCTCAAAGACCGTTTTGACCTCTTCGACCAAAATCGTTTGTCCATCGGCAGAAACCAGGCTGTTGTATACTTCCGCATCGGCAACAACCTTGCCGTCGCGGACAATCATCACGGCAGGTTCGATCGCATCGCCGATATGGAAATGCTTGCCGTGGTGTCCCAGCGAAATAGCGAAACCATCCTGCTCAACGTCTTTCTTTGCCCAGTGCAGCGCGTCGTTTTGATCATGCGAGTGGCCGTGGTCGTTGTCCTTGTTGTCGTTGGCGTAAACGCTGCCTTTCGATTCCCCGGCCGCGTCACTATCCGGCTGGCAACCGGAGAGGACGATGCATGCCGCCATGACAATGACAATTGAAGTTGCGTAAACGTTCATTCCGTTCCCTTGCGTAAAAAGAACCAGTCAAAAACCAGTTTCCAATTGTAATTGGCAAACCGCTACGGTCGCTCGGACAAGTGAATATCTTCGATTGTTCCCGTGGTGCCAGCCTTTAATGCTATCGGAATTGTCACAGATGGGAATCAGTCCCTCAACCAGGGGGATCGAAGCGATCGTTGAAGAACAGTGATGAGTTTGCAGACTCCGCTATTTGGCCTTGCTTCTGAAATCCGGCGATTGCCTTTCCCTTTGCAGCAACCAGTCGACAGGCGGGAACATCGCGCGTTTCAAGTTACAATCGCACCCGTTCCCGTTGTCAAAGTCTCGTCAAATGGTCCAGCGTATGTATCCGGAATGTTCATTCCCCCCGGGAGTCCCGGCAACAGGTGACCGCCAGGACGGCGATTTCCTTCGGCAGGGGCCCAAAATCCCCTTTTCTTGTTATTGACACATGCAAATATTCCGATATATTTGGTGTATTCCAGGGGGAGGAGTGCTGAAATGGTCCGAAAATCCGCCATAAAGAAGCTGGATGCGGCAGCGCTTTCCGAGGCAGCTGAATGCCTGCGGACGCTTGCGCACCCGCATCGCCTGCAAATCGTTCAGTGTCTGCTGAGCGGCAAGCGGTTTTCCGTCAACGAACTGGCCGAGGAATGCGGATTGAACCAGCCAGCGACATCCGATCATCTCCGGCTGATGCAGCGATGCGGCTTTCTGGACAGCGAACGGGACGGTCGTACGGTTTTTTATTCGATCGCCGAACCCCATCTCGCCGACCTGATG
>WPCK01170057.1_pt1 | contig 21294 bp, 17 predicted proteins | sample 5399851 | NCBI WGS metagenome assembly WPCK01 (sample SAMN12869471, study PRJNA574797) | sludge metagenome | isolation source: wastewater treatment of pH11 | place: China:Beijing | collected 2019-05-20 | reverse complement strand
CGTCAAAAGAATGTTGGACGAGAATCAATTTAAAGAGATTCGTATTCTTTCCCGCGATGAAAAGAAACAAGATGACATGCGAAAAAAATTCAATGATGATCGTCTTAAATTCTATTTGGGTGATGTCAGGGAGAAGGCTTCCTTGATTCATGCGATGCGTGGGGTTGATTATATTTTCCATGCAGCTGCACTCAAACAAGTACCTTCTGCTGAATTCTTCCCTATGGAAGCTGTTAAAACAAATATTATTGGAACCGATAATGTCTTAGAAGTCGCGATTGAACAAGGTGTTAAAAAGGTTGTCTGTTTATCAACAGATAAAGCAGCATATCCTATCAATGCGATGGGCATCTCCAAAGCCATGATGGAAAAAACTTATATTGCCAAAGCCCGCATGGCACAAGACACAAATACCATTATCTGTGGTACACGCTATGGCAATGTCATGGCATCCCGTGGAAGTGTCATTCCTTTATTCTTTGAACAAATCAAAGAAAACAAACCCATCACCATCACCAACCCCAAAATGACCCGTTTTCTAATGTCATTGGAAGAAGCGGTGGATCTTGTACTCTATGCTTTTGAGAATGGCCAACCCGGTGATTTATTTGTTCAAAAATCACCCGCCAGTACCATTGCTGATTTGGCTGAGGCCATCCTTCAAATAACCCAATCAACCCATGGTACTAAAATCATTGGTACAAGACACGGTGAGAAACTATATGAAACACTCCTCACCAAAGAAGAATTCGCCAAAGCAGAAGACTTAGGCCAATACTTCAGAGTTCCCATGGACCAAAGAGATTTAAATTATGATAAATATTTCGAAGATGGAGATGAGATCAGCCTTGATCAAGAGTACAACTCCATGAATACATATCAGTTGAGTGTTGATGAGATTGTGGAGAAAATCAAGGCATTGGAAATTTGATAGTTTTATATCATGTTAGATTGCAAGAATAAATGCGCGTTTATAAAATTAAATAGGATTTGGTGCTTTTCTTAGAGTATTATATGTAGTTTGCCTTGAAATATTGATATTTTTTCTTTCTGGATTTTTAAAAGAATGCTTTCGCACATGAATTCATCGATAATTTCACTCGCTTTAATTATTGAATTTCGATTGGCATACATCTCAACTATCTTGACGATTACTGTATGATCCCAGCGATCATATCTAGGTAATCCCATTTTTCTATCTACATGAATATATTAAGAACCATCTGATTTAGATTCATGAACTCTTCTTGAGAATGTCACCTATCCAAATAAAGTAATGAGTGTTCTTCCCCTTTTCATTTTGACATACGAATCCTTTTTTATAGCCACACCTTTTTTATACGGTCAAGGTCTTGTAAATGTGTGCATAAGGGAAGATATATGATATAATTTAAACGCATATTTGTGTTTTTTGGAGGTTGGTTTTTTAATGAGAAAAATAAATAATGGATTTGCAGTGTACGTTGATTGGTCAATTTATCTGTTGGTTTCTGGTGTTGTATCCGGATATTCGATCTTCAATTCTTTACAAGGTCAAAATTCATATACTATGATAATAGTCTATTTTATATTATTTGCAGCTATTTCTTTTTTTACTTACAAGGTTTCTGCGACAAGCAGAATAGTTTTAAAGTACCTATCAATAGACGATCTCATACCAATGTTTTTTGCTGATACAACATTGTGTGTGTTTTCTTGCTTTTTTTCATTGCTCTCAAACGGCAAGTTACCTATCCAAATCATTTGTCTTATGCACATTTTTATCTTGTTTATAAGAGTGAGTTGGAGGATAGTTTATCGACGGTATGTAATAGCAGATTCAGTAACATCTAACAATTACACAGACAAAGCAAAAACAAACATTCTAATTTATGGCGCTGGAAGTGCTGGAACTTTTATTGCAAATGAGATAGAGAAAAATCCGATTTATAACTGGAATATAATTGGATATGTAGATGATAATGAAAAATTGACAAGCGGAACAATTAATGGAATTACAGTTTTGGGTACGGGGGCTGATTTGCAAGTTTTGGTTAAGAAGTATTCGATTGAAGAGATTATTGTTGCCATGCCTAGCAGTAAGCGCTATGTCCGTCAGTCAGTAATTGAGAAGGCTGTAAAAACAGGTGTTAGAGTCAAAAACTTAGCGAGTTCACAGGTTCTTCTTTCAGGCAACTCACTCAAAAAAAGTTTACAAGAAGTTGAGGTATCTGATCTTTTGGGGAGACCAGAAATAGTGATTAGTGATACAAATATTAAAGGAATTATTACTGAAAAAAGTATATTAATTACAGGAAGTGGTGGTTCAATTGGTTCAGAGCTTGTCAGACAAATTGTAAAGTATAAGCCGAAAATGCTTGTTCTCTTAGATATAAATGAAACCGGATTATATGAAATTCAACAAGAAATATTAAGAGCAATGCGAGAGGGTTCTGTTAGCAATGAAATTCAAGTGGAAGTATTAGTAGCAACAATTAGAGACGAAAAACGGTTAAACAGCATTTTTCGCAAGTATCAATTCGATATAATCTTTCATGCTGCCGCTCACAAGCACGTTCCTTTGATGGAAACTAGTCCTCACGAAGCAATTAAAAACAATATATTTGGGACCTTTAACTTAATAAATCTGGCGAACAAATATGAGGTTAAACAGTTCGTTAATATATCTACGGATAAGGCTGTCAATCCAACAAATGTTATGGGAGCAACCAAAAGATATATAGAGATGATGTTACAAAGTCAAATTGGGTTCACAAAAACTAATTATTGTGCTGTTAGATTCGGGAATGTTTTAGGTTCAAACGGTTCAGTTATTCCGTTGTTTAAAAAGCAAATCGCTGAAGGTGGACCAGTTACCGTAACGCATAAAGACATTATCAGGTATTTTATGACAATTCCAGAAGCTGTTTCACTTGTGTTGCAAGCTGCTACTTATGCTAAGGGTGGAGAGATTTTTGTATTAGACATGGGTAAACCTGTGAAAATATTGACTCTTGCAGAGCAATTAATTAGCCTCAGTGGATTTGAACCATATAAGGATATTGATATTACATTTACAGGGTTAAGACCAGGAGAAAAATTGTTTGAAGAACTACTAATGTCAGAAGAAGGGTTACGTATTACTGATAATAGTTTAATCTATATTGCTACACCTAATAATTTCGATTTTGAAGAACTTACAAAACAGGTATCATCACTGAAAGAATCAATAGATTCGATCACCAGCGAGAAACTAATTGAACGTCTTTCAGATTTAATACCGACATTCAATCATCAGCCAAACGAAAATGAAGAAGGTAATGAAAAATGAGATATGCGCTATTTGGAGCAGGCGGTCATGCAAAGTCTCTTTTATCAGGAAACTACAAAGAAGTAAATTTTGTTGCATTATATGATGATAATCAGGTCGATCATCAATTATATGCAGGCGGTTTTAATAAAATGATAAATGATTTGAAAGCTGGAATGTTTGACAAAATTCATGTTTCAATAGGAAACAATGAAGTTAGATGTGAGATATATCAAAGGATAATCGAGAAGAGTGATAGAAGTTGTATTGGGAATCTAATATCTTTAGAGGCAACGGTTGTCTCTGAGAAATATGATAATAATGGGGGTGTTTTCATTGGTGCCCGAACTTACATAGGTCCGGATGCAGTAATCAGTGACTTTACAATCGTTAATACAGGAGCAATTGTAGAACATGATTGTGAAATTGGTAAGGGAAGTTTTCTTGGTCCTGCATGTACTCTAGCAGGGGGTGTCATCATTGGTGAACATGTTTTTCTTGGTGTAGGAAGTACAGTCACAAATCATCTGACTATAGAAAGTGATATTACTATAGGAGCTGGAGCAACTGTTACGAAGGACCTTGTAGAAAAAGGAGTTTATATCGGTACTCCTGCTGAATTACGATAAGAGGAAACAGTGTGGTATAAATCACACAAAATAGCCCTATACACCCTAATTCGATGAGATATAATAAAAATATTAATTAATTTTATGATTTAAATTGCAGCATAGAAAGAAGGATATATGATATGACAAAAAAATTACTTTTATCTTCTCCACACATGAGCGAAGAAGAATTTGAACTATCTTTTGTAAAAGAGGCTTTCGATTCAAACTGGATTGCTCCTCTTGGACCAAATGTTGACGGATTTGAAAGTGATTTAAAGGAATACTTAGGGGTTAAGAATGCACTAGCATTAGTAAGTGGAACCTCAGCAATACATCTCGCATTACAACTGGCCAAGGTAGGAGAAAATGATATTGTCCTCTGTCAATCGTTAACATTTGCTGCGACTGCAAATCCTATTACTTATCAAAAGGCTACACCTGTTTTTATTGGGTCAGAACCTGATACTTGGAATATGGATCCTGAGGCATTAGAAAAAGCATTAATTAAATATCCACAAGCAAAAGCAGTAATTGTAGTACATTTATATGGAATTCCTGCTAAGATTGACCAAATAAAGGAAATCTGTGATCGATATAATGTTGTTTTAATAGAAGATGCAGCCGAGTCTCTTGGAACAGTGTACAAAGGTAAAATGACCGGAACCTTTGGAAAATATGGTATTTTATCATTCAATGGTAATAAGATTATAACAACATCCGGTGGTGGAATGTTGGTTTCAGATAATAGTGAAGATATTTTGTTAGCCAGAAAATTATCAACTCAAGCACGTGAAAATGAACTTCATTATGAACATACAATGATTGGGTACAATTACAGAATGAGTAATGTTTGTGCAGGGATTGGAAGAGGACAAATGAAGGTTCTTGATCAAAGAATTCAAAAGAAACAAGAGATATACTTTGAATATAAAAGATTGTTCTCAGTAAATAGTAACATCGAAATGATGCCATATGTCGAAGGGACCATTTCTAATTGTTGGTTGACGGCAATTACAATTAAAGGAAAAGACCCTTTTGAATTGGTTAGAAAATTACAAGAGAATGGGATCGAATCACGTCCGATTTGGAAGCCAATGCATTTACAACCAGTGTTTGAAAAGAATGATTATATTGGAAATGATTTTGCTGATGAGTTGTTCAAAACGGGATTGTGTTTACCTTCGGATACTAAGATGACTATGGAAGATGTCAAGCGTGTAACCGAAGAAGTTTTAAATTTTATGCAATAAAATCCAAAGTTCTAACATAATTGTTAGGGCTATATTAACGTAAAAGAGTTCAATTGTGGAGGTAAATTATGAATATAGCAGTCATTGGCTTAGGATCAATGGGAAAAAGAAGAATTAGGCTTTTGGAAAGTATCGATGAAAAAATCAATATTTTTGGTGTAGATAGTCGTGAGGATCGAAGGGTTGACGCAGAAACTAATCACAGCGTCTCTCAGACTTTTGTGAGCATAAATGAGCTACTTTCCAAAGTGATTGTTGACGCAGCTTTAGTTTGCACATCGCCAGTAAGTCATGCAGAGATAATTTCTAAGTTACTTAATAATAAAATTCATGTGTTTACTGAAATAAATTTAGTTCAAACAGATTATACAAAGAATGTAAGTCTGGCAGAAAAGTTTAATAAAATTCTTTTTCTATCTTCTACTTTCTTGTACCGTGAAGAAATAAAGTATATTCAATCTGTTGTTGACAAACAAGATGAAATAATTAACTACAACTACCATGTTGGACAGTATCTTCCAGATTGGCATCCGTGGGAAAGCTATAAAGATTTCTTTGTCAACAATAAGAAAACAAATGGATGCAGAGAGATTTTTGCCATTGAGCTCCCTTGGATTGTCCTAGTCTTTGGGCCAATTCAATCTGTAATAGCTCGAAAAGGGAAAATGAGTAAACTCGATATTGACTATCCAGATAATTATCAAGTTATAATCAAACATCAAAATGGAAATTCAGGGTGTATGAGTGTTGACGTTGTAAGTCGAAAACCTGTAAGAAATTTAGAAGTCTTTAGTGAAAATTGTCATATAAGTTGGGATGGTTCGCCACGAGGGATTTATAATTATGATTTCATTAATAAGACTACCAATAATGTTGATTTGTATGAGTATGTTGATCAGGATAATAATTACAGTAATTTTATTGTCGAAAATGCATATAAGAATGAAGTGGTTGCTTTTATTGATGCAATTAAATCGGGAATTAATAACAACTACAATTTTAATGATGACCAGATTATACTGGACTGGATTGATGTGATTGAAAATGAAAACTAAAATCAAGATTGGTTTTGTTGGATTAGGATCGATAGCAAAAAGACATATAAAGAATGTTGTGACAGTTTTAAATAATAGAGAATGCTCTTATGAAATTGATATTATCCGTTCTTTAAATAAGGAAAACGATTCTGAGATAGACAAATTCGTTTCACAATACTATATCGGATATGATAATGTTCCAGGCGGATATGATGTCTTATTTATTACTAATCCCACAGAAATGCATGAAGAAACGATCAGAAAGTTCAGCAGTCATACCAAAAATATGTTCATTGAGAAGCCGTTATTTAGTTCATCGAAGGTTGAAATAGATAGATTAGGGCTTAATCAACAAGGTATATACTATGTTGCGTGTCCATTGAGATATAAAAAGGTCATTCAATATGTTAAGGAAAAGATTGACTTAAGTGAAATTATAGGTGTCAGAGCAATTTCGTCAAGTTATCTCCCAGATTGGAGACCCGGGCAAAGATATCAGGATACATATAGTGCTCGTAAGCAGCTAGGAGGTGGAGTTGGAATTGATTTGATTCATGAATGGGATTATCTTATTTATCTATTCGGCCCTCCAACAACTGTTTTTACGATCAACTCTAAAAAGTCGAATCTGGAAATAGATAGCGATGATATAGCTGTTTATATTGGGGAAAACGAAAATCAAACATTTGAGCTTCATCTTGATTATTATGGTAGAAAATTACTAAGAGAGTTTGAAATATTTACCAATGAGGAAACCATAAAGGTTGATTTAGTTGGAAATACTATTTCTGGTGGTAATAAGAAAATCCAATTTATAGAAGATAGAAATGATTTTCAATACAGAGAAATCGAGTACTTCTTTAAAATTATTCTTGATGGTAAAGAAAATACAAATGATATAAAAACAGCGCTAACAACGCTTAAAATCACAAAGGGGGAAACGTTTTGAAAATATTAGTCACACTATGCGGGCGTGCAGGTTCAAAGGGATTTAAGAATAAAAATGTTCAGTTATTCTTAGGAAGTCCGCTATCTTATTATACACTTTCTGTTGTTGACCTATTCAGCAAAGATAATCCAGAGTATCATATTGATGTAGTTTGTAACACAGATAGTCCTGAACTTGCCAAACAGGTTAGCGATTACCCAATGGATGTTGATTTTATACCGAGGGCAAAAGAGTTAGCAGGAGACCTTGTTGGGAAGAAAGATGTTATTGCTGACAGTTATAATAAAATCCGTGAATTTAAGAAGACAGAATATGATGTGATTATTGATTTAGATATTACTTCTCCCTTAAGAACGGTAGAAGATATATCAAATGTAGTAAATGAGTTCAAATCATCAAAAGCTGATATCGTATTCAGTGTAACAGAATCAAGAAGAAATCCTTTCTTTAATATGGTATGCAAAGAAAAAGACAGTTCTTGGTATGGTCGAGTTATAAATTCAAACTATACAACACGTCAAGAGGCACCAGCAATTTACGATATGAATGCATCAATTTATGCCTATAAACCAGAAGTTTTGAAAATAAAGAATGGCTTGTTTGAGAACAAATGCCAAATTGTAACGATGAAGGATACCGGTGTATTGGATATTGATTCGAATGAAGATTTTAAACTGATGGAAGTTATTGCAAAGTACCTATATGAAAACGAGGATTCTTTTAAAAGAATATTTGAGAACTTGAATCGAGGTATTTAGGTGGAAATTAACACTGAAAGTAAAGAAGTTACAAGAAACGAATCCTTTGCATTAGACCTTTTTAGAGTTGTAGCGATTTTTTTTCTGGTTTTTGGGCACGGGTTATCAATGTTTAAACCAAATCAATTTAAAGCAATCACATTTCCAGAATTCGTTTACATTCAAAATGTGGCTGTAATTATTCTAATCTTATTATCGGGGTTTTTAACACATTATAGTTTGTTTAAGAGAACAATGAATGAGAGCTATTCTTTTTTTGACTATTTCAAAGGTCGTGTACTCAGAATATATCCTGAGTTAATTTTGGCATTAATATTTGTTGCGTTGATTGATTGGGTACTACTTAAAGGAACTCCAAGTTACCAATATTTAGCAAATTTGAATGTTAAGACACTTTTGGGAAATTTATTGTTTTTGCAAAAAATTCCAGGATTCAATATTGAGCCTTTTGGCTCAGCTAGAGTATTATGGACTCTTTCAATAGAGTGGTGGCTATATCTGTCATTTGCCTGGTTTTATATAGTTTTGTTTAAAAAGAAAAAATGGAACATCCTATCAATTTCTATATCCGGTTTATTATTTTATCAAATATATCAAAATCTTATAAGATTTATCAATCATGATTTCCGCGCTATAGCATTCTATTGGATTATGGGTTGGTTTGCTTGGTCGTTATTTGAAGCAGTTAAAAATATAAATGTTAGTAGAATGAATCTTATAATTATTAATTCATTATTAATTCTTTGTAGCTTGTTATACTTGATGAATACAAAGGAGGCTTATTCAATCAAGTTTTCGGTATTAATGACATTACAAATAATATCTGGATTATTATTAATTAACAAAGTAAATTTAGCCCCCGGTTTTGATCGGGTAATTAAACAAATTAATTCATATACCTATTCAATCTATTTAATTCATTACACAGTCTTTCTTGCTTTAATGAATTTAACAAAGACTGTTTCTCCATCACTACTAATGATGATTGGTATTGTACTGACGTTAATATTGTCAAAAATAATCACCTTATTAGCGGATAGACATAGAAATAGTTAGCCAGAGAATGCCGTAGGACAAATTGCTCATTTATATGTGTGGATGGGTTACACTTTTATGAAAAAATAAATTAGTTATATCTCGACAAACAAATTTGTTTGATATGGTGTAATTAAAGAAAGTATGAATACATTATGTCAAGAAGTCGCCGTAGAACATTCAGAGAAGCATTTAAAACACAAATCGTCAATTTATATTTAAGTGGGAAAGAAAATTCAGAAATTTTTAGAGAATCAGATTTACGTGTAGTAAATCTGAATGTTTGGATTGCACAACATCAATTTTCTGGTTCATTCAAAGAAAATAATTACCTAACACCCGAAGAAAAAGGATTCATTGAACTTCTTAAAAGTAACTAGCAATTCGAAATTAAAAATGATTTTTTAATGCAAGTGGCGCCGATACTGGGACGAAAGTCAAAATAATTAAACAAATATTGATAAATATCCACTCAGCGCTATTTGTAAGATTTTAAATATTAGTCAATCACACTATTACAATTATAAAGAAAGTCATAAGGATAAATATCCAATGACTGATAAAGTAGTTGACATCTTTAGAGACAATAAAAAAACACATTAGAGCGAAGAATTAAAGCCGAGCTAGAAAAAGGATATACCATAGTGGAAGGCGTATTGTTCGTATTATGGCTGAAGAAGGGCTTATATTCGTTTATACAAAAGCGCAATACAAAGTACATAAAACTGAAGTAAATGAATCAAAAGCAGGTAAAAAACTGGATAGAGAACTCAACGGTTGTGATCGATTAGAAGTCATCGCAAGTGACTTAACAGATGTACGTGTTGGCAATCAATGGTCCAATATCTCTACAATCATGGATTTGTACAACCGAGAAATCATAGGGTATAGCATTGTCCTAGTAATAATGAAAAAATTGTCTACAATGCGTCAGTATAAAGTACGACCTCGCTCTAGATGGTTTACCGATCGAGGAAAAGAATTTTACAAACGAAAAAATTGAAGCATTCTTATCAACCTTTGACATTAAGCATTCATTTAGTCGCGAAGGGGTGCCTTATGTTAGAATGGAAGTAATATCAATTTTTTAGAGCCAAAATTTGAATTTGTATAACAAAATAAATTTGAAACATTATATGATTTACAAAAAAAATGGGTTGAGACATTTGGTGCTATAACAATGAGAGATTACACTCATAACTAAGGAATAAAACACCTATCTCATACGCACAATTAATGTAACTATAAAAAATTGTCCGTTAAAGTTTTTGACATCACAGTGTTTATGATATAATTGAGTAAAGTTTGAGAAAAGTGTAGTAGAGTGTACTGTCATATACTAGGAGGATCTATGAAATTAAAGAAATTAGTTCTAAATAAAACTTGTTTTTTAACATTCTTTGTTTCTTTGAATGTAGTTTACTTTTTACCAATCGCATCAAAAGTGTATCAACCGCTTGGGTATTTACTAATAGTGTGGTCGTTAATCTTACTAATCTATAATATCTTTATAGATCAAAAATCAATGCGTAATCGATACTCAATAGTACTTAACTTATTTGTGTTTTTCTTCCTTATCACGATACTTTTGAATTTCCAATATCAGCTGCTTAAGAATATTCAAAACTTAATATTTATTATGATAAGTTTCTATCTTGTATACGATACACATGAATCTTTAGAGAGTAGAACTAGATCAATGATGATTGTTCATAATTGGGTAATTGGAATTATTACAGTTACTGGAATTATCGGTTTGATTCAATTTGCTTTTAATATCGCTTATCTTTTACCATCAGGTGCAAGACAAGGTCTAGTCGAGAACAGACTTTTTGGAATTTATACTTCGCCAAATATTGGTGCTCTATTCTCTTTAATTACTATTGGATTAATTTTTGTGAATATCTATCTGCGAAATATTACAAATGGAACCAAACTTCAAAGTAAACAAAAGATAGCTGCTGGGATTCTGATTCTTATCCATGCTTCTTGTATTATTTTGTCAGTGTCACGAGGAGCTGAATCAACACTTTATGCTACTATCGTTGTATTTGCTTTGTTTTCAATATATCCTTTGCTTATTAAAAAGAAAATGAATTCTTGCATTTCAATTTCATTAACATTATTGATAACTGGGTTAGTAGTTTTATTGACATTTTCGACAATTTCGTTTGGAAGAAAAGCATTGGTGTTAATTCCTAATACGTTTGATGTGAATGTAGACTCATCTTTAGGATCTAATAACATAGATGATGAAGGGAACCTTTCAGTTATACATAGACCTTCACCAGGAAATGACATAACTTCTGGACGAATTGAAGTTTGGAAAACTTATCTAAAAGCTTATAAGCAAAACCCGATTTTCGGATTAGGAAATTCAATTATCGTAAATGATGATAAAGTTTCGATTACAAAAGTTGATGTGTCTACTTATACTGAAAGAGATTTCAAATGGTTATTACAGACAAAGGGATATGTTCATAATGGATATATTCAAACATTGGTTTCTGCAGGAGCCCTTGGATTTATAACTATTATGTTCTTTATCATTCTTCAAGCAAAAGATACGTTATTTTCGCTATTTAAGAATGCTAAAGAAAACTCGTCTTTGAATAGCCTCCAAAGGCTTCTTGCCGCGATGATTGTTGGTTTTCTTGTTAACGATGTAGTGGAGACAAGAATCATTTTTAATAACCGCGATGTCGGTGGATTCTTTTTTTGGTGGTTTCTAGGCCTCTTAGTCGTAGTGAATGATTTAGCGAATAAGGCAAAAAGAAGTGTGGACAAAAAGAATATAGCCTTTGTTGCATGGACACCGTTACATTTAGTAAATATTGTGAATGTTAAATCATCTGAGTTTAAGAATGATGATTCATATCTATATGTATATGATGAATTTGATGGTGCTAAGAAGTATTATGAACTCATAAAAGAAACTGGATATTTCAAAAATGTCTATTTAGTCAATCCAAACGAGATAGGAAATTCATTAATTAGAAATATTAATGTTATTATTAACAGAAATCAGTTTAATGTGAATACCAAGGATGTCATTTTTGACTTGATGGTAACACAAGGTGGAAATCATTTTCAAAAGATTTTATATGGTCAGCAGTTACAAAAGAATTCATTACTAGAACTTCATTATTTAGAAGATGGGATGTTAACCTATGTAGCAGACAACAAGAATGAAATATTCAATATTAAACCTCTAAAGGCAATTATTATGAATATTCTTAATCCATATAGCATAATGAATGCACCATTGCCATTTGCCTATACTTATGAACCTAAATTACTAAATAAAAGTGAATTGTTTGGCGAATCAAAAAAACTTTTACCACTGGATGGTGCTGGTAGAACAACAATGTTTGAGTTGGTTAATGTCTTTAACCTTGTAGATACCCAAGACAGAGGAAAGTACGACAATGAAATTATTTTCCTTGACCAACCTTTTAAAAAGGCTAATTTTGAAATTGACGAAGTTGAAATATTTGAGATGATTCAAAACATGATAGAAAAAAAGATCTTAGTTAAAATCCATCCGCGTTCTGCAACATCTAATTTGTACGAAAACATTAAACAATTTAAAGAAAATATACCCTGGGAGTTAATCCAGTTACGGTATGACTTTAAAAACGTATTAGTGATATCGATGTCATCAACCGCTCCGTTTACAACAGTATTAATGTTTGATGGTTCGAAGAATGGTAGTTCAGTAATATTTATTATTGATGTTATACTTAATGAGTATAAAGAAAAAGTTCCTGATATGTTTAAGAGAATATCGGACTTTGCTCATAAATTTGCTACAATACAAAGCAATATTCTTATACCTCAGTCAAAACAAGAATTAGAAAAAATATTAAAAGAAAGGAACTAATTATGAAACAGTCAAGAGTGCTACATATTCAAGGAAGAATGGGTTTAGGTGGTGCAGAAACATTTTTGATGAACTCATATAGAAATATCGATAGAAGTAAGTATCAGTTTCACTTTGTTGTATATGAAGATTATGGTGATGTGGACGTTTATTTCGACGAAATTGAAAAACTAGGTGGTAAAGTTCATATTACTGCCAATCCAAATAATAATCTTTTTAAGTTTCAAAAAGATCTTAAAAAAATTATTAAGGAAGATAAAATTGATATCGTTCATAATCAAGTATTTTTCGGGGGAGGCTTAAATTTGAGAACTGCCAAAAAAGGTGGAGTTCCTATTGCAATTAACCATTCTCATGCAACAGGGAGTGGTAAGAACCCGATTAAGAAGTCATTAGAACCATTTTTTAGGTTTTTGAATAAGAAGTATTCAGACTTTAATTTTGCATGTTCGACAGAAGCCGGCTTGGCCCTGTATGGAGATCAAGATTTTGAGATTATCTTTAATGGTATTGACTTAAGTACGTATGAAAATGCAAAATCACTAGATAGATTGTCTTTTGGTATCCCAGAGAATTCTCTAATCGTTGGTGCTATTGGCCGACTTGAAAATCAAAAGAACTATCCATTTATGATAGAAGTTGCTAGAAACTTGATTGAAAAGAATAATAATATTTACTTTTTGATTATTGGTGAAGGTAGTAAACAAGATGAAATCCAAGAACAAATTAATAAATATGGAATTGGCAACAATGTTAAGTTAATTGGTACACGTAGGGATATCCCTGAATTTCTGAAAATGATCGATGTATTTCTTATGACTTCACATTATGAAGGACTACCTATAGTAGCGGTCGAAGCGCAAGCAAGTGGGGCTTACCTAATATTATCGGATCGTATATCTAAAGAAGTATCCCTTTCGGACTTTGTAGAATTTCTTTCAATTGACAATGAAGACTATTCTGCGTGGAGTGATAGAATATTAGCGAAGAAAGCCGCTCGATCGAGCTATATAAGAACATCAAAATTACAAGAATATGACATGGAACACACAGCAAAACAACTTGAAAAAGTTTATGACAAGTTGCTAAGGAGGTAATTATGGTATATATCATTGCAGAGATAGGCAGTAATCACAATGGAGACATTGAACTAGCCAAAGAAATGGTAAGAGCAGCAGCTGCTACAGGTGTGGATGCTGTTAAATTTCAGACTTTTAAAGCCAATCTACTTTTAGCTGCCTCAGCACCAAAAGCAGCATATCAAAAGAAGGAAACGGGTGATGATGAGTCACAATTAGAAATGATAAGAAAACTGGAGTTTTCTTTTGAAGATTATTTAACAGTTAAAGAGTTTGGTGAAAGTTTAGGTTTAGATGTTTTCTCTACCGCCTTTGATGAGAAGTCGTTGGCTTTCCTAATTTCGACAGGCATGGAGATTTATAAAATTCCATCTGGAGAAATTACTAATTTACCATATTTGAGGGAGATTGCTAAGCAAAACAAGAAAATTATCATATCAACTGGTATGGCAGTCTTGGAAGAAATCCATGCCGCATGTCAGGTTCTTGTTGATGGAAATGCAACGGATATTACAGTTCTTCACTGTACAACTGATTATCCTACTAAAGATGAAGATGTGAACCTAAATAACATAAATACTCTGATGAAAGAATTTCCATCTTTTAATATTGGATTTTCAGATCATAGTATCGGAAGCGCATCAGCAATAGCTGCGGCTGCTTTAGGTGTTTCAGTAATTGAGAAACACTTTACAACAGATCAAACACTACCAGGACCTGATCAAAAAGCGAGCGCTACTCCAAAAATTATGACAGAGCTGGTTAAAGGTGTTAGAACCATTGAAAAATCAATGGGAAAATTTACGATTAGCCCAACACCTATAGAGTTGGAGAATCGAATAGTCGCGAGAAAATCTATTGTTGCTCGTAGACCAATTGAAAAAGGTGAAGTTTTCAGTGAAAACAACTTAATTTCTAAACGTCCCGGAAGTGGTATTTCTCCAATGAAATGGGATTCAATTATTGGAAAAAAAGCTCTAAAGGCTTACGAAGCAGATGATTTAATTGACCAGAATGAGTTAGGCATATAATTATGAAGTATAAAGTTCTATTTGTTACTGGAACGCGTGCAGAATACGGAATAATGAGACCTTTACTAAGAATACTTCAAGAAAATCCAGAAGTTGAATTAGACTTAGTAGTTACTGGAACTCATTTAGAAAAAAAGTACGGAGAAACAATTAGTCAGATTATCGCTGATGATTTTTCAATAATAAGAAAAGTATATTTAAACCTTAAAGATACACAACCACATACTATTGGAGAATCATTGAGTAAGTTGACAAGGCAGCTCAACGATGTCTACTCAGAAAAATCTTACAATTTAGTTTTACTGTTGGGAGATAGGTACGAAATGCTTCCAGTTGCTAATCTTGCTGTATTATATCAAGTCCCGATTTGTCATATTCATGGTGGGGAATTAACATACGGGAATTATGACGAGCATATAAGACATGCAATTACGAAAATGAGCTCTATTCATTTGACATCAACAAAGGAATACAAGAAAAGAGTGATTTCTATGGGTGAAGACCCCTCAAGAGTGTTTGACATAGGAGCAATGGGTGTTGAGAATGCAATTAATAATTTGATGTCTAGAGAAAAACTTATTGCCGAATTAGGTGTCTATATTGATGATTATTTTGTTGTTTTATACCATCCGGCAACATTGCACACAGTTCAACAAAAGAAAGAGGAATCAGACTTAATTATTAATTTCATAAAATCAACAACAAAAAAAGTAGTCGTCATAGGAAATAATGCTGATACGGGGGCTGATATATTTAGAAATGATGTCTCGAAATTAGTTGATAATCAACGAGTTTTTATGTTTAGTTCCTTACCTTCAAATGTTTTTCAAACACTTGTTAAGTACTCTAATGCTCTAGTTGGTAATTCTTCTGCAGGAATCATCGAGGCCCCTTCTCTTGGAATTCCAACAATTAATGTAGGCAATAGACAGAAAGGTAGAGTGAGAAGCCGAAGTGTAATAGATGTTCCTGATATGGTTCCAGACATAACAGCAGCATTAAATTCAATTAAAGACATCGATACTTTCTCTAATCCTTATTATAAGAAAGGCTCAGTTGACCTTGCAAATACAATTATTCTAGACTTTTTGAAGATTTCAATATCATCAGCTAAAGAGTTTTATGAAGCTAAAGGGGGTAACCTTGATGTATGATAATGAACTAGTTTCCATAATTATGCCTGCTTATAATGCAGAAAAACTTATTTCTGAATCTATAAGGTCTGTGATGGATCAAGATTACGAGAACTGGGAATTGTTGATTACCAATGACATGTCTACCGATAGTACGAAAGATATTATTTTAGAGTTTGCAAAGAAAGATTCTCGAATTAAAGTCATCAATCATGATGTTAATCAAGGTGTTGCAGTGGCAAGAAATACGTCAATTTCTGCTTCCAAAGGAAGATATATTGCTTTTTTGGATTCTGACGATCTTTGGACAAGAGATAAACTTAGTAAGCAAATTAATCACTTAAAAACAACCGGCGGATATTTCTCATGCACAAGCTATGAAACGGTGAATAACTTGGGAGAAAAATCAGGGAAAATAATGCTTGTCCCAGACAAGATTAATTACGGAACACAGCTCAAGGGTAGCAAAATAGGTTGCTTAACAGTCTTAATTGATCGAGGCAATATCGAACTTCCTGTTTTTGAGAAGATCGGTCATGAAGATTATCTATACTGGCAACAACTACTAAAGAGTTATGGTGGAGCAAATCCTATTGATGAAGTTCTAGCTTACTATAGACTCGATTCTCAATCAGTATCTTCGAATAAGTTTAAGACAGTAAAATGGCAATTTTCAATCTATAGGAATAATTTGAAAATAGGTATGTGCAAGTCAATTTATTACCTAATTCACTATTTATATAACGGAATCAATAAGTATACAAGTTAATTGGATATGTACATCTAACTAAAAAAGGAGAGATTATGTATTATTTACCATTTGTATTAGCTCTCTTATTGCTCTTTTTCCCGAAAGTTAGTAAAAAGAGCAAAATTGTTATCATATCGATACCAGTGATACTGATAATTATCTTCAGATTCGGGATAGGTGCCGATTATTTTAACTATGAGCAACTCTATATTAGTCTGAGGGTTGATTCATTTGAGGAATTCATTAAGGATCAAGAAAGAATCGAAGTAGGATATCGTCTATTAGAATATATTTTCAGAAATCTTAATACATCATATACTGTTTTTTCTTCCGTACTCGGCATATCAATATATTCTATAATAGTTACATGGATATACAGAAACTCGAATAACTTTGTCTTATCTTTCTTATTATTCTATTCAATGTTCTTCTTGGTATGGGTTTTAAGTGCGTATAGGCAAGGTATAGTAATAGGTATACTTTTGTTTGTTTTCTTTGATAAGAAGATAAATTTGAGTTGGCAAACAAAGGTAATAGTAGTAGCAGTTCTTTCGCAAGTTCATTTGTCTGCATTAATCATGTTGATTTTTGTGTTTCATGATGCTGTCAAATGGAATAGAAAAAGATTGGTCCTACTTTTTGGAATAAGCATCGCATTTTCTTTAATCCCAATATCGCAGGTAGTTAATCAATTTTCATTTATTTCTCCCTCTATCCGAGGTTATTTTACAGATAGTAGCTTTGTCTCTTTTTCAAATATAATTCGTTTATTAATATTCAGCTTCCTTATTTATTTCTATAACCGCTTTAATGAGGGCACTTATGAAAGAAAAATTATGAACTATATATTGAATGGACTTTCACTTTATTTCTTGCTAAGATTCACAGGAATCGGTGCGGCGAGGTTTTCAATTTATACATTTTTCCTTTTACCTTTAGTACTAACATTTATCCATGAAACCTTCAGAGACAATAATAGCTACTACAAGATGGGTATAGGTTTACTAATCCTCTTTTCTTCTTTATTCTTCTATAAAGAAACACAATCAGTTATTTATCAATCTGACTATATAATTGATGGAAGATATTTGACTTTTGAATCAATCTTTGACAAGGATTATAGCAAATTCGAACAGAAAAATGCTTTAATCGTCAGTGATACCTTCGCCTGTCGAATAGATAAGAATTTATATTTGACTTCTGTTAGAAGAGAGGAAGTCAGTTATAAAGAAGGAGATCAATTATTAGCAGTAAGAGACCCTGATACTAACCTATTTGGAGTTATAAATCAAGATGGAGACTGGATTCTATTGCCGACCTATAGGGACTCAATTACACTTCAAGGGAATATTGCAATGATTAATAGTTGGGGAAATGTTGCAAATATAAAAACACTGATAGATCTAAGTGGAAGAAATAGAACAGAAGCTGAAATGTGGAAAGAAGTAGAGAAAACTGTCGTAGATAGGCTGTACTTTGATGCATCTAGAGAAGTAAGAACAGAACCGAATTACAATCAATTGCCACAATCAGTTAGGAATCTACTTCCTAGAGAAGGGTTAGTGACTAATATTAGTAAAATGGACTTAAACAATCCAATTAGTTTCACGGTTTACAAAATGTCAATTTATGGCAGATATTATTTTGCATATGTTAATCCAGATGGAACGCTATTACACGAGCATTTATCAATTACAAATTCTAAAGCCGACATGCAAGGTTTCATCTTAATCAACAGAGATTGTAGCACATATTACACTAATTCTGTAGGCGCCATTGTTTGGATGATGCCATAAAAGCAGCAAAAGTTGCAAGATGAGAAAATTTAATGAGTTGGAAATACTTGGAAATAAGCTTGCTTTTCAAATATTCAATATCGTATTAAACTAATAGCACATGTTCAAGAAATTGAGTGAATTTTCAAGGATATACAATTAACAATGTCTTATATTTATTTTCTATTTATGATTACTCCTAAATCAATACGTTTGTTTGTAATGATTTTTTAATATGATAGATTGCCAGAACGAATGCTACGCTTATAAAATTAAATGTGCTTTAGTTCTCGTGTGAATTTTTCTAATGGTGTATTGAACAATAAACATTTTCAGCACCATAAATCTCAATAAAACCTGAAAAGAAAGACCGATGGCACTAACCTTGAATGAATGTCATTTAAAACGATGAATGCTATCTTAAAAAATGACAAAGAAATTCATCGCATATGAGAAAGGTTGTCTCATCAACAAGCAATGCGACAAGAAAGACTCACCCCCCTTTTTTATTGACTTGAGACTGAACTCCAAGAAGTCAATTTAAAACTACTAGCAAAAGCAACTCGGGTAAAGCAATCAATTATAATCTCAATCAATTTGAGGATTTTAAATATGGACTTCATGATCCAAGATTTGAACTCGCAAAACAACATTGCAGAACGGTCCACAAAATCCTTTGTCATCGGAAGAAAAAATTGGCTTTTCTCCGATACAATAACAGGGATGAAAACACAGTGTGATTGACTATAGCATTATTTAGGGTGCCAAAAACAATGGCCTTAAAGTTGAAGACAATCTAACCTATATTTTTGAGACTTTGTTCAAAGAAACAAATCCAACATCAAAAGAAAAAATTGAAGTACTCTACCTCACAGCGAGTCAATACCATGAAATCTTAAAAACCAATCACCTTGGTTTTTTTAACAAACGAAATAAAATGCAGGAACAACAATTAGCTTTAAGATAAGCAAATCAAAGATTTTGAATGAAAACTTAGAACCTAAACAATCATTTAAATCGTAATACTACTATAAACCGGGATAATAAGGCTTCATATCCGACGATTAATTGGTAATTGCCTTATTACGAAAGAATTAGAAAAAAAAAACATCCCAAATTAGTATTTGGTCTGATAGACCTCAGGATATTAATCACAGTAATGCGGATGCAAGATCGGATACAGATAAGTTAAAGGATACAATTGTAATTCCTTTTATGAAGGGATGATATAGTTTATAAGAAATGTGAAGGAGGAAAGATATGAAGAAAATAATGACAGTTTTTGGAACAAGACCTGATGCAATTAAGATGTGCCCATTGGTCAATGAACTTAAGTCAAGAGATAACATTGAAACCGTTGTTTGTGTGACAGGCCAACATAGAGAAATGCTAGACCAGGTTTTAGAAGTCTTTGATGTAGTCCCAGATTATGACTTATCGATCATGAAGAGTAAACAAACACTTTTTGATGTTACTGTAAATATCTTGGAAAAGATGAAGGATGTTTTAGAGGAGGTAAAGCCAGATGTAGTTTTGGTTCATGGTGATACTTCAACTACGTTTGTGACGTCTTTGGCTTGTTTTTATCTTCAAATTCCAGTTGGACATGTCGAAGCTGGATTAAGAACCTACAATATTTATTCTCCATTTCCAGAAGAGTTTAATAGACAGGCAGTGGGCCTAATATCTAAATATAACTTTGCGCCAACTGAACAAGCAAAACAAAATTTAGTTAATGAAGGTAAAGATATTGATTCTATTTATGTGACTGGAAATACTGTAATTGATGCACTCAAGACTACAGTAAAAGAAAACTATTATCATGAACATTTAGAATGGGCTAAGGATAGTAAATTAATTTTAATTACTGCGCATAGAAGAGAAAATCTTGGCGAACCCATGAGAAACATGTTTAGAGCGATTAAACGAATTATAGATGAAAACGCTGATATAAAGGCGATTTATCCAATTCATATGAATCCAGTTGTTCGTGATACTGCTAAGGAAATATTTGGCGATAGTGAGCGCGTTCGTATAATTGAACCTTTAGAAGTGCTTGATTTCCACAACTTTATGTCTGCTTCACATTTAATCTTGACAGATAGTGGTGGTATCCAAGAGGAAGCACCAAGTATGGGTGTCCCAGTATTGGTCATGCGTGATACAACAGAGAGACCTGAAGGTGTAGCTGCTGGAACGTTGAAACTGGTGGGTACTGATGAAAAAGTTATCTATGATAACTTTAAGTTATTACTTACAAATAAAGAAGCTTATGAAAAAATGAGGAAAGCAAGCAATCCATATGGAGATGGAACTGCTAGCAAGCAGATTGTTGATATATTATGTAAATAAAACACGGACATTAATTTTAAAGGTTAATGTCTTTTTTTAGCGAAAATTTTCTATACATTCTCTAGTGATTCTCCAATCAAATCTTTTGTGTTCTCTAGTAATACTGCATTGGTTTCTTTAATGATTTTGCAATCTTTTCATTGCTGAATAAACATCCCAAGTATCAAACGTTTCACCCTTTATTATGGAAATAAGATAAATTTTCATCGCTTTCAGAAAGTTTTTCATCTTTTTGCTTGACATTAATTTAAATAGCGTCTATACTTGGGTTCATAGTTAAATATTCGAAGATCAAGAGAGTAAATTCATTGGAAGTTACAGCGAGTCAACACAGAGTGGAAGGTTGACAATGGAAGATGAG
>WPCK01289513.1_pt1 | contig 21296 bp, 21 predicted proteins | sample 5399851 | NCBI WGS metagenome assembly WPCK01 (sample SAMN12869471, study PRJNA574797) | sludge metagenome | isolation source: wastewater treatment of pH11 | place: China:Beijing | collected 2019-05-20 | reverse complement strand
TCAGGGACGTCTGATTGAAGACTTTGCTCTGACGTTTAAGGACGGGGAAGTTGTTTCCTATACTGCGAAGAAAGAAGAAGGCGCATTAAAGAATTTACTGAGTGTTGATGAAGGTAGCCGTTATCTTGGTGAGGTTGCACTAATTTCGTATCACTCACCAATTTCATTAAGTAATGTGCTGTTCTATAACACTCTCTTCGATGAGAACGCATCCTGTCATCTTGCTCTTGGTCGTGCCTACCCAATGAATATTCAAGGGGGAAATGATATGAGTGAAGAGGAACTTGCGGCAGCTGGTGTCAATCTCTCCATGGAACATGTGGATTTCATGTTTGGTAGTGAGGATATGAGTATTCTTGGTGTCTTGGCGAATGGTCAGAAGGTAGTCGTATTTGATCAGGGGAATTTTGTTATTTAGAATGATTTCTGTTGACAATATGTGAACAATACGTTTAAATGATAGAGAAAACGAAGATGAGGATATGACATCTGGATTTGGATGTAGAGAGTAGAACGGTTGGTGAAAGTTCTATGACAGATCGGATTGTTACCACCTCGGAGTTGAATCTACGAATAGATTCCGTTGCTGGCGTTAACAGAACAAGTGCACATCCACGGGATGTGAATTAAGGTGGTACCGCGAGACTCTCGTCCTTGGATGAGGGTCTTTTGTATTTAAAAGGAGAGTGAAACGATGATTAACATCAAAGAACATGAAGATTTGAGTGTGATGAATCACTCATGTGCCCATTTAATGGCACATGCAGTCAAACGTTTGTACCCAGAAGCTAAGTTTTGGGTCGGGCCGGTCATTACAGATGGTTTCTACTACGACATTGACCTCGACGGTGAGGTTATCCGTGAAGAGGATTTACCAAAGATTGAGGCAGAAATGAGAAAGCTTTCCAAGGATGGAAAGCGAATTGTTCGCGAGGAAGTAAGCAAGGAAGAAGCTTTGGTAATGTTTGCGGATGACAAGTATAAGATTGATCTGATTTCGCAGATGAACGAAGAAGACACAGTTATCAGTGTGTATAAACAGGGGGATTGGATGGATTTATGCCGAGGTCCTCATGTTGAATCTTTGAAACAGCTGAAGCACTTTAAGTTGCTTAAAACTTCGGGTGCCTATTGGAAAGGTGATGCTAAAAACCCGATGTTACAACGGGTATATGGTATCTGCTTTGATACCAAGGAAGCACTGGATGATCATTTGCACTTGCTTGAAGAGGCGAAAAAACGTGATCACAAGAAACTTGGAAAAGAGCTCGACTTATTTATGATTAGTGAATATGGTCCGGGATTTCCGTTCTGGCTGGCGGATGGTATGACCCTTCGTCATTTGCTTGAAAATTTCTGGTGGGATGAACATGTCAAAGAAGGCTATCAGTTTATTCAAACGCCGATTATGTTATCAAAGGAACTTTGGGAAGTATCCGGGCACTGGCAAAACTATCGAGAGAATATGTATGTTTCTGAACTTGATGATCGTACTTTTGCGATAAAACCTATGAACTGCCCAGGTGGACTTCTTGTTTACAAAAACTCACTTCATTCCTATAAGGATCTTCCAATGCGTGTGGGTGAGTTAGGCTTAGTCCATCGTCATGAAGCCAGTGGTGCTTTAAATGGTTTATTTAGAGTTCGCAACTTTACTCAGGATGATGCTCATATCTTTATGAGAGAAGAACAGATTGAAAGTGAAGTCGTTCGTCTGATTGAATTTATTGATCGTTTCTATGCGATATTTGGTTTAACATACTCCATTGAGCTATCCACTCGTCCGGAAGAGAAATACATTGGTGACATTGAGGTTTGGAATAAAGCTGAAGCAGCTCTTGAAGCCGCTTGTCTGGCCAGTGGGAAGACATTTAAAATTAATCCAGGAGATGGAGCTTTCTATGGTCCAAAACTGGACTTCCATATTAAGGATTCATTGGGACGCGTTTGGCAATGTGGAACCATTCAACTCGATATGAACTTACCTGAGCGTTTTGACTTGACTTACATTGAGGCAGATGGTAGCAAGCAACGCCCAGTCATGCTTCATCGCGTGATTTATGGCTCTGTTGAACGCTTCATTGGGATTTTAATCGAACATTATGGTGGTGCATTCCCACTTTGGCTTGCTCCAAATCAGATTCGCATTTTACCGGTAAATCCAGAGTTTCATTCAGAAGCTTCGGGTAAACTGAAAAAGATGCTGGAAAACCTAGGGTTTAGAGTCAGTGTGGATGAGCGCAATGAAAAACTTGGCTACCGTCTGCGTGAAGCTCAAGTGAAGAAAGTTCCGATTCAGGTGGTCATTGGGGATGGTGAAGTTGCAAACCAGACGGTCAATGTTCGTCGTTATGGTAGCAAGGAATCCGCAACCATTTCCATTAATGACTTTATTAAAAATATACAGGTTGAGGTTATGGAAAAACGATGAAACATATAGTAAAACTCATCCTTGCTCTTTTCTTAATCTTCTCAATCGCAGCATGTACAAAGCCAGAGCCAGTAGAAGAAGTACAGCTTCAGTTTCTTGCCCCAATGGGAGCACCCGCATTAACTTTGGTTGAAGTGGCGAAGGATAAGAAGCATGTGGTCTCTTTTGTGAGTGGTACAGACAATCTGACCGCCGCATTCGTCAATCCAAATCCACAGTATGACGTCATTCTCGCTCCGATTAACCTTGGAGTTACCTTGATTTCCAAAGGAAGTACGACATATCGTCTGTGGGGTATTGCCACATGGGGTAATCTTTATATCATTGCTCAAAATGAGGAAGTCCTGCGTGAAGAGGGAACCATTGCTTTGTTTGGAGAAAATGCGGTTCCTCAGCGTGTGTTTAATACAGTGAAGGACTCATTTGAGTTAAATCTTGTGCCTAACTTTGCACCAAGTGTCAATGATGCTGTTGCTCAGTTGATCAGTGGAAATGCAGAGGCGGCGATGGTAGCAGAGCCTTTGCTTACGGCCACGCTTGCAAATCACTCCCAGTTACGAGTAGTGGTCGATATGCAAGAGCAATGGAAAGAAGTTACGGGTAAGTCCAATTACCCTCAAGCAGCTATTTTTGTTGAAGCATCACGTTATGAGTTGCATCAAGCGCAGATCGATGCTCAGCTTAACGGAATGAAACTCTATCTGGAAGCGGCTTTGAGTGATTCTTCTCAGTTAAAGAGTGATATTGATGCGGTTGATCCGATGACTCTTGGACTTCCTTCATCAGCAGTGAGTGTGAAAGCACTTCAAGGAATGAATGTGAAGATTCAACCTGCAGCTTTTGTTTTCGGTGAGATTGAAGCGTTTCTCGAATTGTTTAATCTGAATGATACAGCAAGTTATTTGCTGCCATAATGAGTTTTGAAAGTTGTAACTTCATCGTTGCAACTTTTTTTGTATTTAATGGTATCCATTTGATACGTTCATTTAAATTAAGTTTTATCAAAAACACACAAAAAATTTCACCTTATTTTGTGACTAAAATCAAGAAATATCGTGAACATTTTATCATTCATGTGCTATAATGTTCACAGTATAGTTCATTTCGTAGGGTGAGGTGAAGAGATGAAGCGAAGAAGATTTCTATCCATGCTCATACTTTTGATGCTCTATGGCATCGCATCCTTTCTTGTCGATAACAGTATTCTAATTCCTTCACTTCACTCAGTAGCTACCAAAATGGTTCAGCAAATGAACAGTTCATCGTTTTATTTGGCCTTATCATCAACGCTTCTACGCTTGATGCAAGGATATAGTTTATCACTTATTGCTGGTTTATTGTTTGGTTATCTGTGCGCGAAACGTGCATGGATTGATGATTTGTTTTCACCGATTGCATCAATGTTAAAAACGATTCCGAATATTTCTTACATGATTGTCTTACTGATTGTTCTTGGAAGTGAGAATGCAGTTTTGCTTATCATTTTTCTTATTTGCTTTCCCATCATCTTTGAGTCTGTTAAGTCGGGTGTAAGAGCAATTCCGGCTGATTGGCTGGATGTTTTAAAGTTATATCCAGAGTCGTCGTGGAATCGATTTAAAAGTGTGTATGTTTTTTCAATCTTACCTTATTTTCTTCAGGCGAGTCAGACCGCTTTGGGTTTGGGCTTTAAAGTGGCGATTATGGCGGAAGTATTAGGACAACCCAGGTATGGTATCGGTAAGTCGATGCATTTAAGTAAACTTTATCTGCATATGGATGAAATCTTTGCCTGGACTTTATGGATTATTCTGTTTGGGTTAGTATTTGACGGTTTGTTTGAGTTTTGTACAAAGATTCTGCGGAAACGCTGGGATTTTTGATATAGAGGAGGTGAAGAAGTGGAACGTTTGAATGAGAAAGCTTTGGGAACTATTAATTCAATCGTCACGCGTCATACAGGTAAAATGGGGCCAGTGAAGCTCATGCTGCATGATGTACAACACGAATTGGGTTATATTCCATTTGAGGCCATGGAGAAGATCTCCGAGGCAACAAACACACCGGTAGCAGAGGTTTATGGTGTTGTGACATTTTACTCACAGTTTACAACAGAACCAAAAGGGAAGCATGTCATTAATATTTGCATGGGAACAGCTTGCTATGTTAAGGGTGCTCAGGAGTTGTTGAACCGCGTGAGTGAGTTGACAAAGTCTCCGGTCAATGGAACAAGTGAAGATGGATTGTTTTCCCTTGATGCTACCCGTTGTCTTGGTGCATGTGGTTTGGCACCGGTTGCCATCATTGATGGTCGAGTGTATGGAAGTGCGACTCAATCCAAAATGGTTGAAGAGTTTATTTCGTTTGTTGTTGATCAGGAATCACGTACTCGTCGTGAAGAACGTCAACATGAGGCAGCAGCTGTATGAAGCTAAGACAAATCTGTGAGTTGCTGGATGCTCGAACACTTTGTTTAAGTGATGAATCGTGCCTTGATCGGGATTTCTTCTTTGTATCGGCTACTGATCTAATGAGTGATGCTCTAGCACTTGTAGAGAGTGATAGTCATCTTACATTTCTTGTTACTGGATTGGTTCATGCACAATCCTTACGTACGGCAGAAATGCTTGATATCAATGTAGTCATGTATATTCGTGGAAAAGCGATGAGCGATGATGACTGTGCGTTGGCGAAAGAAATGTCTATGAACGTATTTTCAACCGGTTTGTCCATGTATGATACCTGTGGGCTATTGTTTCGTGAAGGGTTGGTTACGGCCACAAGATGTTAGATCTGAAATTTACGGTTGAAAAGGAAGATTATGCTAACGCCGGTAAGGTATCAAGTCAAATAAAGAATACACTTAAGCAGCTGGGAGTCAGTGCTGACGTTTTACGTAGAATTGCTATTTCATGTTACGAGGCGGAAATCAATATGATTATCCATTCCAATGGAGGTGAGATTATGTTGTCTCTATCTGCTGATGGGAAGTGTGAGTTAACATTCAAGGATTGTGGACCTGGAATTGAAGATTTGGAAAAAGCGATGACACCGGGTTGGTCTACAGCTAAAGATCGGGCACGTGAGTTTGGATTTGGCGCAGGGATGGGCTTGCCGAATATCAAACGGGTAAGTGACGAATTTTCTATTCAATCCTCATTTGAAGGGACAACCCTTGTGTTGGGATTTACAGTATTATGAGTGTTATATCCTACACACTTGAGAAGTGTCAAAAATGTATGGCGTGCATTCGTGTTTGCCCGACTGAAGCCATTTCCATGGTTGCGCAGCGAATCGTCATCAATAAGGAAAAATGCATTAATTGTGGACTTTGTCTTGATGCGTGTGTGCACCAGGGTCTTTTGGCTAAGGGAAGTACACTGGAAGATTTAAGTCAGTACGAAAAGACGGTCGCTCTTGTACCACCTGCAGTATTTGGTGAGTGCAGAACAGCGAAAGAAATCAATCAGCTCATGCATACATTTAAAATCATGGGATTTGATGAAGTGGTTGAGCTTAGCGAGTATGAAGGTGCAGTGTACAATCATATTCAGCAGTATCATCAGGAGAACCCTGGTGGCTATCTTATTTCTTCGTTTTGCCCAGTGATTAACAAGCTGATTGAAATGAAGTATCCGATGTTGTTATCAAATATGATTCCGTTTGAACTTTCAGCGGAAATTGCGGCTAAGCGTATTCGACAACAATATCCAGATCACAAAGTCGGAATCTTTCTGCTTTGTGAGTGTATATCCAAACTGCCGATTGGGAAATATCCCTATGGGAACATGCATACTCAGATTGACCATTGCGTTTCGCTGGTGGATTTATTCCCAAGAATCGCTAAAATTCGTGATGAACATGAGTTGGTAACCGAAGTTTGCAAGGAAGGCCTTGCCAATATCAGCAGTGAGCTTTTTGTTCAGGATCAACTCACGTCTTCCACCATTGTGGCGGATAGCTTGAAGAAATGTATGCTTGTCTTGGATTTAGCTGAATTTGGACAATTAAAAGGTGATCATCTGCTTTGGTTATCCAATTGCATTAACGGTTGTGTTGGTGGCAATCTACTTTGGGGTAATCCATTTGAAGCCGCTATTCATACGCGCAATCACCACCAAAATGGTAAAAAATGCTCACTTACTCTTGAACGGGAGGAAATTATTCAGCAGACCGTATTATTCAATCGTGCCAGTGTCAAATCATTGAAAGAACGTTTGGCTGAGTTTTCGAAGATCAATACTCAGTTGGAAAAATTGCCGGGTTATGACTGTGGTGCGTGTGGGTTTCCTTCATGCCGAGTGATGGCTGAAGAAATCGTATCAAATCGTAAGAGTTTAAAGGATTGCCGTATCTTGGCCAGTTGGGAGGAATTCGATGAATAGTCAGATCTTGGTTGATAAATTAGGATTTATTCAACGCACAGCCTTAGGTAAAACGGTTGAAATCGAAGGTGTCTACATTGGTGATTTACTTAGTTGGGTGATGGGTCATGCTCAAAGCAATCAAGCATGGATGACGATGCTTGGACATCCAAACATTGTGGCTGTTAGTTTGCTTCGTGAGCTTGCATGTATCATTGTTGTTGAAGATGCACCAATTGCAGATGCTACGATTGAAAAAGCAGATGAAGAAGAATTTATCATCTTTTCTACCTCGTTGACTTCATATGAAGCTGCTAAACTAATCGCCACCTTGCAGGTGTAATATGTGGGTGGATTTGCACATTCATTCTGCACTTTCACCTTGTGCCAATGATGATATGACACCAAATAATATCGTCAATATGTCCATCATTAAAGGGTTGGATTTGATTTGTGTCTGCGATCATAACAGTGCAAGGAATCAGCGAGCAATAGCTGAGGTTGCCAGGAAGTTAAACATGAATGTGATTTTTGGTATTGAAGTGTGCAGCAGTGAGGAAGTTCATCTTTGTACTTATTTTCGAAACATTGAAGATGTTGAGGCAATGGGTTTATGGGTAGAATCCAAATGGTTGGACATCAAAAATAATGTTGATTTCTTTGGTCATCAATGGGTATTTAACTCACAGGATGAAGTTATTGATGAGTTGCCTATCAGCTTATCTTTTGCCATAACAGCCACGATTGAAGAAATCGTTGACAAAACTCACGAATATCATGGCAAATGCGTCTATGCACATGCGATGAACAAGAGTCATGGTGTATTGCGCCAGCTGGGATTATTTCCACAGGACGTTGACATTGATGGGATTGAGAGTCGGAATTTTGATGATGAATGTGCGATGAAAGAAAAATATCCACAGTTGCGTGACAAATTATGGTTGCGTAGCTCGGATGCTCATCAACTTTCGGATATATTAGAGCAGGACGTATGGATACATAATAATAAATGGAAGAAATTTTGGGGTGATGAGATATGATGCAGGAATTATCCATGCATGTGGTAGACATTGTAGCTAACTCAATCAAGGCAGAAGCCACAGAAATCGCGGTCACCATCATTGAAAGTGAAGTCGATGATAAGCGCGGTTTTAAGGTAGTAGATAATGGAATTGGGATCAAAGCAGATATGCTTGATAAAGTTCTGGATCCATTTTATACAACCCGTACGACACGTCGATTTGGTCTTGGTCTACCACTGTTAAAAATGACATGTACAATGTGTGATGGTGAGTTTATCGCTTCGTCCATCCCATGGGAAAAAACAGAAATTGAAGCGTATTGTAAGCGAAGTCACTTAGATACACCTGGATGGGGTCAAATGGCAGCCATGTGGATGGAATGCTTTAGTGCATTCCGTGGTGGTCGTTTACTATTTACATTTGAGTTTGATTCTAAAGATGTTGTTATGGACTCTGAAGAAATCAAGGAAGCTCTTGGTGATGAAGAGCTGTGTTACGAACCGTCAGTACTGATTCAGCTACGAGACATGCTGGCGAATCAGCTGCGAGAATACATAAGGGAGGAAACCTATGAAATCATTAAGTGATTTACAAAAAATCCGTGACGAAGCTAAAAAACGGGTGAGTATGCGTGAAGGAAATCAGAATTATCGTGTGGTTGTCGGTATGGCTACATGTGGCATTGCCGCAGGAGCACGACCAGTATTAAATGCATTTGTTGAGGAAGTTGCTAAAAACAATTATTCCGCCAGTGTTACTCAAACCGGATGTATCGGTATGTGTACACTTGAGCCGATTGTTGAAATTTTTGATCTGGAAGGAAAGAAGACAACCTATGTGCTTGTGGATCCAAGAAAAGCAATCGAAATTTGTGAAGAACATTTAGGCAAAGGAAAAGTAAAAAGTGAGTATTCCGTTGCATCACTTGAGGCTAAGCGATAATGGAACGCGTTCATGTCTTAGTCTGTGCAGGAACTGGTTGTACGTCTTCACAATCAGATGTTATTGTTGAGAAACTGAACAGTTACGTGCGTCAGTTTGATTTGGATGAGGAAGTCAAGGTAATTAAAACCGGGTGTTTTGGTCTTTGTCAAAAAGGACCGATTATTGCGATTCATCCGGATAAAGTTTTCTATTGTCATGTAACACCGGCTGATGTTGAAGAAATTGTGGTTGAACATTTGTATAAGGGTCGCCCAGTCAAACGTCTGGAACTGACAGATATCGATGAAGAAACCAAGGAAAAAATCTTTGATATCGATCAGATTCGATTTTATGCTAAGCAAATGCGCATTGCTCTTCGCAATTGTGGTGTCATCAATCCGGAAGATATTACCGAGTATATCGCTCAGGATGGTTATCATGCATTAGGTAAAGTTCTTGAAAGCATGACTCCTCAGCAGGTCATTGACATTATCAAAGCCAGTGGACTTCGTGGGCGTGGTGGCGGAGGATTCCCTACAGGTGTGAAGTGGCAATTTGCCGCAAATCAACCTAAGGGGCAGAAATACATTATCTGTAATGCGGATGAAGGAGATCCAGGTGCGTTTATGGATCGCTCCATTCTTGAAGGTGATCCACACTCCATAATTGAGGCGATGGCAATTGCCGGTTATGCGATTGGTGCTAATCTTGGATATGTGTATATCCGTGCTGAGTATCCCATTGCGGTTGAACGTTTGAATATTGCTCTTGATCAGGCAAAGGAATATGGTCTGATTGGTAAAAATATTTTTGAGTCGGGTTTCGATTTCGATGTTGAAATTCGTTTAGGTGCCGGAGCCTTTGTATGTGGTGAGGAAACAGCCCTGATTGCATCCATTGAAGGTAAACGGGGCATGCCAATGCCAAAACCTCCATTTCCGGCAGTAAGCGGGGTTTGGGGTAAACCAACGATTATCAATAACGTGGAAACACTTGCGAATGTACCTATTATCATAAATAAGGGTTCTGACTGGTTTGCTTCCATTGGGACCGAGCGTTCCAAGGGAACCAAAGTATTTGCCCTTGGTGGCAAGATTGCCAATACCGGTCTGGTAGAAATTCCAATGGGTACAACCCTGCGTGAAGTTATCTATGAAATCGGTGGTGGATGTCCGGATAATAAAAATTTTAAAGCGGTTCAGACGGGAGGTCCTTCGGGTGGTTGTTTAACTGAGGAAAACCTGGATACACCAATTGATTTCGATAATCTGGTTGAACTGGGCTCGATGATGGGTTCTGGTGGAATGATTGTGTTGGATGAAGATAACTGTATGGTGGACGTCGCACGTTTCTATATGGAGTTTATCGTTGAAGAGTCCTGTGGGAAATGTTCCCCATGTCGCATTGGTACCAAGCGGTTACTGGAAATGCTTGAAGATGTCTGCGAAGGTCGTGGCACCTTGCATACATTGCATGAGCTTGAAGAACTGTCCTACAAGATTGGTCAAACCTCTCTTTGTGGCTTAGGGCAAACAGCCCCAAATCCGGTGCTGTCAACGTTGCGTTTATTTAGAGATGAGTATCTTGCCCATGTGGTGAAGAAAAAATGTCCAGCGGGTGTGTGTAAGTCATTATTGACATATTCAATTCTTGCGGATAAGTGTCGCAAATGTTCCTTATGTGCTAAGGCCTGCCCTACGGGTGCCATCAGCGGTATTCCTGGTCAGACACCTTATGTGATTGATCCGAATAAATGCATCAAGTGCGGTGCATGTATGACAGCCTGTCGCTTTAGCGCTGTTGTTCGTACGTAGGAGGTTAAGTTATGATTAATGTAAAAATAAACAATATTCAGGTTAGTGTTGATGAAAAATCTACGGTTCTTGATGCGGCTAAAAAAGCAGGCGTCAATATTCCCACATTATGTTATTTGAAGGATTGCACTGAAACTGGTGCTTGTCGTGTCTGTACGGTTGAAGTTAAAGGTTCAAGAACGCTGGGTGCTGCCTGTGTCTATCCTGTTAGTGAAGGCATGGAAGTATTGACTCATTCTCAAAAAGCAATTGAGGCACGTCGTAATACGCTGAGTCTGATTTTATCAAATCACTCAAAAGACTGTCTGGCTTGTGTACGAAATCAGAACTGTGAACTTCAGACACTGACGGATCAGTTAGGGATTCGTGATGTCCGTTATGAAGGGGATCGCACTTCAATTACATTTGACGAAATCGCTCATGGAATTATGAGAGATACATCCAAGTGTATTCTGTGCGGACGTTGTGTCAATACGTGCAAAAAGGTTCAAGGCCTTGGGATTCTGGATTTTATGGAACGTGGGTTCAAAACGAAAGTGGGACCAGTTCAAGATCGCAGTTTTGCGGATGTTAACTGTATGCAATGTGGACAATGCATTAATGTATGTCCAGTCGGTGCATTAAGTGAAAAAGAAGAAATACATGATGTGATTGCATCCTTGAATAATCCTAAAAAACATGTGGTTGTTCAAACGGCACCAGCGATTCGTGCTTCTTTAGGTGAAGAGTTCGGCATGCCCATTGGAAGTCGGGTAACAGGCAAAATGGTTGCGGCATTACGCCGTATTGGTTTTGACCGTGTTTATGATACCAACTACGCTGCAGATTTGACCATCATGGAAGAAGGCACGGAGTTTATTCATCGTTTCACACAAAAAGGAACGTTGCCGATGATTACTTCCTGTTCACCAGGTTGGGTCCGTTACATTGAATTTGAATATCCTGATTTACTGGATCATTTAAGTACATGTAAGTCTCCACATATGATGTTTGGGGCCATCTTGAAATCCTACTATGCTCAACAAAAAGGTCTCGATCCAAAGGATATGGTTGTGGTTTCAATTATGCCATGTACTGCGAAAAAAGAAGAAAAAGAGCGTAAAGAAATGATTAAGAATGGAATGAAGGATGTTGATCATGTTCTTACGACCCGTGAACTTGGAAAACTGATTAAACTGTTTGGCATTGACTTTGTTGATTTACCGGATGAGGAGTTTGATCAGGATATGTTCGGTGAATACACAGGCGCTGGAGCCATCTTTGGTGTGACCGGTGGTGTTATGGAAGCTGCACTTCGTACCGTATACGAGAAACTGACCAATAAAGAACTCGATGACGTGAAGTTTGAAGCTGTAAGAGGTATTCATGGGCTGAAGGAAGCAACCATCAGAATCAATGATATTGATGTGAATGTGGCAGTTGCGCATAGTATGAGCATTGCCAAGCCGATTCTTGAAGATATTCGATCAAAGAAATCCAAGTATCATTTCATTGAAATCATGGGATGTCCTGGAGGATGTATTAATGGCGGAGGTCAATCAATTGTTAATGCGAATATCCGCAATAAATTCCCGAATAATGAGTGGTTAAAGCTTCGTGCTAAAGCGATTTATGCTGAAGATGAAGCGATGCCGACTCGTCAGTCTCATAAGAATACGCAAATTCAGGCTTTATATGAGAATTTCCTCAAGGAACCTTGCGGACATATTTCTCATCGTTTATTGCATACTCATTATGTAGCTCGTCGTAGATTTAAGTAAATGAATCAACCCCATCGCTTTTGGATGGGGTTTTTCATTGTTTGTCATTAAATTTGTCAATGACAAATGCATTTTGCATACATTCAGTTTCAATAAATCTTGATACAATGAGTGAAAGGGGTGATCGTTATGAGTCTGCCAAAGATACTTGTTGCACCGGAACCAATGGAAAAGGTAAATCGACCCGATTTTTTCAAACCAGCGACAATCGAGAAGAAGTCTGAGCCGATTGTTGAAGAGACACTTTTTAGCTGGGTCAAATCGATGATTGTTTCCGTCAGAAAAGTGATTCCAGGTGCACTAAAAAAGCTGATGATACCTTTAGCTGTGATTGCAGTGGTCAATGTCGTATTATGGCCACTACAGACATGGAAATTACCATCTTCAATCTCAAATGTTGTTATGTTCTTCATTTTTATTACAGCTACCTATAATAATTTTATACCGAAGACGATTTTCTGGGTCATTGTGTTTACATTCGGTAAACGTCTTTTCTATCGATTCCGTAAGCAGGGAATCAAGGCCTTCGATCCACTCAAACAGGTTGTTCCACAACTGCTATCTTCGTATCATCAGTTAAAGCAACGTGCCAACACATATCTTTTACTGGGTATTGGGTTTGGACTTATGATTGCCAACTATTTTGCCAGTTATAGCCGGTTTCCAGGAGCTAGAAACAAGTTTGACAAGTACTTCGTTGCGCTGCTTGTAGCCTTTACGGTTACGTATCTTTTGGGCGAAAGCAATCGTGGAGGTATCTTTAAGTTTGTTCGTCTATTAATTAATGATATCTCTCGGCTTTTGAAAAAAACTTATCGATTTACTGATCAGATGAGCCATTTGCTTTTTGGAGGTCTTATTGCCGGATTGCTGTTGGATGCGATCCTCATTTTACTTAAATTTATGTATGGTGGGTATATTTTGGGTGCAATCAGTATCATTGCAGCAATTGCCCTGTTATTTACTGTAAAGAAACCGGAAACAGCATGAAAACGTACATTCATCACAAACATCGTTTCGTTACTGTATTTAACCCGAAAACAGGGCTTACCGTCCGTTCAGGCGTATTTGATGAGTATTTACATGAGGGTGAAGATCCACTTTTTGCGGATTATCCGGAACTATTGGATATTGGTGTTATGGGACACTGTCTTCATGGCTTGTCCGGTTTATGTGCTTTGTCCAAGGTCGAGTGCTACCAGCGTGGCGCATTTGTCAAAGAAGAAAATATGTCAATTGAACTGTTCGAGCATATTTTGGATCAATGTGAAGGAAAGGTTCTTCAGGTAGCCCTTGGTGGGCGTGGTGACCCGGATCAGCATGAACATTATGAAAGAATGTTACGTTACTGTGTGAGTAAAGGTGTGGTACCAAACTATACAACTTCAGGGCTTGGTTTAAGTGATGAGCATATAAACATTGCCAAGCAGACGGTTGGAGCCATTGCAATCAGCTGGTATCGACAACCGTATACTCTCGATGCCATCCATCGTAGTATTAAAGCAGGGATCAAGACTAACATTCATTACTGCCTGAGTACAGAAACGTTGGATGAAGCGATTGAACTATTGAAGAATCACTCGTATCCTAAAGGAATCAATCGAATTATCTTTTTGTTACATAAACCGATTGGTCAGGGGATACTCGATCATGTGCTTCAGGCCACGGACCCTAGAGTACGAACTTTCTTCGAACTCTTCGATGATCCAACCTATGCCAATCTTGCTGGGTTTGATAGTTGCAGTGTTCCTGGATTGTTGATGCATACCCGAAATCTTGATCCATGTGCGATTGAAGGGTGTGAAGCTGGTCGATTCTCAGCATACATTACACCGGAAGGACGACTATATCCCTGCAGTTTTATGCAGGAGGGATTTGATGGCATTGATTTAGGAAGTGTATCACTTCAGAATGCGTGGGATCATCCAACGATGGAGCAGTTTAGAGAACGATATGAAGCAAAGTGTACATCTTGTTCTATGAAGAATCTATGTTTGGGTGGTTGTCCGATTTTACCCGTAATTAACCTTTGTTTCCATAAGGAAAGGTGGGATATATATGAAGGTACGCGTTGATTTTGTTACCAACTCCTCATCGGAAAGTTTTGGAGTTGTCATCGTTGATACTGCAAAAACGGTTGCAGCTACAGGCGGTGCTTTAGTTATGATCGAAGCTGCAAAAGCGCAACTGGATAATCTGCGCAAAACTGCCGAGGAAATAGCAAGAGAAACTGCAGAAAGTGCGGAAGTTCAGGAAGAATTTGTAAAACATTCACTGAACACAGCCAAAAGTGACATTGATCAGGAAATCGATTCGCTTCAGCAGGAAATGGATGAACTGACATCCGCCTGGGAAGAGTCTTCAAAGACAGCTGATCCAACGGATCCTCGAAGTGCTGAACTTGCTAAGCAGGTAGAGGATTATCAGGAATATCTTAAACATCAGATTGCAACTAAAGAGGCACAGAAATATGAAATCGCCAAGGAAGCTGCTGAACATCAGGCAGCGATCGAAGCCAAAGATGAGTGGGTAAAACAGCGTCAAGTGGATATGGTTGCAGTAAAAGAAGAGCGTTCCATGCTTGAAGCCACATTAAAAGGTTATAAAAATAGTGGCTATGATGTGAAAGATGTTGAGAGTCGATTAGATCAGGTTAAGGCAAGGGAGTTTCGTTTGACAAAGGAACTGAAGGAACACGGTGGCGAGTTTGACTATACACCGATGGACCGAAAACCCATTGGTCCAAATCCAGACCTGATGCGACTTCATGAAAGTTATAAGAAAGAAGTTGCAAAACTGGAAGATATGAAGATAAAAGCTGATATACGCCGGTGGGAAGATTATGATCGACGAATGGCTGAGATGCAGAAGGATTATCAACGATATATCGACCGTTCCAATGCTTGGGACAAACGATTGCAATATGCTGAGAAAGTTCAGTATGGTGCGGATGTGATGGTTGAAGGATTATCGCATGTTACCGGTCCTGCCGGCCAGCAAATCAAGCTGGCATATAAAGCTGGAAAACAGCTGGGCAGTGGTGTGGGTAATGCCATGGCAGATCCAAACAATGCAGGCAAGCATTTGGCCAAAGGAACTATTGGTGCAGTCACTGAAGTGGTGAAGGATAAAGTAGGTGGGGATTCACCATTTAAGGCTTCACTGGCCAATACCATCAATGAAGGGGTCCAGGGTGGATTGGATGCCGCAATAGCAGGTAAAGATGTGTTGGAGGGGACAGTGGGTGGTCTTCAGAAAGGGGCTGTCGATGCCTTTGTGGATGCTAAACTGGATCAGGCAAAGAAGTTTGTGCCTGTATGTAAAGGTTCCAGTGTGGATATTCATAATTATGGTCTTATGAAGATTGCGAAAAATAATCCGTTGGCTAAGGGTGTTGTACGGACCGTCGTTCGTGAAAATGTGATGGATCAGACGAAGGAAAAATTAAAAGGTGATATCGTGGGTAGCATCTTTGGGAAGGGAGACTAGTATGTCACAACGATTTATATGTAATGAAACTATGTTGGGTTGGCTAGCAAATGCGTATACGCCAACTCCACTATCCATGTTATCTGCAATTAAAAAAGTGGAACAGCTGGATGATGCGGATCGTGATGCATGTCTTGAGCAGGAAATCATCACTCAGGATAACACCATTACACCGGAGGTTCATCAGGTGCTATTACAGTTGGCCAATGCCACTTCAGCACGAAGATTTCAGATGAATAAGTTTGGCAATACAACGGAAAAGACTGTGTACTTTGCCCAAGGACCAGGTGTTTCCGTCGATCGGATGAAAGATCATTACATTATTCAATATCCGGTATCCTTGGATGTTACATACGAAGATATGAAGGAATTTGTGGGTGATGGTCAATATGTGGATGTGGATGTATCTTTGCAAATTCCCCAATCTGTCATAAGCACTTTTATTTGTGCGATTGATTGGCAGCGTAAAGCAACACTTCTTGGTATCGCTCAGGATCAGCCCGCAACGATTTGGTTTAGCAAAGAAGATCTGTTGCATCAGATGCATGCCATCTCATTGAATCAGATGATTCACCATATGGATTTTCTGCAACTGGAGGTTATGGAGATTGATCCGGAAGAAGCGGTGAAATTAAATCTGTTCGTTAAGCAAAATGATGTTTATCGGTTGAGTGATGATGTGGTTGAACTTGGGCTTTCAATGTTACTGCTCGATTTGGTTGTGGATCTGATGAGTGTTGTGAGTCTAAATGATCAATATGAAATCTCAAGAGCTCGTGTCTTTGTGTTTGACCGTCATAATTTGCTTTATGTTGAAAATATGAATGAATCCTGTGATATTTCCAGTGTCAGTGGAATTGAAGTTCTGGGTATCATGAAAGAAATGCTTATAAACTAAAAAACTTGCCACAAGCAAGTTTTCTTTCGTTAGATAATGGATAGACGTTTTAGGTAGCGGGTTAACAGCTCGATGTTTCCCTGATATAGATATCCATGCATACCGAAGTCAATGGCTGCTTTAATGTTTACAGGCATATCATCGATAAATAGACATTCATCCGGATTCAGACTGAATTTCTGGCAAAGTATGTCATAGATCTTGAAATCGGGTTTGTTTACCAGAACATCGGCAGAAATTAGGATTCCATCAAGATAAGACATTGCTTCCACCTGATCTTTATAATCATAGAAGCGCTCAGATGCATTGGATAAGAGGTACAAACCGTAACCTTTTTCTTTCAACTGCTTAATTAATGGTAAGATTTCTTCCTTGACATCGATGTGTTTGTACCATTCATCAATAATCTGATGAACGATAGGATGGAGTGATGACTCAACCTTTTTGCAAATCAGTTTCTTTGCTTCTTCTTCATCAAGGGTACCTTCATCTAGACTGCGCCAGATAGAACTGTAAAACATGGAGCCAATCAGTGTTTCGATGGTATCAATGTCTTGGGTGAATCGGCTGACAATGTCAAAAGGGGAGAACTCAATCAGGACATTTCCCATATCCAGTACAATGTGTTTAATTTTGCTCATAAGACCTCATTTCTAGAAGCATTATAGCATAAATAAACGGGTCGTTCGACCCGTTTTACTCGTTGGCTAGGATTTTTGATTGGATTTGTCCGGTTTGAATATCAACAATGGTACATTGGTCAAAACCGAAAATATAGAGATGATAATCAATGATGACAAGGCGTTCCATTGCATTTGATTCAAATCCAAGTTCTTTACTTGATGCATTCAATCGTACATTGATTTTATTATTGCCGGTATCAAATAGGAATACATGCGCCTGATAGAGTCCATATTCATTGGAAACAACGATATCATAGTCCATATAGATAAACCCAAAGAGATTGGTTTTTGGATAGGTAAGAAGTGCTGTATGATTGTGTAGAGCTTCGGTATAGCTATAGGGATGTTTGAACCCATAGGAATCAATCTCTTTTGGGGAAAGTTCATTGGATACATCAAAGAGTGAAATCTTAAGTCCGTCAATGGTTAAGCGATCCTGATCTACTTTGACATTTTGACCTAGACCCATAACGGTTGTATCGCTGACTTTGTGAAGATATGTGGAGAAACCAGGGATTTTTAGTTCGCCAAGAATTTTTGGGCTTCTTGGATTACTTAAGTCGAGGACAAAGAATGGATCGACTTGTTCAAAGGTAACGAGATATCCACGGTCTTTCGTAAAACGAACGGAATAGATTTGCTCATTGTTCGCAATATTTTCAATGACTCCAGCCTGTTTTAGCTGACGATCAAGAACAATCAGCTGATTGGTTGTTTTTGGCGTTGGAGATAGAGGTGAGTAATAATGAGTTGTGGTTGCAACCCGAAGGTAACCATCATACTCATCCATGGCAAACTGATTGATTAAAGTTCCAGTAACTGTTGCGGATGCAAGAACATTGAAATCACGTTGATAATCGACCTTAAGAATATCTGAGGAAGTGATTTGTGTGGCAGCTGGATCTGCGTTATAACCATAGTTTGCTTTGGCAAGATACATGTAATCTTTGTTTAACATGACCGTACTAAAGTGTCCCATAATACTCGAAGTCGAAGAGGATGGGTTAGGTTGTACTTTGATTTTGCTCAGATTGACCATATCAAGAGTTTCAGGTTCACCGACGATGAACACATCAGTAACATCCACCGGTCTTGTAACACCGTTTTCTTTGATCTTAGATAATACTTCTTTAGGATCCTGTGTATCTTCTGCGATACCATATCGCCAGAAGTAATTACCTTTTTGACTAAGAATCACCACTTCGTCCTCAATCAGACGAGCGGTTAGAAAATATCCTTCCACTTCCAGGCTGTACAGTTTATTGGGTTTTTCAGGATTGGAAATGTCATAGATGATGGTTTTAACATATGGCGTTCCCCAGTAGGCAATCCGATTTGGTAATGAATCACCGGTGTTCGCTGCTAGCTGACGATCATGATAGGTACCCATGATAATCAAATACTGATCATATAGAAACATCGAACTATAATAGCTATCGTCCTCAAAGGATATTTTACTGACAAGCTTACTTTCATCGATTGGATAGGACTGGTAGATGAAAAGGGAATTGTTGGATATAAAGTACACGAAGTTCCCATTGGTTTTCAGTGAATCAACCTCATCGATACCTTCAAACTGAACATTGGTATTTGAGTGATCAGGAGCACCTTCTGCCACTTCATTTCGCATCATATCCCACCCAAAGTATTTATTAGGGTTGGTTGCCATGTTTTTTGACACTGAAGAAACAATCGAAGCAAATTGTGCGTAGGATTTAATGCGTGATATGTTTGCGGAAGATGTTTTAGTGGGGTTTGATGAATACAAAAAGACAGATGCAATGATAATCATAAGAAGATTGATACTTAGCCATGCGTGTTTTTTCATAAGGACTCCTCCTTAATCAAAGTATATCAGAGGCGAATAAAAAGATAGGAAAAATGATATATCATGCATGAAAAAACCTATAGGTTACACACAAGAGACAGTCCGTTATTGTCGAGCTGATAGACTTCATCACAAACCTGTTTCAAATAACTTCGGTCATGGGATATACTAATGATTGCGCCTTCGAAATCTCTAAGAGCTTCATTGACTACGGATACCGATAATGGACTGAAATTGCGGGTTGGTTCATCAAGTATAAGAACATTGGCACGTGTTAAAACCATGTTTAAATAAAGTAATTTTGCCTGTTGCCCACCACTGAGTTGCTTGATTTTTGACATCATTTCATGTGGAGTAAAATTTAGGTTTCCAAGGTATGTGCGTGCGTTCGTTACCTCTTCTTTTCGCTGTGATGGTACCAGAAATTCAACGGCTGATTTTTCATAAGGTAAAACTGCTGCATAGTTTTGTGGCATATAGCCGATAATGATATCCGTCCTGTATCGCATCTGTTCATATAATAGATTTAGCAGTGTCGATTTTCCAACGCCATTTTGTCCAATGATGCCAATTTTTCTAGGCCCCATCACCTGTAGTTTTAGACGGGTTGATAATACCCGATCATGAATATATAGGGTATCAAGCTGAAAGTTCAGTACAGTTTTCCCATTAGGGATAATGACAGTGGGATCAAATCTTGTGATAATGGCGTTTTCAATCTCAGGAAAATCAATAAACTCTTCTTCCTGCTTTTCAAAACGTCTGCCCATGGCTTTCACAGATTTCATTTTCTTTTTAAGTAGTCTTCCTTTGCTTGGATCCTGGCGTGTAATGGTGCGTTGTTCATGTTCTACCCGCTGATAAATCTGTCGGTACTTTTCCATTTGTTTTGCGGCTTCAGCACGTTGTTTCGTTGCAATGGATGTGAATCGTTGATAAAGACCTTCTCGTCTTGAAAGATACTCATCATAGCTGCACTGAACGATGGTTGCTTTCGGTTGCTGTTTTCGATGCAACTGTTCAAGATGGATGATTTTTGTGGCGGTTTGCTTGATAAGTGTCTGATCATGGGAGATGTATAGGATGGTAAGTCTTGATTGATTTATAAAGGTTTCTAGCCAGCGAAGCGTGTCTATGTCCAAATCATTGGTAGGTTCATCCAACAGGAGTACATCCACCTGATCAAAAAGCAGTCGTGCTAGCTGAATTTTTATTTTTTCTCCGCCAGAAAGTGAAGATATTTGCTGGTTTGATTGAAGCAAATCTATGGGTAATGAAAGCTGGGTAAGTACATCAAGATGATTGTATACATTGTATGATTGGAAATATTGGTTGAGTAAGAGCTGCTGATCTTGCTTAGCCACAAATTGAGGTAAATAGCCAATACGTCCTTTGATGATGCGTGTGCCCTGATATGTACAGTAATTGTTAATCATAGATGGGTCAGCCAACCATTTGAGTAGGGTGGATTTTCCATTTCCTTCCTCACCAATGATAACCACTTTTTCTTTGGGTTGTATCGTAAATGAGAGATTGGATATCAGGGTTCGATCACTGTGTGTATGTTGAATGGTTAAATGTTTAATATCTAGCATAAAGTTTCCTCCTAAAGATTAAAAACCAATGATATGGCTGTATCATTGGCGTTTGGTTCAGGCGGAAGTAAAAGCGTGTTGAAAAGTCTAAAAATACAGTTTCGCAAACGTCGGAATGATACAGGGGTATGATTCATTTGTCATTTGCAATGTGTACATGACTCACCAACTTTCTATTTTTATTCTGACATAGATTTTATGTGATTTCAAGAGAAAAAGAAAGACAGATGATGTCACCTGTCTAATTTGATTCAGTTTGAATAAAGGATTGGATCCAGGAAACGATTTCATCGATGTTGACAAGATGAGTTTCTCCGGTTTTACGTACTTTGACTTCTACCTGTTGCTGTTCGATGGCTTTACCGACGGTAATGCGGATAGGAATGCCAAGGAGTTCCATATCGTTGAACTTGACGCCGGCACGCTGTTCTCGATCATCTAGAAGAACATCGATAGAAGCTTTGGATAGTTGTGAGTAAAGTTCATTGCCAACAGATACATGCTGTTCG